>Ga0307515_10017124_pt1 | contig 13227 bp, 10 predicted proteins | sample 17_EM_MG_FD_194513 | JGI IMG/M metagenome (GOLD analysis project Ga0307515, IMG submission 194513) | Populus trichocarpa ectomycorrhiza microbial communities from riparian zone in the Pacific Northwest, United States - 17_EM | ecosystem: Host-associated > Plants > Roots > Unclassified | place...
CCCGACCCCGCAATGCATGCGGAGAATAGCAGTTCCCCACCCAAGGAATACACGAGAACAACCAGTGGGCACCTTTCAGTTGTCCCCGATCCTCCAGCCTGGCCGACTCTCCGGGGTCCAATCGAATTTCCCCAAGCATCGAGCAATAATTTCCCGCCGTGGGTGCCAGGCCTTGAATACAGACCCGTGGAATATAGAGAGTCATACATTAATCACCTTTATCCTTTATCGGTCGAGTCTGCCTGGCACGCTGTCGGCTCCGGCACGCACCCTGAATCGGGCGGCCTGTCAAATGCCCCGATGATCGGAGGGCCGTGTACCTTTAATGAGGCGAATCCCAGAGGGCGCCCTGAAGATGTATGGGCTCCGGTCGTGCGCCCCCCTGTTGGACAGGTGGCGTCAGGACATTCATCGGGTGGCATCGGTGCACCGGTGGGGATTCACCCGCCCGCCCACGTACCTGGGCGTGGCATACACGGGATGTATTGTATCGGCAAAAGCGGAGAAGAGGTCCCGTTTAGCAATGGAGAAATGAATTGGGCAGAGTAAGTCGTTTCCGCACCTTTGTCTTTCGGTTTGTCTTCGGTGATACAACTCTAATCATAAATCATGCAAACCTAGAATGATGAGCAACACCAGTGATTGGCCTGATCAGTGTGTTGAAGCGACACGATCCTTGGGTCGAAACGGTCACACAAGTACTGGTTGCGCCCCTATTGAAGCAGGGGTTAGTACTCGCCATGATGGTAGAGGAGTATATCATACCACAGCGTCCCTCCCTACCCCCCCCGCCCGTACCTTTACTTTTCCCGATCCTGGGCTTCCGCGAGCCGTTAGCGCCATACACTCTGTCCGGCCCAGTCACCGAGCCAGTCACAGGAACGAAGGGTCTGTGTTCGATCGACCAGGAAGAAAAACAGCAGCGGAATATAAGCCTGATCCCGATGAGCTGCAAACACGTTGTCGGCAACAGGGCGGCAAACACTTTGCAGTTGCTTGGTTGAGCGAAATATTCGTGAATGGGGTTACTGTGCATGCACTTTTGCGGCCCCTCACTATGCTGGAAGTGGATACCATGAGCTTGCGACTTCCGGGTTTCAAGCCAGCGCAAGGATATGATGGTTTCCTTGAGAGAGTCAACAAGAGATTCAAGTGTGGTCTCTGTCCAGATGAAAGGAGGATGCACTGGAAAAACAAAAAAGACGCTGTGCGCCATTTGAGGAAGTCCCACCTCGGTCTGGCGGATCGCTGCATAGATTGGTAAGCATGGATGCTTCTGGAGGACAGGGTCACTCACCTTAACTGTCCCCACGTTATAATTAGCGACAAGTTGGTCTATTCGGTCGGGGAGATGACTAGTCATCGCTGCAGGAAGAAGACTACCTCTACGGAGGGTATACAAGCTGTCGAAGAAAACCATCCTGACCCGCATTTGGCCTAGTGTAGGTTGTCCATGACCGAAATAATCGCTCCTACCACTGATGCAGCTTCAGCGTACGTAGCACCTCGAGAACGCAGTTATTATTGAATTGAAGGATATTAGCAAGCTTCGACACTTCATAGGTAGTTCCGCCGACCATGTGGCCCTATCTCTGGTGTGGATTGACGATCAGTTGGCTTTAAGTTGGGAAGGGAAGCCGGCCGCTAGTAGTTGAGGGTAACTGGAAGCCGAGGTAAAGGGATGGACCTTATTCTAGGAAGGCCGAAAGACCAATGAGACTTGGCGGGGCAAGATGTAGCGATCAATTGTATAAGCAGAGTCTGTAATTCCGCAAAACGAGTTCAAGAATGATTACCCTCCATTGAGCCGAGCTTTTCTTTCTTGGCTGTGCTTATCCTATTACCGTCCTGTCGGGATTTGGGATACGTACCTTAAACATGTAGCTGCGTTATTTGGAATACCCGAATCATGTCTGGGGTAACCCTCCTCTGGGTAAAACAGTTCAAGAATACATACCCTACCTACAGCCCTTCTAGGTAATATTGACTATTTCCAGGCGAGGGATAAACATAAGTCACCAATCCGTTTGGGTCTACAACTCGATACAAAACTATATGTTCACCTGTTCTATTGTCCAATATGGTTATCAAGGGTATTTTTCGCTTCGTAATGAAGATCCATAGTGCAAGACACTATCGGGTTTACAAAATTGATGCGACAAACTGTGGACCTACATATGAGAAACTTTGACAAGAGACCCGTAGAATGCCAGCACGTATAGTTCCGCTGAGAGTTCATTATTCAATTGTTGGGGAGACGGGATGGCGTTTGAAATCCCCGATGGGCCTGATGTTTTGAAGGGGTTAGTCTTCTGTGCTGTTATTCCCTTGTACAAAATGTGTTGGAGGAGCATGACCAGCCTAACGCAGGGAGAGAGCGGGAGAAACAACTGTAGGATATAAAGGTAACGCAATATATACAGAACATGGGATGAGCCACGCTCACTCAACACGACCCCCTGACGAAGCACACGACCCCTAAGTGCAGAAGCCAAGGAAACGGAAACAGCGAGGGACTCTGGGGAGAGTTCGGGGGCGGCGGGGCGGTAAATGAAGGGCCATGAGCGGTGGTGATAGGACCAGAAGAGGAAGAGGTAGCTAGGCCATGTCGAGCAACAACGGTGGATAAGGGGCCAAGCCAGCGACGATCCGGCCTATGGCTGAAACAACCATACCAGCAGCACGAGAGATTAGCTCGCGTCAGAGGTCGGTGAGGGGCGAGGTGGCGACGCTGCTTCAGAATGCTGAGGGCTTCCGTGGCGTACCTTTACTGGGTACGCCTTCCAGTGCGCAGTACTGACCTCCCACGACTTCTTTCGGTGTACAACCGCAGCGTCCAGTAACGACTATGTCGCGCCTGGGTAGACATGGATAGCGGGTCATGCGGTAGTGGAGGAGAAGCGGCAAAGGGCGGTGCGGCAGACTCTGAGTCCTGTGGGCGGATAAGCGGTTGGCCGATTTTGATCTTAAAACAGGTCCAACAAGACGACTGCTCTCAAACCCTATTCACCGGCGTAAGCGAGTCTAATGGGTAGCCAATGGGCGAAAAGGCCTACCGGCCAACACACCTTTCCCCCAACCAAAGAATAAAGAAAGAAAAAAGCAAAGAAAAAAGCAAAGAAAAGCAGATGGTGGTCATGACGTTGCCGAAGGGAGGCGGGTGAGCAGTGTGGACATGAAGGCGTTTATTTTGCCAGTCGAGGCGTAGCGAGTGGGCTGTTATGTAGTTATAGGGACGATGAGTGGGTGGCGCTTTACGAGGTGGCGGGCTCCTATACAAGCGCAGGCTTTGGAGGACTGAATAAATGGAGTGATGGAATGGAATGGAGTGAGCGCCCATGTAAAGTCATTTCAGAGAAGTGACGAACTGAAAAGGCCTGTGAGATGTGAGATCGTGATGTGCCCGATACTCTGCGTAGGTTCTTTTCTAGCCGCTTCAGGACTTCAGGACGGGTTTAGATGCCTACTTGGGCAACCCAGCGGCAGTTCTACGAGATGCCAGGCACGATTCTCGGACGGTGGTGCTCCTCTGTAGGCAAAAGGGGAAAGTCCAAATTGCCGTTGACGATCTGGACAGCTGCACACATTAAGGAACCCGTCGAAGGGTCGAATAAGAACGGCGGAAATTGAAAAAAAAAAAAGGCAAAACACGGGTTGTATTGCATCCGCAACCCTCGGCTGTTTTTTGTTTGTCTGTGTGTCCGTCTCATTCTACGTGCCACCCTGGCGCCTGTCACATTTTGTCAGCGCGTCACAAGCCCTGACAGAATAGTTGCGGAAGCGTTGACCGCGGACTCAATTGAACAGCTACTTGCATCTCGGCTTAGTCATGACAGTTCCCCACTGCTCAATTGAACGAGATGGATTCAGATTTCTGCCACGACCCCCGCATCCTCGAATCAGCGATAATAATCATGTCTCGCGCGTGCGCTACTCGGATACGGCCTCCTAGCTGTGTTCATATGTTCTTAAAACAATCCAGTCCGAATCGCTCTCTCGCTCTCTCCTCCCCTTTCTCACCGCTGTAACCACATGGACGCTACCCAGAAGCCACTAACCAACGTCAGTGATAGTTACTTATACTATCAACCCAACGCACAGGATCCACCCTTCCAACCAGACCCTGCTCACCAGTTTAGTTCAGTGGGGTAAGTAACCCCTACCGGCCTGGCGAGTCGATAAGCCAATGCGCCTCCTTTAATAGCCCCCAGCATGTGGAGGGTTACACATTACCACCTGGTGAATACACAAGGTCCACCAGTTGGCCCCATTCCGTTTTCCCATATCACCCAGCCTGGCCAACTCTCCAGGGTCCAATCGATTTTCCCCACAATAATCTCCCGCCGTGGGTCCCAGCCTTTGAACACAGACCCACGGAATCTAGGGGATTATACATTAACCACCTTGATCCCTTTTGGGTTGAGTCTTCCCGGCGTGCTGTCGGCTCCAGCACGCACTCTGGATCAGGCCGCCTGTCGAATGGCCCTGTTTCCGAATGGCCGTGTGCCTTTAATGAGGCGAATCCTATAGGGCGCCCCGAAAATGTATGGGTTCCGGTCGTGCGCCCCCATGTTGGACAGGTTGCGTCAGGCCATTCATCAGGTGGCATCGATGCACAGTTGGGAGACACGCCCACTCACCTACCTGGGCGTGGTATATATGGGATGTGTTGTATCGGCAAAACCGGAGAAGAGGTCACATTTAGCAATGGAGATAGAAATAGGGAACAGTAAGTCGTCTTCGCACCTTTATCTTTCGGTTTGTTATGGTGATACAACTCTAATCATGAAACATGCAAACCCAGTACGATGAGCATCACCAGTGATTGGCGTGACCAGGGTCTTGAAGCGACACGTTCCTGGGATCGAATCGGTCACACAAGTACCGGTTGCGCCCCTATTGAAGCAGGGGTTAGCACTCTCCATGACAATAGAGGAGTATATCATACCACAGCGTCCCTCCCTGGCCCTTCAGCCCATACCTTTACTTTTCCCGTTCCCGTGTCTCCGCGAGCCATCGGCGCCATCCACACCGCCCGACCGAAGCACCGAGCAGGCCACAGGTACGAGGGGTCTGTGTTCGATCGACCAGGAAAAAAAGTGGTAGCGGAATACGAACCAGATCCTGATTCTCTGCGAACACGTTGTCAGCAGCAGGGCGGCAAGGGCTTCGCAGTGACTTGGGTAAGCGAAATATTCGTGAATGGAGTTACTGTGGGTGCACTCTTGCGGCTCCTCACTATGGTGGAAGCAGATGCCATGAGCTTGCGACTTCCAGGTTTCAACCCCGCGCAAGGATATGATGGCTTCCTCGAGAGAATCAACAAGAGATTCAGGTGTGGTCTCTGTCCAGATGACAGGAGGGTGCACTGGAAAAACAAAAAAGACGCTGTGCCCCATTTGAGGAAGTTCCACTTCGGTCTGGCGGATCGCTGCATAGATTGGTAAGCACAGATGCCCCCGGAAGACAGGTTCACTCACATTAACTGCCCCCACTTACAATTAGCGACAAGCTAGTCTATTCAGTCGGGGAGATGAATAGTCATCGCTGCAGGAAGAAAACTACCCCTATGGAACATATACGATCCATTGAATAAACCATCCTGGCCCGCATTTGGCCTAGTGTAGGTTGTCCATGACCGAAATAATCGTTCAAATGACTGATGCCGCTTCAGAGTAATACCTTGAAGGAAACCCGAGCGTAATTATTATTGAATTGAACGACATCAGCAATCCTCAACGATTCATAGGTGGTTCTGCCGTCCATGTGGCCCTATCTCTTGTGTGGTTGGCTCTAAATTGCGAGAGCGGAGGCGTGGGAAGGAGAGCCGGCCTTTAGTGGTTGAGGGTGACTGGAAGCGGAGGTAAAGGAATATATTTTGATTTTAGGAAGGTCGAAAGACGAACGAGACTTGGCTGGTGATCAGTTGTATAAGCAGAGGTTGTAATCCCGCGAAATGAGTTCATTTATGATCATCCTCCATTAGATTGAGCCGAGTATTTCGTTTTGTCAGTGCTTCTCCTGTTACCGTCCTGTCAGGATTTGAGATACCTGGGATATGTTGGTGTAGCGGCGTTATTGAAAACACCCGAGCCATGTCCGGCGATAATACGGGTAACCCCCTCTAGATAAACCAGTTCAAGGATAACCTACCCTCCAGCACTTCTAGGTAATAATGGTCATCTCCAAAGCGAGGGGTAAGCAGAATTCACTAATCCGTTTGGGTCTACAACTCGATACGTAACTATATATATGCTCACCTGCTCTATTGTCCAGTGTGGCTATCAAGGGGATTGTTTGCTTCGTAATGAAGATCCATAGTGCAAGACACTATCGGGTTTACAAAATTGATGCAACAACCGGGGGCCTACATATGACAAGAGAACTGTAGAATCCAGCACAACTAGTTCCGCTGAGAGTCCATTATTCAATCGTTGGGGACGTGATTCCGTTGCTCTTCTCTTTCAGCAGAAGGGAAAAGGTTTACTTGGCGTTCGCACTGCAAACTTCGCCTAGCAAACATTTCTTCTTCGGTTTTGATATCTTCTGGGCTTGCTCTGGGCGATGGTGTGGCACTGGATGAGGTAGTGGAGACAAAGTTTCGACGCGAACCAAATATTGACCTCAGGGCCTTGAGCTTGAACAAGCACACCACGATTCCTGCCTCACTCTCGCTCTCGCTGGCTCCGAGAGTACTCTAGTGCAATAATGAACTGGTCATTTGTTGACCGAATCGATCTGGTCCCAAGAGACGCCTAAGAGAAACGACCGGAATTGTTGACCAGACTCTGGTTGATGGCGACATACGGCTTGTGCATAATGCACCAGAAAAACAAAGCACATCAACGACCTTATTATCTGTACTTGTGGCTATCAACTTGGCCACCGACGACATGAGCTGCGCAAGGTCCAGTCGCACTGATGGCGAGCAATACCAGTTGTGAACAACAACTGTTCCGACCCTGTTAATCACCACTCCCACGGTCCCTTCAATGTGATTTAATGGGTCATCGCCATGAAAAAACGGTCACTGCTGGACGGCGAAGCGCCTGTCATCAGTTCTGCTTCTGCATACAATTATACATTCCAGTTCGTTGCGTGGGAATTAACTTGTTCACCTTCAAGCGATGCAAGGCCTGCTGGGAGGTCTTGATATGGTGAGAGGAGAAAAAGTAGCTCCCCATATTCTGATATAATGGCGCGTTCAGCTGACTCTTGGCAGGTACGTAGCCTTTAAATTGCCTGATGCTTTACAAATCGATCGATAGCCTGTGTATGGGCCCCAAATAACTTACTCAAGAGAGAGCGGGTGGCCAGGGTGGAAATATTTCCTAGTCTTAATAATAACTGTCCCATCTAAAAAGGCGAGAGCTTAGAATGTGAACTGAGCATTCTAAAGTAATTTGCATAAATGATCGAGCCCTGTAAATGTTCATTGTACTTGTCGTCCTCGCTTGGCCTCAGTGATCACACGCAATGTAATCGACTCCCTTTACAAAAGAGAAGCAATGATACAGATGTGAAATAATTTCTAAGACAGCGGTTGGAGGAGTTTAAGTGATGAATGACTAAACACTGAGAGGCCGGGACAAACTAAATAAAAGGGGACGAATACCTTACAAGCCCTTCTAAATGGGGAGACCTGCAGCCTTGCGGTACGTATTTTAGTACTGATTCGTGTGGACAAGGTGCTATATTCCAAATTTTGACAAACAGTTCCAACAAGCTAGAGAATGGCCCATCTTCGGAGGGCCCCTGTTATAGAGCGGCCGTTTGTGGTTGGATCGATTCGAGAGGTCTGGTGAGCAGTCAAAGGCCGTGACCTAGGAGGGGTTGGTCAACTTGAGCGTGGCTACGGGTGATGAAGCATAGCAGAGTTTAGGTATTGTAACGGCATTGTAGAACTATTTGGCTTCGTTCATTAGGTTGTCTTGGTGAAGCCATTGAACGTTGCTGTCCACATATATGAGGGCTTTCTCGTGGACTTTCTTGTGTTGGTTTGACTAGCTGAGTTTTGTGTCGTCGAAAAGGACGCCGATGAGTTCGATATTTGGGCTCGGCTTGATCCGGTGGATGATGTGAGTTGAATTTGCGCCATTGTCCTGTGAGTGTGTGAAGTCGATGAGGGCAATTCAACCTTGTTCATTTCAAGGGGTGGTTGTAAGTTTTAGACCAGTCGAATACCCCATTTTTTTCGTTCTATCATGTCCTTGATAGTTCTGTGTGTTTTGTCGAAATTCTTTCCAGTTGTTAGGATTGTCGTATCGTCGACGAAGCCCACTATCGTTGGTTGGCCTTGTTTGGATTAATTATACGAATGAGAGGTGTGTTGTATATATTCGTATAATAGTATGGATAGGGACCATCCTTGGCAACATCCGTTTCCGGGGGAGAAGGGGTTGGATATCTGGTCGTCGAATTTGAAATGAATCCGTCGTTCGTGAGGATCATATCTACATATGTAGTTGCAATACTAGTATGCTTTATGATTCGTTCCTGCTTGAATATCAAGAGGAGCGCAGAGATTATATATATGCCTTTCCTTTTTGATGTATGTGCTGGTCGATGTAGTTAAGCCCATCAGTTGTCGAGCGGCCTGGTCGGCCTCCGAGTTGGTTGGTGGTTAGGGAGAAGGTTGTTGATTTTGCAGTCTGGGAGAGGGCCTCGCGCTATCGGGAGGTAGGAATTGGCGAGTTCGTATGTTATCCGTCCTGGTTTTGGGAGGACTACCTGATGTATTTCGCCGAATTTCTTCAGGTAGAGCCTAGATCTGGATGAGGATGGGGGCGAGTTCGGAGCCACATTGTTTGAGGATTGCGATTGAAATCCCCTATAGACCTGATGCTTGAAGAGGTTGGTCTTCTGTGCTGTCATTCCCCTGTACGGAATTTATTGGAGGAGCATGACCAACCTAACGCAGGGAGAGAGCGGGAGAAGGAACCGTAGGATATAAAGGCAACACGTCGCAATATATACAGAGCAGGAACCAAATAACAAACACATGGGTTGAGTCATGCTCACTCAACACGACCCCCTAAGCGTAAAAGCCAAGCAAACGGAAATAGCGAGGGGCTCGGGGGAGAGTTCGGGGGGGCGGGGCGGCAGACGAAGGGCCATGAGCGGTGGTGGTAGGACTAGAAGAGGAAGAGGCTAAGTAGGCCATGTCAAAGGGCGACCCTGGACAAGGGGCCACGACCCGACCTATGGAAGCGACCACAGCAGAGGTCTGTGAGGGACCTGATGGGGATGTTGGCCAGATTCTGTGAGGTGGTGACGTTGCTTCAGAATGCCGAGGGCCTCCAGTGCGCTCTTGACAAGTAGCGTTAATTCAATGCAGACCATTGCTGGGTACGACTTCCAATGTGCGGTAATGACCTCTGTTGCACGATACTGACCTCCCGCGACTTCCATGTCCAGAACTGGGGCTTTTGATGCGCTCTTGACTGGCGACTTTACTGCGTGGTAGTGACCTCTGGCGACTTCTTTCGGTGCACGAATGCAGCGTGAGAAATGGCAAGGGCGGTGCGGCCGTCCCCGACACTACGGCCAAGTATTCCATTATCATAAGAAAATGGGGCGGGAGCGTCGGAATGGTGGTGGGAGTTGCCAGTCACGGCGCGGCGAGTTGGCGTTGGGTAGTCAGTGAGGCTGGGATACTCCCTGAATTGAATGCCAGGGTTGTGAGGCTGGGTGGCGGCCAGGTACACCCCGAAGCCGCATGCTGCAAAATCGGATTGCCACTCAATTGAACCAACTTAACCAACTTGAACCGACATAGACCGCAACCAATCGAATCTAACTGTACCCGAGAGAATCACATTTCCGTCCACGTCGTGGGGAACAATCTAGTCTTGCGCATGCGTTACTCGGACACGGCTATGCACATATCTTCTTAAAATGGTCCAGTCGGAATCACTCATCTCTCGCTGTCTTTTCCCCCTTCTCGCTGCTGCAACCATATGGACGCTACCCAAGAGCCACTAGCCAACGACAGTGATAGTTACTTATACTATCAACATAACCTACAAGGTCTATCCTTCTACCATCCAGGCCCCACCGACCAGTTTGGTTCATTGGGGTAAGTAACCCCTACCAGTATGGCGAGTCGATAAGCTAATGCGCCTTCTTGAATAGCCCCAAAGCAGCTCATTACTCACAGGATGCAAGAGGTCCAGTTCTAGAAGTTGCACAGTATTTCCCCACGGCTCTAATCCTCGGCCCCGCGACGCATGCGGAGAATCGCGGATTACCACCTGAGGGATACACGGGGACGACCAGTAGGCACCTTTCAGTCGTCCTCGATCCTCCAGCCTGGCCGACTCTCCATTTTCCCCACAATAATCTCCCACCGTGGGTCCCAGCTTTTGAATACAGACCCACGGAAAATAGGGGATTATACATTAACCACCTTGATCCCTTTTCGGTAGAGTCTTCCCACAGCGCCGTCGGCTCCGGCACGCACCTTGATTCGGGCTGCCTGTCTAATGGCTATATTTCTGAACAGTCATATGCCTTTAATGAGGCGAATCCCAGAGGGCGCTCTGAAGACGTATGGGGTCCGGTCGTGCGCCCCCCTCCTGGACAGGAAATGACAGGTTATTCATCGGGTGGCATCGGGGCACAGGTAGGAATCCACCCGCCCGCCCACATACCTGGGCATGGTATATACGGGGCGTATGGTATCTGCAACAGTGGAGAAGAGGTCACATTTAGTAATGGAAATAGGAATAGGGAAGAGTAAGTCATCTGCGCACCTTCGTCCTTCGTTTTGTCTTCGGTGGTACAACTCTAATCATGAAACATGCAAACCCAGCACGATGAGCGTCACCAGTGATTGGCCGGACCCGGGTCTTGAAGCGACGCGTTCCTTGGATCGAGACGGTCACACAAGCACCGGTTGCGCCCCTATGGAAGCAGGGGTTAGTACCCGCCATGACAACAGAGGAGTACATCATACCCCAGCGTCCCTCCCTGGCCCCTCCGCCCATGCCTTTACTCTCCCCGATCCCTTGTCTCCGCGAGCCGTCGGCCCCATCCACACCGTCCAGCAGATTCACCGAGCAAGCCACAGGTACGAGGTATCTGTGTTCGATCAGCCAGGAAGAAAAGTGGCAGCGGGATACGAACCGGATCCCGATTCGCTGCGAACACGTTGTCAGCAGCAAGGCGGCAAGGAATTCGCAGTGACCTGGGTAGGCAAACTATTCGCGAGTGAGGTAACTGTAGGTCCACTTTTGCGACCCCTGACCATACCGGAGGTGCATGACATGAGCTTGCGACTTCCGGGTTTCAAGCCGGCGCAAGGGTATGATGGTTTCCTCGAGAGAGTCAACGAGAGGTTCAAGTGTGGTCTCTGTCAAGATGAAAGGGGGATGCACTGGAAGAACAAGAAAGACGCTGTGCCCCATTTGAGGAAGTTCCACTTCGGTCTGGCGGATCGCTGCATAGTTTGGTAAGCATAGATGCTTCTGGAAGGCAGGGTCACTCACCTTAACTGTCCCCATGTTACGATTAGCGACAAGTTGGTCTATTCAGCTGGGGAGATGAATAGTCATCGTTGCAAGAAGAAAACTACCTCTACGGAGCATGTACGAGCCGCTGAATAAAACCACCCTGACCTGCATTTGACTTAGTGTAGGTTGTCCATGATCGAAATAATCGTTCAAACCACTGATACGGCTTCAGCGCAACACTTAGCTGGAAGCCCGAGCGTAGTTACGATTGAATCGAAGGATATCAGCAAGCTCCGATATGCATAGGCAGTTCTGCCGTCCATGTAGCCCTACCTCTTGTGTGGATTGACAATCGAGTGGCTTTAAGTTACGAGAGCGGAGGCGTGGGAAGAAGAGCCGGCCTTTAGTGGTTGAGGGTGACTGGAAGCCGAGGTAAAGGAATGTATTTTGATTTTAGGAAGGCCGAAAGTCCAGCGAGACTTGGCTGGTGGTCAATTGCAGATATAGGCACAGGTTGTAATCCCGCGAAATGAGTTCATAAATGAGCATTCTCCATTAGATTGAGCTGATTATTTCGTTTTGTCAGTGCTTCTCCTATTACCGTCCTGTCAGGATTTGAGATACGTGGGACATGTTGATGTAGCTGCCTTATTTAGAACACCCGAGCCATGTCTGGCGATAATACGGGTAACCCTCCTCTGGGTGAAACAGGTCAAGGATACATAACCTACCCTCCAGCCCTTCTAGGTAATAACGGTTATCTCCAAAGCGAGGGGTAAGCAGAATTCACCAATCTGTTTGGGTCTACAACTCGATATGCAACTACATATGCTCACCTGTTCTATTGTCCAGTGTGGTTATCAAGGGCATTGTTCGCTTCGTAACGCGTAATGAAGATCCATAGTGCAAGACACTATCGGGTTTACAAAATTGATGCGACAAACGGGGGGCCTACAAATGAGAAACTGCGATAAGAGAACTGTAGAATTCCAGCACGACTAGTTCCACTGAGAGTCCATTATTCAACTGTTGGGGAGACAGGCCTGTTGACGCCGACGTTCCGCTGGTCTTCTCTTTCAGCAGAAGGGACAAGGTTTACTTGACGTGCGCACTGCAGACGTCGCCTATTAAGGATTCATTTCTTCTTCAGTTGTGATATCACCTGGGCTTGCTCTGGGCGATGATGTCGCACTAGATGAGGTAGTGGAGATAAAGTTCCGATGTGGACCAAATATTGCCGTCGGGCTTTGTACTCGACCCAAAGTACTGATGAAAACACCATGTTTCCTCCCTCACCCCCACTCTCGCTGGCTCCGAGAGTGCTCTAATGCGATATTAAACTGGCCATTTGTTGACCGAATCGATTTGAGTCCAAGAGACCCCCAAGAGAACCGAGCCATATTTATGAACAAGTCCTCAATCCTTAACGCTCTTCACGAAACAGAAGAATGCCTAGGTATATATTTCATTCCAGCGATCACTCTTGGCCCTGGAACGATCAATCGTCTCTTAATTCGCCGACGTTTTCACCACTCTCGACTTGCGCTGACCTTGGTTTCTGTCAAAATCGCCCAGCCAACACAGGGTGTCTCATATACCACTGGATTCCGCTGTTTTGTAGAGTTTGCTCTTCACCTCAAACGAGGAGCCCCAGCTCACTATGGATCGAACACGCCTAGGTAAGGCTTCGTCAAGTGGGGGGGGGGTTATGTCAGAGTTGAATGGCATAAAAGGCAGTGCATCTCAGCCAAAACTTATTTCCTTCAGGAAGCCC
>Ga0307515_10017125_pt1 | contig 13227 bp, 16 predicted proteins | sample 17_EM_MG_FD_194513 | JGI IMG/M metagenome (GOLD analysis project Ga0307515, IMG submission 194513) | Populus trichocarpa ectomycorrhiza microbial communities from riparian zone in the Pacific Northwest, United States - 17_EM | ecosystem: Host-associated > Plants > Roots > Unclassified | place...
GGCCGCTCGCAGCGGCAGCGCGAAGCACCTCAAACACCTGTGGGGACAACTCAAACTGTCGGGCTGTGCCCCGCCCCATCGAGTTCCTTCCCAGCGTCTCCGTAAGGATTCCACGCTGGACCAAGAGATCAATGGTTTCGATTACGCCACCACGCGTCATTCCGGTAATTTCGATTATATTTGAAAGCGTTAGCTTCTGGTGCGCCTGATGCATCAGATAGAGTATATTCATCATCCCGATCTGTTTGATGCGGGACTGCGCCGATTCACCCTCAATCGGCTTTTCCAGAATTTCACGAACGGCGAAGACAGATAAAGCTTGACTTTGCCATCGGTCGCTCAAATTGCTTGCCATCGGTTTAACTATACATTATTTGAATAGTCTGCGGATTGAAGCGAGCCGCTTTTCAATCCCAGCTGACATTGAAGAAACCGGAGGGTAGGGGGCATGAAGGGCCTTTTCTTTCGAACGATCATAGCAGCGTTGGGGTTCGCCCCACTGTATACTATTTCGGAACGAAGCGCTCGTGCCGACGACTGGGGTTGCCAGGTTATCCTGTGCTTATCCAACCCTGGTGGCCCGACGCAATATGCCGAGTGCCGGCCGCCGATCCAAAAACTCTGGCGTTGGCTTGCGAAGGGGCGTTCCTTTCCGGCCTGCAGCGGCGTCGGCTTTCAAAGCTCCCTGCCCCATTACGAACCATACTACTGCAATGCCGGCTACCATCTGTCGGCTGGCTACGGTCCACGGGGGAGTGACGCGACGTGCATTTCAACGTCCCCGCAGGTCGTAAGCGATAGCTTCTGCCAGCGAGATCGAGACGGCGGCGGTTCAAACAACGGCTCAGTTATGTCTCCGCGCTGGCAAAAGGAAAACGGTCGCTATCAGTGCATGGCCTATACCGTGGCCCGTCCCCTGGTGCGCGAGAAACCTCGGTACATCGACGTGACGATCGACGGGGCCGGCAAGCAGAGGGTGTGGTTCTGAACATGCCCGTAGCCTTCCTCGATCTTGCACAGACCTGCGCGCCCTTCGTTGCATCCAAAACGCTTGCGGGCGTCGTCAGCCTCGAAAGCCGGTTCGCTCCGTTCAACATCCGGATCAACAGTGGCGCCCCGCTCAAGCGGCGGCCTTCAACAAAGGCTGAGGCAATCGAAATCGCCACATCATTGATGGCCGAACGCCACGACATTCAGTTGGGCCTTGGCGGAATCGGAGCGGAAGAGCTTCGGCGGCTCAAGCTCTCGATATCCGACGCTTTCGATCCGTGCCTCAACCTTCAGGCTACAGCGACGCTGCTCGACGGCTACTATCGCCTCGCGGTCAAGGTGGGCGCCGACCCCGCCAGGGCCGAGCAGGTCATGCTGCAGTCCTACTACGGACGTGACGATCCATCTGTCGGCGCCATGGTCAATTATGACGATCAGGTTCGCCGCGAAATCAACCGGCTCGGGCCGACCATGGCACGAATAACAATTGGCGACACGGGGGAGGGGAGGGAGGACGACGTCCCAAACGAAATTCCCGGCGCAGACGCCGTTGCCGAGGCTGTGGCGGAAAACTCCCCGGAAAGAACAGCCGCGATTTCAGCGGCGCCGGCATGGGACGTCTTTCAGACCCGACGCCGATCGTCCGTCCTCGTGTTTCAGAGCAATCAATCGGAGCAGAGTAAATGACTGTGAATTCCCGTATCCGACCCATCGTCGCTTCGTCCGTCATGGCTGTCGCCATTGTGGTGACGATGGTTGAGCCAGCCTTCGCGCAAGCTGCCGGCATCGAAACCGTCCTGCAGAACATCGTCGACATGCTAACCGGAAACATCGCCAAACTTCTGGCGGTCATCGCGGTGATCGTCATCTGCATTGCCTGGATGTTCGGCTATATGGACCTGAGGCGGGCAGGCTTCTGGATCATCGGGATCGGCGGCATCTTCGGCGCCACCGAACTCGTCAACACCATCGTCGGAAGCTGACGATGGCGGGCGAGCGGGTGGTTCTCGAAGAAGACACGCTTTTCATCGCGTGCACGCGTCCGGCAATGATCGCTGGCGTGACCATGGAGGCGATGGGCTTCAATATGATGCTCACGACGATCCTCTATATCGTTGCCGGATCGATCGCCTATGCGCTGGTCGGCGTCGTATTCCATCTCATCTTTCGCGCCCTGGTGAAGCACGATCACAACATGTTCCGCATCCTGCTGGCCTGGGTCGAGACACGCGGCCGTTCGCGCAACAGTGCTTATTGGGGCGGAGCAACGCTCTCGCCTCTCAGGTTGGCCCGCCGCTTTGACGAAAGGGATATCGGATATGCCTAGTATCGCTACCCTCAGATCCCGCGAGCTCGCACCGGAGGCCTTTATTCCATACGTGCGCCACATCGACGAGTCGACGATCGCGCTCGACTCCCGCACCCTGATGGTCATGGTCGCGCTCGAGGGTGTGTCGTTCGAAACCGCGGACGTGCTGGATCTCAACGCCCTCTATCGCGACCTCAACACCCTTTATCGAAACATTGCCGATGAGCGGCTTGCGATTTGGACGCACCTCGTCCGGCGTCGAGACAGCGACTATCCAGATGGAACATTTGCAACACCATTCTCTGCCGCGCTCAACGAGAAATACCGCGAGCGCATGGTGCGCGAAGACCTTTTCCGCAACGATCTCTACCTGTCCGTGCTTTGGTCACCAGGGCGCGATCCGGCCGACAAGGCGGCAAAGCTGCTATCGCGCCTTCGACGCGCCAAACGCCTTCATATGGAGCTCGATGAAGAGGCCCTGAAACAGCTTCAGGACAAGGTCGTCGATGTGATGGCGGGCTTGAAGAGTTTCGAACCACGAGTGCTTTCTCTCTACGAACAGGAAGGCATGCTGTTCTCCGAGCCGAGCGAGGTGCTGCACCAGATCGTCGGCGGAAGGCGCGAGCGAGTGCCGCTCACTGAAGGCCGCATCGCCTCGGCGATCTACTCGGATCGCGTCATCATCGGTCGTGAAACGATCGAGATTCGGCATGAGGCGGAAAGCCGATTTGCAGGCATGCTGAGCTTCAAGGAATACCCGGCCCGCACCAGGACCGGCATGCTGGACGGCGTCCTGACCAGTCCGTTTGAAGTCATTCTTTCTCAGTCCTTCTGCTTTGTATCGAAGGCGGATGCCCGCGTCATCATGGGCCGCAAGCAGAACCAATTGGTGAGCAGCGGCGACAAGGCGGCTTCGCAGATCGATGAACTCGACGATGCCATGGACGATCTGGAGTCGAACCGGTTCGTGATCGGCGAGCACCACCTGACGCTGTCCGTCTTCGCGACCACAGTGAAGGAACTGACGGACAATCTCGCAAAGGCGCGAGCCAGCCTGACCAATGGTGGCGCCGTCGTGGCACGAGAGGATCTTGGCCTCGAGGCTGCCTGGTGGGCGCAACTGCCGGGCAATTTCCGCTACCGGGCGCGATCGGGCGCGATCAGCTCGAAGAATTTCGCGGCACTGTCACCATTCCACTCCTATCCGATCGGACAGAAGGACGGCAATGAATGGGGACCGGCTGTCGCTCTGCTCAAGACCGCCTCGGGTTCACCCTACTACTTCAATCTCCACTATGGTGATCTCGGCAATACCTTCATGTGCGGCCCATCGGGAGCCGGAAAGACCGTGATCGTAAACTTCATGCTGTCGCAGCTGGAAAAGCACGATCCACATGTGGTTTTCTTCGACAAGGATCGGGGCGCGGACCTCTATGTCCGCGCCGCCGGCGGTTCCTACCTGCCGCTGAAGAATGGCGTCCCCACGGGCTGCGCTCCCCTGAAGGCGCTCGACCTGACACCGGAGAACAAGGTGTTCCTGGCGCGTTGGGTCGGCAAGCTTGTGGGTTCAGGGACACGGGAACTGACTGTCACCGAGCTTCGCGACATCTCTGGCGCGATCGATAGCCTTGCCGACCTGCCCGTTGACCGGCGGACGATCGGCGCACTCCGGACTTTCCTCAATAACACGGATCCGGAAGGGATCGCCGCCAGGCTCCGTCGGTGGGAGAGGGGAGGGCCACTCGGCTGGGTATTCGACAATGTCATTGAGGATATCGGCTTTGGCGACTTGGGCGGAACCGGCAAGTTCATCGGCTACGACATGACCGACTTCCTCGACAACGAGGAGATCCGCACGCCGCTGATGGCCTACCTTTTCCACCGTGTCGAGCAGCTGATCGACGGCCGCCGGATCATTATCGTCATCGATGAATTCTGGAAGGCGCTCCAGGACGAGGGGTTCCGCGATCTTGCGCAGAACAAGCTGAAAACCATCCGTAAACAAAATGGGTTGACGCTGTTTGCCACACAAAGCCCACGTGACGCGCTGAATTCGCCGATTGCGCACACGATCATCGAGCAATGCCCGACACAGATCTTCCTGCCCAACTCACGCGGGAACCATGCCGACTATGTCGATGGATTCAAGCTCACCGAACGCGAATACGAATTGATTGCCCGCGAGCTTTCCGTCGAGAGCCGGAGGTTCGTGCTGAAGCAGGGACACAACAGCGTCGTTGCCGAGCTCGACCTCAACGGCTTCGATGACGAGCTCGCCATCCTTTCCGGTCGGACCGCCAATGTCGAACTTCTGGACGTGATCCGCGCGGAGGTTGGGGATGACGTCAAGGATTGGCTTCCCGTTTTCCAACAGCGAAGGAGTGCAAGCTGATGGCTTCCTATCGACTTCAAGGCGCGGTGCTCGTCATGGCACTTATCCTTTCCGCCGAAGGTGCGGCAGGGCAGGGGATACCGGTCATCGATCAGACCGCTATCGCCAAACAGATCGAAAGCATTGCGCAGCTCAAGTCGCAACTCGATGCGCTCAATCAGCAGATCGAGCAGGCGCAGCAGCTTTATGGCTCGCTCAACAAGCTGACCGATATGGCGGATGTCGCGAACGTTCTCAACGATCCGGCCATCCGGAAGGCGCTTCCATCCGACTTCGCCGCCATCGAGGGTTTGTTCAAAGGCAACGGCTCCGGCGTGTTCGGCGATTCCGCCTCGAAGTTCCTCGACAGTAACTCGACCTACCGCACAAATGCCGACGATTTCTATGCCACGGAACTGTCGCGTATTCAGAGCCAAAACGCAGGCCAGATGAGCCTCGGTCAGCAAATCTACGATGCCGCGAGCAAGCGCATCGATGGAATCGATCAGTTACGCGAGAAAATCTCTACCGCAGGCGACGCCAAGGAGATCGCAGATTTGCAGGCTCGCCTGCAGGCCGAACAGGCATTCCTCCAGACCGACGTCCTACGGATGGAGGGGTTGCGGATGGTCCAGCAAGCACAGACCCAGGTCGACGAGCAGCGCAAGGCCGAGGATTGGCGGCAACGCATGGATGCGATGAAGGCGGCGCTGCAGTGAGGCGGATCCCCATCTTCATTACCCTTCTGCTGGCGGCCGCTTGCTCGCAGGAATCCGAGCGGACGTACACCGTCGATGAACTGATCGCTGACGAAGCACTGCTGAGCCGTACCATTTCTGACTGCCGCAACAATCCGGGTGAATTGCGCAACACCGCCAACTGCCGGAACGCAGAAGCGGCCGACGGGAAGCTACGCCTCCAAAACATGCGCAAAGCGCTGGGAGGCTAATCCATGTACCAGGTGTTTGAGTTTATCGACGGGCAGTTCAAGCAGCCACTGGAGACGTTCGTCTCCGATGGAACGTCGAACATAGCCGAATGGGTCACTGGTCCGTTGACGGCGGCCGTTACTCTCTATGTGGTTCTCTATGGCTATCTGGTCCTGCGGGGCTCTGTGCAGGAACCCATCCTTGACTTTGCCTTTCGCGCGATAAAGCTCGCGATCATCGTCATGCTGGTCAAGAACGCCGGCGAATATCAAACCTACGTCACCAACATCTTCTTCGACGTTTTGCCGCGCGAGATCGCACAGGCCCTGAATTCGGGTGCGGCGCCGAGCGCCAGCACCTTCGACAGCCTGCTCGACAAAGGTCAGGCTTCCGCGACCGATATCTGGTCACGCGCTTCCTGGCCGGTCGATATTGTCACCGGCGTCGGTGGCATGATGGTGATCGGCGTCAGCTTCCTCGTCGCGGGGATCGGCTACGTCGTCTCCCTCTATGCGCGGTTGGCGCTGGCAATTGTGTTGGCGATCGGGCCAATTTTCATCGCACTCGCCATGTTCCAATCGACGCGTCGTTTTACCGAGGCCTGGATCGGGCAGCTTGCCAACTTCGTCATTTTGCAGGTTCTCGTTGTTGCCGTCGGTGCGCTGCTTATCTCTTGTATCGATTCGACTTTCACTGCGATCGATGGCTACAGCGACGTTCTCATGCGGCCAATCGCGCTCTGCGCGATCGCGATTGCCGCGCTTTACGTTTTCTACCAGCTACCCGGCATTGCGTCCGCTTTGGCGTCTGGCGGTGCGTCGCTGGTCTATGGATACACGACCGCACGAGATGCGCATGAAGGTATGCTTGCGCGAGGAACCTCGTACACCGGCCGTATGATCGGTCGCGGTGCCCGCTTTGCGGGCCAGGCATTCGGCTCAAGGAATGCCGGCGCATGACATGCATTTCAAAAAGAAGAAAAGGCCTGCCTGAATGATTAAGCCTGCTCTGTTGCTCGTCATTGTGGCCACGCTTGGCGGCTGCGCATCACTGACCTATCCTTTGCCGAAATGCGACGGCTATTCACGCCGACCTCTGAATCGCTCGATGTGGGAATGGGAGAGCGACAGCAAGCTGAAACACCAGCAATCCAACGCGAGCTCCTCCATGTCCGTGACACCCTTTGTCGAAGAGGTCGGCGAGCCCGCAGCTTTTGCGCATCTGGACATCGACGGTTCCTATCGCCGCTGTGAGGGATGAGTCATGGTGACGACAGATAATCTCAAGAGCTACTTCGACAAAGCACGTCGTTTCGATCAGGACCGAATGATCCAGATCGAGCGTTCGAACCGGATCGCCTGGTCGATCGCCATCGTCTCAGGATTTGTCGCCAGCGTGTCCGTCTTCGCGATCGCCGGCCTGACGCCCCTCAAGACGGTTGAGCCCTTTGTGGTGCGCGTCGACAATTCGACGGGCATCGTGGATGTCGTGTCGGCGTTGACGTCGACGGCCGGCACCTACGACGAGGCCGTGACGAAATACTTTGCTGCCAAGTATGTCCGCGCCCGCGAGGGTTACGTCTGGAGCGAAGCACAAGAGAACTTCCGCACCATCGCCCTTTTGTCGACGCAAGCAGAACAGACACGCTTCTCGGGAGTGTACCGCGGCAGCAACCCAGAATCGCCTCAGAATATCTACGGCCGCGCCGCCACAGTGAGGATAGATATCGCTTCGATTTCTCTGATCAATCAGAATGTCGTCTCGGTGCGCTATATGCGCACCATCACGCGCGGCGAGGAAGTGCTGACGACCCACTGGGTTGCGAGCATCACCTATTCCTACGCCAACGCTCCGATGTCGTCGACGGACCGGCTCGTGAATCCACTCGGCTTTGTCGTCAGCGAATATCGTGCAGATCCTGAGGAGGTGAGATGATGCGCACCGCACCAATCGTCGCACTCGTCCTTTCAATTTCCATGTCGCCCGCGCTTGCACTGGAGATTCCACGAGGCGCCTCGCAAGACAGTCGTGTCCGCTTTGTGAACTACCAACCCTTCAACATCACGAGGGTCGTCGGCACCTTGCGGTCATCCGTACAGGTGGAGTTCGCGGAGGACGAAGAAATCGCCCATGTGGCGCTCGGCAACAGCGTCGCCTGGGAAGTCGCGCCGGCAGGCAACATCTTGTTTTTGAAACCCCGCGAGAACCAGCCGGTGACGAACATATCCGTGGTGACGACGCGCCGGGATGGCTCGACGCGTAGCTACCAGATGGAATTGACGGTGCGAGACGGTTCTGTCGAAGCCGGGCAGAACACCTATTTTTACGTGAAGTTCAGGTATCCAGGAGATGAAGCTGAGCTTCGCCGCCAGCAGGCAGCATCGAGGGCTCTTGCCGCCCAAGCGAAGGACGCCGACAATGTGCTGGCTCTCCACGAAGCGTATGGACCTCGAAATTGGCGATATTCGGCTCAGGGCTCCCAGGCACTGGAGCCGCAAAGCGTCTACGACAACGGAAAGATCACGACTTTTACCTTCGTTGGCAACCAGGAAATGCCCGCGATCTATATGGAGAATTCCGACGGAACCGAAAGCCTTGTTGCGAAGTCGGTCGACGGAAATCTGGTGATGGTGCACGCAATCAGCCGCAAGTTCATCCTGCGTCGAGGCAAAGATGTGCTTTGCGTCTTCAACGAGGCCTACGACCGCGTCGGCATCAACCCCGACACCAATACGATGTCTCCCTCGGTGGAGCGCGTCGTGAAAAGCGACGTCGCCGGGCAATAGGAAGGGAACGGTCATGGCTCAAGAAGATGAAGCTCGCATTCCCGGAGAGCGCGCGGAAACCATCCCCGATCGCCGCATTGACAACAACCCACTTTTGAAACGCGGCGCAGTGGCAATCGCCATCGTTGCGTTCGTCGGATTTGCCCTCTGGTCGACCACAGGTAAGAAGGAAAAAGACGAGAATACCCAGCCAGAGCGGGTTGTTATTCGCCAGACAAATCCCTTCGAAGCTGCCAAGGAAAAAGCCGAGCCGGCTCGGGTAGTCCCGGAAGTGAAGTTGCCGACGCCCGTCGTCGAACCGGTCGTCGAAGAGAAGGATGAATTGCTTGATTCCGCCCGCCGAGCGCCCGTGATGGCCTTTAGCAGCGGGCAGAAAAATGCGAAAGAACGACAAGAGACTGATAATCCCGACACTTCAAACAACGGGAATTTCGTGCCGCTCGACAATAATATGATGGCCCAGAACCAGCAGAACAGCGAAGAACAGCGCTTCGACGGTCTTCTGCGTCCAACACGGCTTGAGGGCTCACGCGCTGGGACACTTGGAAACCGCAACTTTATCGTTGCGATGGGGACTTCGATCCCCTGCGTGCTCGAAACGGCATTGGCATCCGACCAGCCAGGTTTTACAAGTTGCGTGATCAACCGCGATGTCCTTTCGGACAACGGCAGGGTGGTGTTGATGGAAAAGGGCACGCAGGTTGTTGGCGAATATCGGGGCGGGCTTCAACGCGGACAAAAACGCCTGTTCGTTCTCTGGAACCGAGCAAAAACTCCCAAGGGTGTCATCGTCACTCTCGCATCGCCAGCGACCGACGCGCTCGGTCGCGCCGGCATCGACGGCTATGTCGACACACACTGGTGGGAGCGCTTCGGCAGCGCCCTTCTTCTTTCTATTGTCGGGGATGCGACGAGCTATGCTAGCAGTCGGCTGCAGGATAGCGATATCGACGCTCAAAACACCACGAGCGCCAGTCAACAGGCGGCCGCCATCGCGGTCGAACAGTCCATCAACATCCCGCCGACGCTGAATAAGCACCAGGGTGAACTGCTTTCGATCTTTGTTGCCCGCGATCTCGACTTTTCCGGGATTTACCGTCTTCGGGTGACGGAACCAAGGAACCGCGTTTTCGACCGCGCGGTGCTAGGGGATTTTGCGCCGCAGTCGACGCTCGTAACAAAGTAGGATAGGAAATGTCTGAGGGGCAGGATTCGGCTGTTGTTAGTGAGCTATTGAAGCCGTTTTCGACATACCTCCGGGACCCGTCTCTCTATGAAGTGATCGTGAATCGACCCGGGCAGGTGCTGACGGAAGGTCCTGGCGGTTGGCGGACCCATGACACGCCGGAACTGACCTTCGAAAAACTAATGCGCCTTGCTCGGGCCGTCGCCAGTTTCTCTCATCAGTCAATTGATGAAACACGTCCGTTGCTATCTGCGACGCTTCCCGGCGGCGAACGAATCCAGATCGTCATCCCTCCCGCGACAAACAAGAACATTGTCAGCATCACAATTCGCAAGCCTTCGTCTGTAGATTTCAGCCTCGATGATCTGGAGGGAAAAGGATTCTTCGAGAAAACGCGCGCAGCGGGTGAGGCCCAATCCTCACAGGATGAGGACCTAAGCGAAATCTATCGTGCTGGCCGTTTCAAGGATTTCTTACGACAAGCGGTCATCGCCCGAAAAAACATCATCATTTCGGGTGCAACAGGTTCAGCGAAGACAACGCTTTCGAAAGCGCTCATCAAACACATCCCCCAAAACGAGAGAATTATTTCGATCGAAGACACACCAGAACTTGTCATCTCCCAACCAAATCATGTGCGGTTATTTTATTCGAAGGGAGGCCAGGGGCTGTCGCGCGCTGGACCAAGAGAACTCTTGGAATCTTGTCTTCGTATGCGGCCAGATCGCATCTTGCTTCAGGAGCTTCGTGACGGAACAGCCTTCTACTATATCCGCAATGTCAACTCTGGCCATCCCGGCTCAATAACAACGGTCCATGCCAACTCGGCTTCACTCGCTTTCGAACAACTGGCTCTCTTGGTCAAAGAATCGGAAGGAGGGATGGGCCTCGAACGGGAAGATATTCTGGCATTGGTCAAATCGGGGATTGATATAATTGCACATTGTAAGCGAGAAAATGGGACGTTTAGGTTATCAGAGGTGTATTCTAAATTAGATTCCGGAGCATACAACTCCAGCCTTGCTTTGGAGCAAGACGTCGGGTGATCGCATAGAGCGGGCCAGGATCGCGGTAGGCTCCCATGGTAGCGTCGCCTTAACATTTGCGGCGGTATTTACGGGCATGAGCCCGAACCCACCGACCGATGTTACGACACACCGCTACAAGCGTCATCGTTTTCCCGCTGAGATCATAGCGCATGCGGTATGGCTCTACTTCCGCTTTCCGTTGAGCCTGCGTCATATTGAGGATTTGCTGGCCGAGCGCGGCATTGAAGTCTCGTTCCAGACCGTCGCGGAATGGGCTGCCAAGTTCGGCCGGGAATATGCCCGTTCCATCCGGCTGCGTTCCAGGGGAAGTTTTGCCGACAAATGGCATCTGGACGAAATGGTCGTTGCTATCAAGGGCAAGAAATACTGGCTATGGCGCGCCGTCGATGCCGATGGTTATGTTCTCGATGCTCTGATCCAGAGCCGCCGGAACAAGAAGGCGGCCCTTCGGTTGATGCGAAAGCTACTGAAGGGCCAGTCCGTCACACCACGTGTCATGATCACCGATAAGCTCAGATCCTACGATGCAGCCAAAAGGGAAATCGTGCCCGGTGTCGAGCATCGTTCGCATAAGGGTCTGAATAACCGGGCGGAGAATTCGCATCTGGCTGTTCGACGGCGAGAGCGAGGCATGATCCGGTTCAGGTCGGCACGACAATGCCAGCGCTTCGTCTCCATCCACGGCCCGATCGCCAACCTCTTCCATCTTCACCGCAACCGGACGAGCACTGCTGAACATCGCAAACTGCGACACGCCGCCATGAACACGTGGCGCGAAATCACCCTCTCGACCGCGGCATAAACCAGCCCCCATCTTGGCCATCCTGTGCCCGAACCAAGTTAAGGCGACGCTACCCCGGCGAGCCTTATCTGGCTATCAGCCTGACGCTCGATCCGACGATCGTCGCCAAGCTGCTATCGGACATTGCGAAGCCATCGGGGGGTGGGCTGTTAGTTTCAGGCTTCTCGGTCGCCCCGGTGACGACGGAGCTTCTCGACGCCTGGCTCAGGATGATGCGCCTTGTCGAACGGCCAGACGAGATCGCAGCTCTTGCCCCGGCCTATGAGCGGGAAATCCTTTTCCGCGTTCTGCAGGGGCCGCACGGATGGATGCTTCGCGACATAGCAACGCCTGACACCGCCCTCTCCCGTATCAGTGTGGCAATCGACTGGATCCGGCGAAATTTTGCCGAGCAAATCCGCGTCGAGGCGCTTGCCGAAATGGCAGCGCTGAGCGTGTCTGCATTCCATCGACATTTCAAGGCGGTCACGGCACTCAGCCCTCTTCAATACCAAAAGCGCGTCCGCCTTCTGCATGCGCGCTCGCAGCTCATCGCCGGCCATGGCAGCGCGACATCAATTGCATTCGGCGTAGGTTACGAAAGCCCGAACCAGTTCAGCCGAGAATACGCCCGCCTGTTCGGTCTGCCGCCGTCGAGAGATCTGGCGAAGGCCATAAGTGATCTGAAAGCGGCATAGGGGCCTCCATTGACCCGCTCGTTTCAATCACAATGAGTAGCAAAAGTTGTCATCGCCTTGAACGGATTCAGACTGTCGGTTCCCATATCTAAATCGATAAATGACTGATCTTGCTCGATTGCGAAGCATAACGCCCGGTTATTGAACTAGGCTGATGTGGCGACCAGCGATCCGCCCGGTTTATGAGCCGCCTGATCGGCCCTCACGCTGGTCCTTGGTTCAACAGCCTCGCTACGGTTCGGGCGCACGGTGCCAATTAAACCTTAATTGCTGCATCGTTATGTGGAGAGTGTTGGCCTCAATGTTCGCAACTGGAACCTGTCGGCCTGCTTTTCTATCGCCTTCCTAAAATACTTCGGCGCGCCTTCTTCTGCAATGAGCCTGAAGAGGCCTTTCAGTTCAGGCTCTTCAACGCAGCTCGCAGCCTCGGAAATCGTAAACCAGTTGCGCATCCGTTCATTTCGCTCCTTGAAGTCTCGGACTTCGCTCTCTACCAGCAGCGGAAATACCGAAACGACGAAGGGCGGCTTTGTTGTATCTTTGACGTAGGTGTAATAGCCGAGAGCTTTCTTCCAGATTTTTCCTTCGACGCCGGCCTCTTCGAGCGCCTCCCGTTGCGCGCATCGATGAAGCTGTTCCTTCTTATCGATGTTTCCTTTGGGGATCACCCAACGACCAGTGTCTCGGCTGGTGACGAGCAAAACCTCGATTGCGCTTTGGTCTCCGATCCGCCAGCAAATTGCGCCGCACTGATCCACTTGGCGTCGCGCCAACAGTTCCGGCGTCTTTGCCGCAAGCTTTAACAGGTATGTCTGCGTTCTCATCGACTCACTCCGATGGCACAAGCCTATCGCAAATTGCGAGATTGGCTGCCAAAGATCGATGTGGAGCAGTGCAAAAAGCTCAAGGGAGCTGAGGCCGCAGCGCTACGAGCCGTTCTTTGTCAATCGGCTCGGAATGTTGACCCCTTATCGGCGTCCAATATTCCACGCCGAAACACAGTTGTTCGGAGAAATGTCGCTGGTGCGCTGCTGGGGACGGATCAGGACGCATGGCCAGCAGAAGCTGCATGTCTTTCTAGACGAGAAGCGCGCTATCGAGCTATTCCTCAAACTTCTCCTCGAAAAG
>Ga0307515_10017126_pt1 | contig 13225 bp, 5 predicted proteins | sample 17_EM_MG_FD_194513 | JGI IMG/M metagenome (GOLD analysis project Ga0307515, IMG submission 194513) | Populus trichocarpa ectomycorrhiza microbial communities from riparian zone in the Pacific Northwest, United States - 17_EM | ecosystem: Host-associated > Plants > Roots > Unclassified | place...
TAATAAAAGAAAAAAAAAATCGGAAAACATTATTGTAAAACTAGAAGACATTGATGATGGTGTAACGTAGTACGAGGAAAAGATAGTAGTTGAATCGCTGTCCATTTGTCGAAATGTATAAAATCAAAATTACCTAACAAACTAAAACAAGTGGATTCAATGAAGCACCTCACTTCTTTTGTTTTTACACTTTTTTAAAATTCGTCCTTATACTTTTTTCTCTTTTTGATTCGGTGCTTTTTTTTCTTTTTACAAATTGGTCCCTAGACTTTTTTTTCCTTTTTAATTTGATTCTTTCCTGCCTAATTGTATGAGATAAAGTTTCAATTTCATTAAAAATTAACTAATAAACTAAAAGAGTTGGGTTTTCCTTTCCTACTCTATTGTTCATATGAATGGCAAAGGAGGTGTTCTTTTTTTCTTTTTCTTTTTCTTTTTAATCCTATCTTCTTCTTCTTTGTAAAAAATCTTTTACTTTTTTTTTATTGAATGCTTTTTTTCTTTTAATTTTTTTCTTTAATATTTTGTTGATTTTAAGTTGGACATCATAATTTATTTCAAGTTGTATTTTATAAGACTATTACAGTTTCAAACAAACATATCGATATTTGATTGGTACTCAATTTTATAAGTATTTATTTTTGTTATCGTGTCATTAAACATAAAATAATTTTTAAACCCAGTAAAGTCTGTGATCGAAGTTGCAGGTTTTGTAAGTTAAGTCATGAATCTAGTGTTAATCCAATATGTTATTGTCTCAATACTAAAAAAAAAATATCATCTTATATTTTTTAAAAAACCAAACCATATTTTTACTAGTAATTAGATCTTTAAGGCTCGAGCTCAAATCTGTGTGAGTTGGGCTCGGATAGTAAAATCCCCAAAGCTGGCTCAAGCCTCCACTTGGAATAACTTATCTCAAACCCATCAACCATGGATGACTCCATTTCAGGGTTGCAAAGCCCATACTCATCAACTAGCAACTTTGACAAAGAAGTTTGCTCCAAAGAAGAATCTTTGTAAAAATATTACTTCTCTAGCATAAAATTTCTCAATTTCCCCAATTTTTTTAGCATTTTTCTAGGTTGTTTTTAAATAGACAAATTAACCAAATCACATTAAAACAACTTCCACATAATTTAATTTTAAATTAAACTAGTTAAGAAGTTTCTTTTTATTAATTATATTTTTTTTTCAATTTCATCCTTAAACTTCTTTATTAATAAAATAAATTACTTTTAGAACAACCACATTGACTAAATCAACTCAGAACAACTTCAACGTGATTTATTTTTAAAACCACTTTTCAGTTTCTAAAAACTCCTTTTCAGTTTTAAATTAGATCGCAGTAAAAATAAAAGCAGCAATTCAACCAAACAAGTAAAATAAAAGCAGCAATGAAGTACTAAACAACACCTAATTTCCGTTTTGTTTTGGACGATAATCATGATAAGGAACAGCCATCTCTGCAAACCAGCAAATTTTGCATGCTCAAGCATTTATGCAAAGAGAACGCTTGAATCATAAGTCGATACAAAACCATAGAAAACTTGCAGCATGCATTTGCACTAAACATAATAGCATAGCTTCACAGAAATGAAAACTACTGTGCCATTCATTCTAACAAAAGATTCACTAATCTTTCAGTTCTTTTCCACAAGAATTGCGTGCGTGTGGCTGGCAAGGATTGAAAAGAGAAACCTCAAAATGTGCATGGATGTATAATACTTGCATTTTCCGCCATTAAATTCCTGTCATCTTTGACATCATTTATCAATTCTGAATTCTGAATTCTAAATTCAGCACCTAGTACCAGGATAGTGCCACCAATCCAAAACAATAAACTGCAGTGCTGCAGCATAAGAAAATCAATGTTTTCAACAAGATCTCTTGTCCAAGAATGAGAAACAAAGCATGGAATTAAAGTTATAGCCATTTTTTTCCAAGAAGAAAGATTAATGAAGAGTGAAATAAGAAGATACAAGAGTGGTTGAGATCAAAGGGATAACACGAGTTTCTTCCTTTTGCCCAAGTTGACAGGTAAGATCAAATACAATAGGCACAGAGACTTGCACGATCACAAATCAAAACCCTGCTCGGTTGTGCATACAATGTAAGTCATCCTTAGGTAAAATGCTATGTACATGGGCTTGCACCATTACATATTCATTAGCAAGAAAAAGATGCTCCTATTCAGTACGCATACAACGAAAACAAAGAGTGTTTTCTAAATGAAAACCACTGCTTCTATCAGCAGTTTAGTAACGGGGAGCTTTCAAGCATGAAACCTCTTATATCCAATTATCCATGATTCAAATTGGTAGACTAAAAAGAATCTTTCTTTCATAAATGTTGTTGTCAAAGAGATTTTTCTGATTCTGCACAGTGCAATGAGATTAGGCTAATGAAAATACATATGGCTGATGCACATCCTAGCTTACAAAATGCTAGAATAATACGAAAAAGCTATAGAATCTACCATAAAATAAAATAGAACCTCTTCAAACCATTTAGCATACAGTAGAATTCATTTTCAATACTTAAGCCACATATTCCTTGTCATTGAAATGCTAGAAAACTAAAAACCAACGCTAAAAGAAAACCCTTCTAATTAAATTTATTGACAAAACTTTTCTAATGGAAGAACACTACTTACACGGCCTGAGTAGTAATTGGCAAGCAGCAAGATAGAGAGTTCAAGAGGTTAATGATTCAAGTAAAGCCAGGCTCGCACCCCCACCAGCATCAACAAACCTCATCATTCTTGATATCACCACAGGCATTGCACTCCAATAAATTTGATGGCTTAGCATCAGAAGGAGGAAAAGGAGCCAGTGTACCCCAGCAATTATTTCGATTACACATGTATCGCAAAAAGAAATAGGCATGAGGAAAGTCAGTGCTATTATCATTGCCGATTTCTTCACCATCAGATTCGGCCTCCATTGGCTCATCGACATCCTCCTCCATCACCTCATTATCATTATCATCACCATCACCCTCGTCATCAGACCAAGTAGCTTCGACCTTACAACGATCACAGTCACAGGTAAATCCATAGTCCTCAAGCAATCTTTTCCGTCTAGTGGAGTAATTACTGTTTACAGGAAAATAACTCAAACAAATCTCCCTTCCTTGCGGAACATCATGAATCATTCTAACAACAATATCAGTGTTCCCACTATTATTCGTATCAACATAATCAAACCTACAAGCATTTGGAAGGCAATCGTGATTAAAAAGAGATGCCTTAGGATAAATACCGTAAGCCCTCACCGATCTTTGCCCACCATTCTCTTCATTAAGATTCAAAGGCTCCATTAATCCGAAAGCATTAAATCTGTCTTTCGCAACCAAAGCCGCAATAAGTTCCAAGCTAAAAGAGAACCCCTCAATTGGTGGAGGAGGACAAAGAGATGAGATTACAGAATGCAGAGACTGGACAATAGCTGGATCTTCATCTTCAGCGCGGCCTTGCAGCGACAGCAAAATTTGAAAATCCGAAGGTGAAACGAATGCAAGATTGTAAGCAGCAACGAGGAATTGAGCTTGGATTTGTCGTTCCACAGAATGATGCTGTAGAAAATCTTGGCAGTCGCGGAGGCGGCTAAGAGATTGGCAGACCCAAGGAGTGTGAGAAGATGCCAGAGCAGCGGAAAGGCAAGTGGGGCTACAGAAACGCTGGTGAGAGCAGGTGGGACAAGATACTGATGCTGATTGTATAGTTTTGAAGCATTTGTCACAGTAAAGGAAGGTTGAGTGTTGCTGTTTGGTTAAAGGGAGTGCAGAATAGAGGAGGATTGGAGAATCTATGAGGACGATTTGGCCACCTCTTAAGGGCTGAGTGGATACAAGCCCTCTTCCTCTTCCTTGTATCTCCTCAACTCTCACTAGGGTTTCTGTGTTTACACCAACAGACATCTTTACTATCTTTTTCTGCAGAGCGGCTTAGGCTCTCCTCTGTCTCGTTTTTCAAAATCAACTTGAGCCTTCAGCTGCTAAATTGGTGCTTTAACTAGGGTTTTAGCTTTTATAGATGTCAATAAAAAATACGATTTTTTCTTCTTTTTTTTTAAAAAAAGGCCAAGGCAAAAAAATAATTTCCGAAGGGTCTCTGATTATCCAGAAAGCTTCCCACCAAAAAGCTATTGGGTTAAGAGCTGAATGGGCCATAATGTTCCATTTGTCTGAAATTGAAGCCCCCTCTCCTTGGCCCATTGGTACATGCCACACGGGAGCTGGGACAAAACAGGACATCTTGTGCTGGTTTTTGTTGCTCACGAGGAATGTGGTAAACAAGACGTCCTCGCTTGTACTGTTGCTTGTTTATTACGGATGTTGCAAAAGGTAATTCTTTATTCGCCCCATTGTTAGATTTCTGTTTCCTCCTCATCATGTACGTCCCAAAGGGCTTGAAGGTGACCTCAATGGACTCGAGAAATTAGGTTGCTTACATGAAAACATGTTATCATTAGATATGCTTGAATCTCAGAGAGCATGGACGGTGATGGAGAAAAACTATGAATAGATGTTCAATGCCGTTTATGTGTTTTCTTCCTTGCATTTTCTGAATTCCCTCAAAACCTACATGAAGTTAACAAAGGATGTACACTCCTTTCCAACTTCAAAATATACTCCACCACTTGTGTACAATCAAACGAGCTGATCTACAAGATCCACATCCCCACGAAATTTTGATAAAACCACTAGCTAAAGATCAATATCGTAAAAAACATATGATGTCATCATGTATAACGCCTTTAAAAAAAACTAAGCAAAAAATCGACGTGTTTAAGGTTTGAAAAACCCTAACTTTATATCTTTTACTATTTCCATCATATGTCACATTGTATCCTCGATAAAGAACATTTGTCATCCCCTGTCACGGTATACTCCCAACAAATGTCAAGCGGCAAAAAGGAAAACGACCAAGGATAAAGAGAAGAAAGATGATTCCAATTGAAGTCAGCATCTCATTTAAGATTGCAAATGAGAGGTCCTGTCCGGTTTGGACAGAACTAAAAGTCGTGCTGGTTATCAATACCAAAAACAAAATGTCAATCCTGGTTATTCAATACGAAGGAAACATGCCAATGCCATGTTATGATTGTGATCAAACTAAACGACAACAATACTGAATGTCCAACTACCAAATAAGAATCTTAAACAAGCACATCACGGAGAGATAGCAACGCAAAGGGCAGACTCAATAGTTCTTCCCATAATATCAATTTATTTCATTTCACACAGATGAACAGCAATGATATCAACCTTTAAGTGATGCACCCACTTTCCCAAGCTCTTCTAGGGCCTTCGAGATCTGCGCCTCACTTAAACCCTCCAACCGAACGCCCCGCTCAACACCAAAATCTGCATAGAAATTGAAGGTTGCACAACTCCACATTACAATCATTGAGCTAAAGAACTAATCCGTGATGGCAGAAAGATAAAAGCACACAAACAAAATCCACACTACTCATCAAATGGATACCAGTATGAAGGACAGCAGGCAATTGTGGATGAACAAAGAAAGAACATGGAACAAAATTCCATACCAATAGTTGCAAACACACCAAGGTTATTTCACCACCACGCAAAAATAAAAAACTAAAAACTACTATTGTTGTGTTTAGCCAAATGACAGATTGGATTGGTTGAGCATCTTCATCCCGTTGTCCCCATTTTGCTCTCTGAGTAGCCTTTGGAGCCTTCTTCTTGTGGATCTCCCTCGTTCTCTTTTCCTAATTTCAATTGAGAGAATTCACTTCTTAATAGAGTGAGACACGACCCTTCTACTTCTCAGTCTTTTTACCTCATCCAGACATTCCAGGAAGTGTTGAAAAAAACTAGAAGATTTTATAATTAACTAACTCTGTATCATTTCTAACATTCCTTTCAAGGTATTTGTAGGCCATTATCAATGCAATATGATACTTGAATGCATCAAAATAAAAAGGCATAAAATGATAAAATGATTGAGTGCAGAAAATATGTTAAAGCATAAGCTTAGAGGAACACCCTCTCTCTCTTGGTGTGTGGTGAGGGATAGAGAATTCCCAAAGGAAAAAAAGATAAAAGATAAAGGAACAAATAAAATGAATGACAACCTCAAAATTAAGGTTATGCATAAGACATAAATGAAGCCCGCCCATTTTCTTAGAACAAACATGCAAGAACCAAATAAGTGCCACAGACAAATAAGAAGAAGAATATGAATGTAGAAGACTTTATAAAACAACACCAAATTCTCATCTACATCCATCATGATAAACTTCCGGAGAGAACATAAATTCTTTTCCACGGAACCTTAAAAGCACAAGTGAACAGTGCATTTAATGTCCAGTAATTAGTTAGCAAGCATCATGTGCAAATTCAAGAGATCCTATCTGTATAAAAAAAGTAACATGTTCCAATCAAATAAGAACCATGAAAATAGACAGGATGATCATATCAATGCTGAATTTACCAACAAAATTTCAATTAGTAAACAGTCAATGAGGTCAGAGATTAACTTGAGGTTAATAGATTACAAGTAACTGGAAAAAGAAATCCAATCCTTTTAACTTTAGAGTTACAGAAATTTTATAGCATGATCTGCCCCTCTGAAATTCCATCAGAAGTGTCTTATAAGGGTAAGCTGTCGCTAACCTACCAGCTCCTCATTGAGATTTATTTTATTTCAAGCTAAGTTAGGCAGTTGATAGAACAAATTCAAGAAAAGTATAAATGACGTCTATCAGTTGGCCATAAAAATATGGCACCTATGAGCATCCTTAACCATTTAACCTATTATATTTCTTGAAACCATAGGTATAACTTTTAACTAGAGAAAATTGAGTTACTACGTTGTTACTTATCTGTTGCCAAGACTTTAAGCCATTGGCACATACAGAATTCAGTCCCATAAGATTATTGATGAAAAGGAGAAAATGTGAGGGCAATAGCATATCTCACAGCTTCTCAATAATATGCATGCTTCAGAAGGAAAAGTATCTAAAATCAAATTGAGAAGAGGCTTCTATGTATTAATTTATGTTTAGGATGCATTTCGCTTTGGTATTTGATAGGAGGAATCTGAAGCAAAAATCTTTGTTCAATTTGGGTATTTTGAAACCCTATTAAGTGATTTAAAGCTTATGGATTTGAGCATTTGAAATGACCATATAGATTCGAGTCATTTCAGAAGAGAATAACTATTATTCTTAATCTTCCTATAAACTCTAAAATCCTGTTCAGGTAGAGTATCTAAAGCCAGGTTTAATTACCCAAATACACGAACAGAAACAAAGCTTAAAGCCCTAAAAACTAATTGAAACCCTAAACACAATGGAAAACCCCACTTTTTCATTAAAAAAGAAAAAGAAAAAACCCACTTCAAAGGATTGTCATAAATCCACATTAAATCAAAACAAAAAATGTACAAAATCTAGGAATCCAACATTCATCAATTTGCAAATTCTACGAAATCCAATTCTACCATAAACCAATCAAATGCCTGTGAAACACCCGCACAACAAACAGCAAAATCTACATCTATAAGGAGAATTTTAAAGAAACAGTGATATGACAGAAAAAGAAGAAGAAAATAAATATAAATGAAAGAGAGGAAAACAGATACCATATCTTGCCCATAACTGAGGCTCGATTCCATTGCATTCACGGATCAGAATTGGAAGTTTTGGGTTAAGGGTCTTCAGATCCTTGTAATTCTTCTCTATAAATGTTCTGTCAAAGAAAAACCCATTAATTATAGGATACAATCAATTCAAAATGGCTAAAGAAAATGGAGTCTTGAAATATTGTTGTTAGCAATAACAAATCAATAATAAAAATCGAGAATATCTACCTAGTAGATGAACTTGAAGGAGAAGATTGACATAGAAGAATCCGAAGCTCTTTCAGATTCTTAGAAAGTTGGCCTCTCCATGCCATTATCTCTGCTCTGCCAAAACGAGGTGCTCGGTCTCTTCCAAACCTCGGCCACTATTGTCCTGTTTTGCACTCGAGTAGTTGAGTTTACCCTTTTTTCTTATTAAAAACAATTAAAAAACATCAAAACTTGAGCTTACCTTTGCTGAATTTGATTACAAGTGTATATTTAAAATTATATTGCGATTATTTTTTTAAAATATTTTTTATTTAAAAATATATTAAAATAATAATTTAATTTTTTTTAATTTTTAAAAATTATTTTTTATATCATCTCATCAAAACAATTTATAAATATATAAAAAAATTAATTTTAAATTATTTGTTTTAAAAAATTTTATTCAATCCTATTTGGAATATAATATTAAATAAGAGTTAAAAGCATGTTTGAAATTATAATAGCATTGATGGTTTAAAATGTTTTTTATTTAAAAATATATTAAAATATTTTTTTTATTTTTTAAAAATTATTTTTGACATCAACATATCAAAATGATCTAAAAATATATAAAAAATTCATTTAAAAAAATCAAAGTTTTTAAAAATACCGCGTTCTAAAAAGGAGTCTAATGCATATTTCAATTTGAATTCTTATAGACACATATTTTGCAATTATACCACTTCCTTGTTAGAAAATGTCAAAAACTTTTAAAAAAAAAATCTTATATTTTTTAATAAAGAAATTTAAAAATCTAAAGCCCGTGAATCTCCGAAAATGAATGGCCAAATGAGCCAAGAAAGAAATTTGCAAGCAATGTCAAGGTTTATGCTTCATTTATTGGAAATATTAAGTTTGTTTTTGAAAATATAGTATAAAGTATTTTTTTAAATACTTTTTAATTAAAAATATATGAACATAATTATTTTTTTATTTTAATAATAACACATCAAGATTATTAAAAAAAATATTAATCTAATACTTTTTAGAATAAGAAATAATTTTAAAAAAATACTTAAAAATACAGGTTAGACTATAAAAATAAACTCTCTTCTAAAAAAATAAATATTAAAAAAAAAAGACAACAATATTAAACAGTTTTGATGATCCATTTTTATCCTACTTTTCAAGTCCCGCAGGGGAATAGATTTATGGGTTTTTTTAAAAAAAATATATATCCTAAATAATATTATAAATAGATTTGTTTATCTTTAAAGTATTTTTTATTTAAAAGAAAAAAAAGCTGTAACAAAAAAAATATTTTTTATTTAAAAATATATTAAGATAATATATATTTTTTATTTTTTAAAATTTATTTTTCACCCAACACTTCAAAACAATATAAAAAAATTAATTAAAAACAAATCAAATTTTTTTCAAAGGCTGTCCCAAACAATAATTTTATACCCAATGATCCTCTTCACATGAAAAGCAAAATTACTCTTTGGCCTCCTCTCAAAGCCAATTTTTACCCGTCCGGTCCTTCGACTGTACACCTATTCATCGAAGCATCCCTGTCACCCCCGACAAAAACTCCTAGCTTTATTCTTGAGTTTTCTCTCCATGTTATTATTCAAAATAAAAATCCAATTAGATATTTTAAACAGATAATCTCAATTTAATCCATCCATTTGTGAATGTCCTGCTGTAGAGTCAACGGAGAAATGGTTTAGTTTGGTACTAGGCCAAAGTAAATTTTATTTTTAATTTATTTTGTTTTTAATTTTTGAAATATAATAAAAAAAAGAAGAGAGAATGACGTAAGATTGGTAAATTTAATTAGAAATAAGGTGTTTTTTGAAATACAGAAACTACAATTAAGGATGGTAATAGGGACTAGTAAACTAATTTTAATAAAATAAAAACACCAATTTATAATTTACTCAAAAATTTCACTTTAAAAAATAAAACAACAGCGAAGAGGGAAGGTTTTTTTTTTTTTTATCTCGACAAAGATACTGGATGATAGAATAGATATTTAAGTCCGATATTTATTATTGTCTCCGTAATAAGAATAATCTAACCATGATTGGGTATTATAATCAAACCAGGGTTAAATAGTTGGGCTAGGTTAGGGTTAGGGTATCATATAAAAAAGGCAGGTAGCGTGCTATCTTTGTCCTGGACTCTCATTACAGGCAAACTTAAAAATCCCAGCTCTTCTTCCCAGCAGGCGATAGGTCCGTCTCAGTCTTTCCTTTTCTCTCTTTCCCTTTTCTTAAATGTGAAATTCATTCTTTAATTATTATCATTATTTTATTTTATTTTATTTCATTCTTGTGCATTTTGTGATTCTTGTTACTGATCGTCCGATTAGTTATGATTCTGGCTGCTCCCTTTGCGAATTTTGTGATTTTTCTATTTTTTATTATTGTTTTAGATTTTTGCTACATGGATTCTATGTCTCTCTCGTGGATTGCTTTGATTAGCAGTTATGCCAAGTTGTTTTTTACTGTAATTCATGAAATCTGATTGAGATTCGAATAAACTTATATCGTGTTTGAAATTGGTAGCCAAAATTGCTTGTATTTTGCTAAACTTGAATTGTTGTATGATTTTGTGTTTAGCGAAATTTGATTTATTGTTTTTTTCTTAAGTTATTAATATATCGTTTCCCTTTGCTAATTGTTCGTGAACAACTAAAAGATTATATATTCCTGTTCAGATTAGGAATCATTGTGTTATTTGGATTCCTTATTCTTTGTTATGTTTATTTAGACCTAGAACTAGTATAGATAAAGCTGCCTTGGGCAATTCTACAGACATGTTTTATTTCCTATCAATATGTTCTTAAGACTTAACAGGTTTCTCTACAACCTAAATCTTATTTTATAAGTTCCAGCTTTAATATATTTCTAGTTTTAGCCATTATATTACTGTTCTTTGATGTTTTCTTTTGATTTCTCTCCACACCATGTATCAGTCCTGGTGGTTAATTATAAAATTGTTGTGCTGTCTTTGCAGGTAAATTTGTCTGTTCTTAAACACGCCACAATGTCAGACGGTCATGAGACTGATAAGAACATTGAGATTTGGAAGATTAAGAAGCTTATCAAAGCACTGGAAGCTGCCCGAGGTAATGGCACAAGCATGATTTCCCTTATCATGCCTCCTCGTGATCAGGTTTCTCGTGTCACTAAGATGCTTGGAGATGAGTTTGGAACTGCTTCAAACATTAAGAGCAGGGTCAATCGTCAATCTGTTCTGGGTGCCATTACATCTGCTCAGCAAAGGCTCAAACTTTACAACAAGGTTCCTCCCAATGGGCTTGTGCTTTACACCGGAACAATTGTAACCGAAGATGGGAAGGAAAAGAAAGTAACTATTGACTTTGAGCCTTTCAGGCCCATAAATGCATCTCTTTACCTCTGTGACAACAAATTTCACACAGAAGCTCTGAATGAACTCTTGGAATCCGATGACAAGTTCGGCTTTATTGTCATGGACGGGAATGGAACTCTTTTTGGGACACTGAGTGGCAACACCAGAGAAGTGCTGCATAAGTTTACCGTTGACCTTCCTAAGAAGCATGGGAGAGGAGGACAGTCTGCTCTTCGATTTGCTCGACTTCGAATGGAGAAGCGCCACAACTATGTGAGAAAGACAGCAGAACTTGCCACCCAGTTCTATATCAATCCTGCCACCAGCCAGCCTAATGTTTCGGGATTGATACTTGCTGGATCAGCTGACTTCAAGACTGAGCTGAGTCAATCAGATATGTTTGATCCTCGACTTCAGGCAAAAATTCTGAATGTTGTTGATGTTTCCTATGGAGGAGAGAATGGTTTTAATCAGGCAATCGAGCTGTCAGCGGAAATTCTATCCAATGTGAAATTTATACAGGAGAAGCGCTTGATAGGAAAGTACTTTGAAGAGATAAGTCAGGATACTGGGAAATATGTTTTTGGTGTAGATGACACACTGAAAGCTTTGGAAATGGGTGCTGTTGAAACTTTAATTGTTTGGGAAAGTTTGGATATTAATAGGTACCAGTTGAAAAACTCTGCCACTGGTGAAGTTACCATAAAACATTGGAATAAGGAGCAGGAATCCAACCAGGGCAACTTTAGGGATTCAGTAACCAATGCTGAATTAGAAGTTCAGGATAAGACTCCACTGCTGGAGTGGTTTGCTAACGAGTACAAGCGGTTTGGTTGCTCTCTAGAGTTTGTTACTAACAAATCACAAGAAGGATCCCAGTTTTGTAGAGGGTTTGGCGGGATTGGTGGGATCCTCCGTTACCAGCTTGATATGAGATCATTTGATGAGCTTTCAGATGAAGAAGTTTATGATGATTCTGAATAGCAATCAGCCAACTCCACCCCATTGCTGGTGCAGGAAAATGGGGCTAAAGAGCCTGCACCAGCACGCGCTGCGCCGCGCTCGAATTTGCCCAATGCTCAGAAAACATTGTTAAAGATCTAATCAAGGTTCTAATCTCTGAACTCATATCATCTATAAAGTATAGTATTGCATTTATTTTTGTTTTGGAGGAATGACCAGTTTCAACATATCTAATGTTCATTTTTTTTAATGAAGGGGACTGATATCTCCAAGTTAAAAAAGCTTAATGTGGTGATGATGCTTGCTTTGTGTCATGGAGCTGCATTTTTTCTGGCGTATGTATCATGTTCTTGGCTTGCTCTGGAGTCTGAGATGTTACAGAACCAACTTGGTTGGTGAGAGTGGATGAGACTGCAGATATCCGCATAGAACACCACGGTTGTGTTTTTTATGAATATATACTTGTGCTTTTTTAAAAAAAAATTAAGGTTTGTTTGTCTTTAACAAGTTTTTAAACTTATGTGAGATTGGAGATGCCTATATTGTTACCCTAACTTTTGGTTGTCTTAATCTTCTACTATTATAATTATGTCTATTTATTTCTCCCTCTCTCTCTAAATCTCATTTGAGTTTATATTGTGATCCAAATGAATTAGATCACTGTATTAACATGATTGCATGAAGTTGGATGTTGTGTTGATTCATGCACTAGGTTGTTAGTTTGTTGATGAAACGAACGTGTGATCAGGCGGTGATGAGATGTTTAATATCTCAACCCCCCACCTGTCTTCTAAGGCCTTCAACACCGATTGTCTGAACTCGTAGCCTGTGTCAGTTGTTATTTGTCCCGTGATATGACTTCTTTTTCCGGAGAGAAGGAAAAGGAACCATCTCCGCTGCTGCTGCTGCTTTATCGATTCATCTCCATGCCACATGAATAGTGGAATGTTTTTAGTCGAAGACTCCAGGTTGATGATGAGCTGGTAAATCTCTTCCGTGCTGCTATTTTGCTTGCCGTGGATGGAAAATATTATGATAATCTCTCTTGCCGCATGCAAAGAACTCTCCTTTTTT
>Ga0307515_10017127_pt1 | contig 13225 bp, 3 predicted proteins | sample 17_EM_MG_FD_194513 | JGI IMG/M metagenome (GOLD analysis project Ga0307515, IMG submission 194513) | Populus trichocarpa ectomycorrhiza microbial communities from riparian zone in the Pacific Northwest, United States - 17_EM | ecosystem: Host-associated > Plants > Roots > Unclassified | place...
GTCGTCGTTCCTCCTCTAGAACTCCAGTACATCCTAGCTCTACTATCCCCCCTTTTGTTATGGCGCGCCCCGAGCCATAAAAAAAAGCCCCCCTAATCCCCCTCTTATAAAAAGGTAGGTGAAAAAGTTTTAATAAGGGTGGGAGGGTTAGGGAGTTGTAGCTCGCATACATATCAGCACGAGCTCTTGTCCGTTCAGTAGCAGTACGGTGCTAGCGACAGGTCGTTTAGGTGGCAGTACAATGCCAGCAACGGGGTCGTATTCCAGGGAGCAAAGCTCTCCCTTATATACAGTTGATACTACAGGCGAAGCAGTAGAAGTCGTTTGTGGTGCTGCAGGCAGAGCAGCAGAAGTCGATTATAGTGCTGCAGGCAGAGCAGCAGAAGTCGATTATGGTGCTGCAGGCGAGGCAGCAAGGTATTAGTTTAGCTGCAGGCGAGGCAGCAGAGGTCCAGTGGCAGTACGGTGCTAGCGTCAGATGGTAGATAGTAGGCGTATCGGCGCTATCGTTGGTCAATTGATCGCAGGCGTATTGGCACGATCATTTAGTCAATCAGACTGTAGGCGTATCGGCACAGCCGTTGTCTATTTAGGGGTAGCAGTACAGTGCAAGCGGCAGGGTCGTATAAGGGGCAAAGGTCCTCCTTGTATACGGTTGTTACTGCAAGCAGGGCAGTAAAAGTCGGTTGGCTGCAGGCAGAGCAGCGATAGTCGAATTAGGATTAGCTGCAGGCAGAGCAGCAAGGGTCTGTTCGTTCAGCTGTAGGTAGAGCAGCAAGGGTCTATTATAATAGCAGGCGTATTAGCGCTATTATTATCTAGTTCGTGGTTCGTGATCGCAGGCATATCGGCGCAATCGTTCGGTTAGTGGATCGTAGGTATAACGGCACAATCGGTTAGTCGGTTTGCATTCGAAGCACGTTCGGGCCGCATTCAAATCGCAGGCGTATCGCAGGCGTATCGGCGCGACGGTAATCAAGATCGTAGGCATATCAGCACGATCGTTGTCTCGTTCATAGATCGCGGGCGTATCGGCGCGATCATTTAATTGGTAGATCGCAGGCAGATTAGCGCGATCGTTCGGTCGGTTGGCTGCAGGCGGAGCAGTAGAAGTCAGTTAGCTGCAGGCAGGGCAGCAAGTAGTCGATTAGCTGCGGGCAGAGCAGCAAAGGTAGTCGGCTGCTGATAAAGCAGCGAGGGTTAATCGGCTGCAGGCAAAGCAGCGGAGGTCTATCGTAATAGCAGTACGGTACAAGCGTCGGGTGGTAATAGTAGGTCGAACATTCGGAGCTCGATCTATCAGTTGGCCAGTAGATCGCTAGCGTATCGGCACGATCAGTTAATCGGTTTGCATTCGAATCGCATTCAAATCGCATTCGGATCATAGGCGTAACGGCACGATCGGTATCTGGGTCGGTTTCTTAAGGTCTACCGTCGATCGGTAGGTAGTTTAAGACGTTGTCAAGATATTCAAGGGTACGCTGTAGAGTCGACAGGCGTATTCAAATACTTATATTCGATCGAGGATATCATTCTAAGTAGCAGATATCTAGGATCGATTGAGGACTCGTAGGAATGCCGTTATAATTTAGCATATCAAATCATTATTAGAGAGGTATCGAAAGAGGTATCGAGAAGGTACGAGTCGATATTTCGATTCTTGTCGACGAATGGTAAGACATGCTTTCGTAATAGCAGGCTGTCTCATTCGTAGAAGATTATACAAAAGGCAGTCGAGAGGAACGCGTTAATAGTTTATAAGAGGTCATATTGATGAACAGGCTCATCTATAGGGCTATTGGAGAGTGCCATGAATCGGAATAATTCTCCTAATCTGTTCTCCTAATCAAGAGTGCCATAAATCACTCAAATTCTCCCCTAGGTTCCTAGTACCCTGTACGTAGGACTATGATGCTTGTAGATATATTTGGCCGTAAGATCGAGAGACTGTCTAGGTCGATAGTAGGGTTCAGGTCGATCAGGTACGGTGGTTGTCAATGAGAACTCAACGGGTGTCTATAAGGGCGTTTATAGACAGGTCGGAGAGTCGTCGTGTCGCAGGCATATCGGCGCGACAGGTTATCGGGTTTGCTTTCGAATCACGTTCGGGCCGCCTTCAAATCGCATTTAGATCGCAGGCGTATCAGCACAATCGTTGGTCAATTAGACTGTAGGCATATCGGCACAGTCGGTAATCAGGTTTAGGGGTTTGGGGTAGCAGTACGGTGCCAGCGGCAGGTCCTTCCTAATTAATTTTGTATCTCCTCATACAGCTCAGTATCAATCGGGGTGGTTATCGCAGCAGTAGTAGCCAGAGAATAACGGATAGGATTCGTTCCAGAGGACTTCGCGGACAACATGCACCTACCGCCCAATAGCACGGCGCGGGTCATGTCTCGGCTTATCTTAGCCGTCAGCCTAAACCTAATGCATACCAGAGGACTTCGCGGACAACATGCACCTACCGCCCAATAGCACGGCGCGGGTCATGTCTCAGCTTATCTTAGCTGACACTGCAGGATCAGTTCCAGGCTCTAGACAGGATCACTTCGTTCCTCACAGCCCTAGGCTAAGTCTCAACCGAGGTCGTCTCTGCAGCTCGTACAACTCCGTGTCAGTCAAAAAGGTTAGAGGGGTGGTAAGATATTATTGCCTTCCCAGGCAGTCGTCCTTATCCATAGGAGACCTTCTAGCTGCTTAAATACCGGCTCCCAGTATCAATGATAGCGACTCGACGCGTCGACGACGCGCAGCTAGGGGTGTTCAACGCGTGTCCTCTCAGAACACGCGGAACGGGGGTGGGAGATTATCCAGGCCTTCCCAGGCGAGGTAAAGAGGGAGCTTCAAAACGAATGAAGTCCCCCCCGGGTGGGTAAGCTTAGTATAATATTACGGCTCGTACAAATGCCTCTAAACCGAAGCTTGTAGAATGCTATATTACGAAGATACTAAGCTAAGGAGCAGAAGAAGGTCGAGGAAAGGACACGTCTATATACAGGCGCCAAGTCTCCAAGCGAGCCCCTGACTAGGGTCTGTAACGGTGCCGTGACAGTTAACGTATTAAAGCTTTATAATTAGCTTTGCCGTATCTTTTATAATTAGTTAGAGCGTCTAGGTGTTATCACAGTTAATAATTAAGGGCTCGTTTAGTTATAACGTTATTACTTTAAACAGCCTACTAATAAAGATAGCTTTCTTTACTATCTATAATAGGGCTAATAGCTTAGCTTCTATGCTTAACGTCATAACCATACCCTGCTTGTTTGCTCTCTAGGCAATTAACCCCCTAAATAGCTTTATAATATATCCTTATAAGCTCTTTCTATTAACGGAGTTATCCGTAAATAATACGTCGCTAGTATAGATAAATAATTGCGCTTTATTTCTACCGTCTCCGTCGTCTTATCCTTAGTCGCGTATTCCTTTATCTCTCTCTTTACCGTTTATTCCTTCCTTATCTCCTTTATAGTAGATTACTCTACTCCTCGTGCTATATAGGTACTAGATAACTCTATCTGCCGCTTAATAATACTCTTAGCTTAGGTCCTAATTAAACCTTACTAGCTGTAATACTGTAAAGGTAATATCTAGATACGTTATAGTGGCTGTATAGAGTACTAAACCTAGTTTTCTCTAATATAGTATTATAGAAGCTAGTAGGGATATAGGACGGACTAATAGATCTATATTAGGGGATGGACGCGTTAGACGGATTATACGGTGATTAGTAGGGAGAAGTTCCGATTCTGCTATAGGAGTGTTTAGAAGACGCCCTCTAAGATCTATCTTATACTAGTTAGCTATCTTTTTAATATAGGCTTCCTAAGATAGCTATAGGAGCCTCTAGCTATAATTATATAGCACGTGGATTTCTAGGAACTATTTTAGCTCGCTAAGGATACTTATCTAGTATTCCTTACTTAGCTCCTTAATTGCTTTTTAAGCTTTTTTCTTATCTATCTTTTAGTAGTAGAAGGCGATATCGTTAATATAAAAGAAGATAACTATTTTACCTTTTAGCATAACACACGGCTTCTAGGGTACTTCTTTAAAACCTAATTTGTTTAATAAGCTTATAAGATTCTTCTACTATAACAGTAGTGATTGTTATAGTCCGTATAGGGCTTTTCTTAAGCGCAGTACTTTGTCTGTCTTTCTTTTATTAAACCCTAGCGGTAGCTTTATATAGATAATCTTATTAAGATCGTAATAGACAAACGCATTAACTGTATCTATCTATGTTATCTTTAAGTTAAATTTTGTAGTAATCGCTATAAGGGTTTGGAAGGTCGTACTAGCTAATATAGTAGCTCTTATAGGTAGGTCTCCTAGGGCCTATTAATTTCCGTAGACTATTAAGCGTGCCTTACATTTCTGGAGAAATCTGTACTTATCCGTCTTATAGATAAATACCTATATTAAGCTAAGGACCTACTATCCCTTTACGTGCTTCTTATCTATTTCTTAAAACAACCTTATTTAATGATGAGATTGGAGATAGGCTTGTTGAGCCTCTTAGAACTAATCTTAAAGAGGATATATATTAAGGTCGCGGATCGTCTAAGGTGGTAGAGGTAAGTTCTTCCTATATAATCTAATATTCCGTATTCTGCCTAATTTTAGCTTACTATTATTAAGTTAACTATTAAGGTTAAACTTCTTTCCTACTAAGAAGGCGCCTTAATAAGTTAAGGTAATCTTTTGTTTAATAAAGTCTTTAAATCTATTATTGCCGGCTTCCTTAAATAAGTCTTTAACTAAGTTATTAGACACCCCCTAAGTATAAAACCCGTCTCCTATTCGTTAAATAATGTCCTAATTAGTATATTATATATCTAACTTTATAGGATACTTAACGTAAAAGGTATATAGAGATTCTTCGTCTTTTTTTATTAGAGGTAGCGTATAATATACGTCTTTAAGAGCTCTTATAAGCTTAAGATCTGCTAACTCATTAAAGGCTTAAACTAGCTCATTAACGTCGTTGTCTTCCTCTTAAATTAACGGTTTAAATACTTCTTTATCGTCTTCTAAAAGCACCTTATTCTTAGTTAGGGTATTAGGAAGTTAAATCTTCTTAATTAGCGTGTTTAATTTAGCGTGTAGATCCTTTAAGATATCCGTTCGCTTGCCGTTAAAGAATATCTTTTTATTAAAGATAATATCCCTAGTAGAGATAATAATACCTTTATATGGGATCCGAATTTTATAAATATTATTAGAGTTATAGCTGATAAGGTAGCTAATATAGGCTCTTAAATCTAGCTTGCTCAGCCTTTTTTTCTTTAGCTGGGCGTCTAACGTTATCGCGTACGCCCTACAGCCGTATGCTTTTAGATGCGCTAGTTACGGCTTTCTTAATCTTTTATTAGCTAGGAAGGTATAGAACCTCTTATATAGCGATTTCTATTTATTACTTTCTTATAGCGTTTAATCTTAAAGATAGACTATATAGTTAATAATCTCGTCCTATAAGTTATATGGTAGATTAGCAGTAATTCTTATTACCCGTGCTCTCTTAATAATTATACCCCCTAAGCGTTTGGTGGTACTATTCTAAGCTTAGGTATATAGCGCTAAAGGCTTAAATATAATCCCTTAGGACTATAGCTATTTAAGGGTTCTCTTTCTCCCTAGCTTATTGTCTAATCTAATAGTATTAACTTTAAGGTTATACCTTAGACAAATCTACTAGATAAAGTCTTTAAGTACTTATAGTATCTCCTTCTCCTTACTATACGTTGTTATAAAGTACGGGAAGGATCTTCCTAAGTAGGTGTTATAGATAAGTATAACTTATATAAATCCAGTATACGCTTCCTTAAGGTTAGTCTAGTTAATATAGAGGTTAAAATAAGGATTATTAATATTTTATTTTAAGAACCTTCTTAAAACCTAACGCTTAATTTTAGCAAGACTATAACATTAACATTCCGTTATCTTTAGGCCTTAAAGCTTAACTCCTAAGGCGTTAAAACCTAAATAATAAAGGCTTATAGGTCCTGGATAACTTAGACGCAGATACTATAAATATATATCTCCTTTTAAATCTGGATAAGCGTCTCTTAATAATACTCTGCGCTTCTATTAGTGTAGCAGTTAGCTTATATTAAAAGCTAATAGACTTCCTAATTAGATATACTTAATAGTCTATTATCTGTAATATTCTTCTATTTAATATAGGATTGTATTATCCTTTTAAACTAGAAGATTATTATCTCCTTTATTATCCTAGTAGTACCCTTATTTTTAAAGTAGACGGAATAACACTAGATTTGTATTAAAGTCCGTATAAAAGGCAACGTCCTTAAGACCTAGGATTCCCTTACTCTTGTCTAGTTTTATAACTTATATAGTAATATCGCCGTAGCCTAGTATAGGCACTTCTAAGCTACCAGCGATGATATATTTGTGTCTTAAAGCTTTTCTAAAATTATAAAAACGAGAGAGGTTATTAAAGATGTGGAGAGTGGTTCCTAAGTCAAGAATAGTCAATAGCTTTAGTAGATGGATTTAACCTGTGTAATACGATTCTAGGAATATTATATTAGCTTCTCCCTTAATCTTAACTTCCTAACTCTTGTCCTATTGTTATTAAGCTTTATTAGTATCTAATTCCTTAAGCTTAAGTCGTTCTACTTAGGCAGCTAGATTTTTATTATGCTTATTAGTTACACAAGGTAATATCACGTAGCTACGGTTTGTAGATAGTATAATAATTGTTCTATATTTCTTAATAAGGGAGGGCGAGGAGCTTAAGGCTCCTCGCCACGCTAGTGCCGCGGCGACACGTGACGGTAACTTGCCGCACGTAACGGCAACTTGCCATACGTAACGGTAATATACCTTATATAGTAACCACTTGCCTTTATTCCCAACACTAGTAACTCTTCTTTTATAATTGCCATCTATATATAAATACCGCTTAACTAGCGGAACAAATATTAATCCTCCTTACTTACTATTGCCATTATAATATAAGTCTCACTATCCCAAAATTTGCCTCTTAGCATGTAGTGCTTTCTTGCTTATAAGTTATAGGTAGGTATTTTATTAGTAGGGCCGCCAAGGCGCTAGCGGTAAGCAAGCTGATAGCGATTTTCTATCCTAGGGATGGAAAATCCTAATTGGCTAGGTTAAGTTAGGGTCTGCCCCTCTAAAAAAGTCTTAGCAAGAGAATCCGACCAATTAAATAACTTTAACCGCCGGTTAAAGTTCCTGGATATCTTAAGACCTTATATAACTAAGAAATTTCTAGGGACTCCCTTTTAACCTAACCTTTAACTTATATACGTAGAGTATTTGTGTTAACAAACGTCTCTAGTGCCTTATTTAGGTTCGCCTTTATTATTATATCTACTAGGTTATCTTAGCTATTAATCTATTAAATCTTAAAGAGTTCTTAACGCTTATAGGATTGCTAAAGTGCTATAATATCGATTATAAGGCCCTTCTCCTTTATAGTACTAAGCTTAACTAAACACTTATAGAGGGAATATAAGTCGGTGTATACAATTATAGGGATAATAGGAAGTTTGAGCCGATCTATAATTATCTTTAAGGTAGTTCCAATTATAATTGCTATATTAACTCCGCTAACTATTCTATATATCTCTAACGCTAGAACGCTTTAAGTAATATGCTTGCTCTTAGTTAAGCTCTAATAAATAAGGTTACCGTAGATTATAAAGCTATTCTCTCTAGTAGATTCGTTTGCGATAATAATCTTATATCTTAACTAGGAGCTAAAATCTTTATTATTTATAAACGATCTATTAACATATAAAGAGCTTAGCGGTAGGAAGATTAATAGGCATATAAAGTAGTCCCCAATTAAGATAGTTTATTTGCTAAGAAAGACGCTTATTTAGGGTAAGGATATTATCCTTAGTTAGTTCCTAGTATTAAGCCGTAATAGAGAGATCGAATAAAGCCTTGTGTTAATAGATAGAAGTAATATAAGCTCTATAAGCACGTTGCTCCATATATCCTTGCTTTAGAGAATTAACGTTAATAATATTAATCTTCTTGCCTTAACCCTTCTGGCGTAAAGCAATGGAATCCTTATTTAAGGAGAGGATATATCTATTAAAGAGTAATAGTGTTATTAAATTAAGCTTTTTCTTTAACTTTGCTATAAGATTTACCTTTACTAGCTTATTCTCTTTAAGAGCTAAGAATTAGTTGTCTCTTAAGATAATTATATTATTAGTTTATATACTAATAATTCTAAATAGGGTTTCCATAGTTATAATAAGGAAGTAGGGATTAAATATAAAAGTAGTTATTAAAAGCTTCTCTTTATAGTACTTGTTATAGGTAGCCCACTAATAAGTTCCTACCTCTGTAATTCTATATAATAGCTTAAGCATAACTATAATCGTATCTTTAGGATACTAGTGGCGAATTTACTCTAGAAGGTATACCAATATTAAGCGCTAAAGGTGCGTCTTTAATTAGGTATAGGCTTAAGTAATATCTTATAAATAAACTACTATTCTATTCTTTATTAAGGAGGAAGCTAATATAACAATAACTTGCTAACTAGCTTGTTAAATTATAGGAGATTATATAAGAATTATCTCTTTACTATTATTATTATAACCTTAAATAATAAGCCTTAATTTCTTAAATGGGGCGTTAGTAGCTTTACCCTTAATCTTATTAACTATCCTTAACTTAAAGATACAAACTTTATTAAACTTAGTAGGGTTATACTTCTTAAATTTAAAGACTCCTCTTATAATAAAACCGTTAATCTCCTACTTATTAGATGCTTAGAAAGGAGCTCCTAGGGTTATAATATAACCTTCCTTTTAGAGCTATTTTGCGAGCTTAAAGTTAGCCTTCTCTTTAGCTGTTATAAAGGCTATGTAACGGAATTCCCTAGAAGGTATATATTAGATGAGACAGAAGGAGGTCTTATCTATGTTCTAGAAGGAGGTCTTATCTATGTTCCATCTACGTCCTAGAAGATACGGTCAGACAGATAAGGGGTAAAGGGTTTTGCTAGCGTCTTAGAAAGATTATATAGGGAGCTGGTTCTCCTCTAGAGAAGAATTAGCGATTAGTCTCTAAATAGAAGTGGTTAAAAGTATTTATCCTTTAATATATAAAACTTATTCTACCTTAACTTACCTCCTATTTACCTTTAACTTACCTTCTACTTACCGGTGATACTATTAATTAGATAATTATACGTTCCGGTTAGGCTAGCCTCTTACAATTCTAATTACTTATAATCCGTTAGGAATGTACGGCTATTAATTAATAATAACGAACTATACTCCTGTACCCCATGAAGCAACGCCCTCACCGTAAGAGGCTTAAAGAGTTTCCCTAGAGGAGCGCATTCCCTCTTCTTACAAAGAAGCCACGGCTAGTCCGTCTAACCTTGCGAGACCCTTAGGAACAATTACCGCTAGGGAGTTATTAGAGCGGTTGCTATATAAAACCCTACAAAAAATAAAGGAGTTGGAGATATGATTAAGATAAGTATATTAAGACTACTAAGAATAATTATAAGGATAATTAGGGGAAGTATAGACACCCTAGACACGAAGCGGACTTAAAGGGGTAACGCTATACTATACTGTGACGTTAGAAAAACCTAAATTCCGTATAAAGGAACCTGATGAGTACTATAGTAATAGTCTTTGGAACTATAATTGTTTTATCTAATAATATAAAACTAAGTTTTGGCTAGATCCGAAACGTTACTCTAATGAGTATAATTAGACACTAATTGCTTCTACCTTCCTGTGTAGCACTATTAAGAGTTTATAGACACGCTATAAGAAGAAACTTACTATACCCCTTAAATTTAGCAAACTTAGGACCTAGTTGGTTGATTAGGTCTAAGACCCTACTAATTAAGGGATAGACTATAACTAGCGATACTATAACGCTAAATAGTGGGATAGTTAGACTGTAGTCTAGTTTATAAACTACTTAGAAGAACTAGAAGATAATATACCCTACTTAGATCTATAGGATAACGCTATATAACTTTACCAGCTACTCGCTAAGCTATGGCCTAAGATTTGATAGGCTATATAAGAAAAGAGCGAAATTTCTACCTCTTGAGAAAAGCTTATCTCTAAAGCTACTTGGATTAAAAGTGCTAAAAGAGACTATTTAGGTAAGTGAAAGGAACGAGACGCCAATAATAAAGAGTATAGGACTAGACCTAGCTTTAATAATAGGGGCAGATTCCAACCTAACTGCTCTATGGAAGGATAATGCGAGTAGGCCTTGCAGCCCTAGAGTAATGCTGGTTAACCCTAAAATAACAATAGGCAGAGACCTAATCCGTAAAAGGAAAACTAGAAGATATGTACCTGTTATAACTGCGGCAAGAAGGGCTATATAAGCCGCTTTTGCTAGTAAAAGAAGCAAGAGTCGGCCTAATTAGGAAAAGAGATAGCCTAGTAGATCTTTACTCCCTTATACTAGGCTAGTAAGAGAAGGAGGGAGTAAACTACCGTATAGTTATTTCTATCTCTATTTAAGTTAATAATAAATAGGTAATATAAGACTGCCTTGTGGATAGCGGCGTAAGTATAGGGTTCATTTTTTAATTACTAGTAAAAGAATTAGATTTAGATCTTAGCGGCTTATAGGTGCGCACTATTTAAAGCATCGGAGGCTACCGGATTTTATACTACGGGGAATAGGCTTTTTCCGTGGCCAGCTAGGACCGCGATAGTCTATAGGACACGCAGAAGATGCGCTTTTATGCCGCAGAAATTAAGGGGTATAACTTTGTTTTGGGATACCTATGGCTTCGCCAAGTTAATCCGGACATTAATTAGCCTTTAGCCTTGTATTGATATTAGAAGTCTTAACCGTGTATTATAGTTAAAGATTAGGAGACTTTCTTAAACTATATATAAGAAGAAGGGTGGGCATATGCTATATATGCTACTTTTAACACTAAGAACGGGGACACGGGATATTTATTTTCGGATATCCGGCTATACGTAGTTAAGGAACTAGAGATTCCACAGGAATATATAGACTTAGAGGATATTTCTAGTAAAGAAGCTATATAAACCTTACCTAACCCTATGTTAGTTGAGCATAAGATAGATATAGGGGATAAACAACCTCCTTTTAGACTACTGTATAACCTATTAGAAAATAAGCTGGCGGTACTGCGTTAATATATAGTAGATAATCTTTAAAGAGGATGGATTTGGCCCTCTATAAGCCTAGTAGGGGTACTGATTATATTTATACCTAAGAAGAACGGGACCCTTCGCCTTTATATTGACTATTAGGCGCTAAATAAGATTACTATAAAGAATTGCTACCTATTACCCTTAATAGGGGAGCTTATTAATAGGCTATTGGGCGTAAAAATATTTATAAAATTAGATCTAAAAGATATATACTATTAAATCCGGATTAAAGCCGGCGATAAGTGGAAAACAGCATTCTGAATATGGTACGGCTACTTTAAGTACCTAGTAATGCTATTTGGGCTTATTAACGCACTAGTGACATTTTAGGCCTATATTAATAAGGTATTATTGGGCCTATTAGACACGATATATGTAGTCTACCTTAATAATATTATAGTCTACTCTAATAACTACGAAGCATATACGCACTATGTGTGAATAGTACTAGAAAGACTGCGGAAATATAAGCTCTATATAAACCTAAAAAAGTATACGTTCTATACTACTAGCATTAATTTTTTAGGCTTTATTGTTAGCGTTAATGGAGTGTTAATAGAGAAAAGTCGGGTGGACGCTATTAGGGAATGGCCCTACCCTATAATATTTAGAGAAGTATAGGTTTTCTTAGGCACGGCGAACTTCTACCGAACGTTTATTATTTACTACTTATAAGTGATGCTCCTAATTACTGATCTACTAAAAGAATCTAAGAATAGTAAGAAGTTAGAACCCTTTGTATTTAGGGAAGCTGCTAAGTAGGCTATAGACTAGTTAAAGGATTTGTTTATATTAGTGCCTATCCTAATATACTTCTGCTAGAAGCTACGTATATACCTTAAAACGGATGTATTTGGCTTTACCCTAGGGGCAATTATATCTTAATTAAAAGACGGAAAATGGCATCCTATGGCGTTTTGGTCTAGAAAGATAACCCCTGTAGAATAGCGTTATATAACACATAACTAAAAGTTACTCGCAATAGTCGCAGTAATAAAGCACTGGCGATATTATTATATAGGAAGTAATTACCCTATTAAAGTCCTTACAGACTATAATAACCTAGAATACTTTATAACTATAAAGGTGTTAAGCGGTTAATAAGCTAGGTGGGTAGAGGCACTATTATAGTATGATTTTAAGATTATATACCGCCTAGGAAAAACAAATCCTACTAATAGGTTATTAAGACGTCTAGATTATAAGATAGGGAGGATCTAGGACAGTATAGGGGAAATAATCCCCATATTACAAAATTTGCTTAGGAAGAAAGAAGACTCTTTTTCTAAAACTATAGAATTTCGCGGTAGGGTAGAGGTCCTAGTAATATAGCTGTAAAGTAATATAATTATGGAGCCGCAGGATATAGTTATAGACTAGGTTATAGACTAAGCAGATATTATAAAGTTAGCATACCCTAAAATTAGCAAGAATTCTACGGGATATGCTAGAGGTGTCGCGGCACCTTTGACTTAACGGCGTATTAGCTGCGAGTTTTCGGATCTAAGGGGGATAGGTAAGATGCCTATCCGCAGCATAGCACACTATATAATGGTAGGAGAATCTATTAGCACTAATAGTTCGAAACGTTTTATACTACGCCTTAAGTCCGTAATAGCGGTAGGTAAAATAAAAGTAAGTAATCTATATAAAACCTTTCTGGATCTTCTTCTTTAAGCTTAATAAAGGGACGCCTTCGCCTCTAGGGAGAGGTGGAAAGATATAGTAGAGACCAACTTAGCTGAAGTTACTAAAAAGCTATAGTAGCAAGACCAAAAGGGTCTGTTACGCTTTAAGGGTGCTGTATATGTCCTAAAGGACCAAGCGATTTAAGATAAAATTCTAAAGGTCTTTTATAATAACCCTCTTAGGGGTTACTATAGTGCTAACAGAACCCTTAAGGCCGTTTAAAGGAAATACTTTTAGGACGGAATGTCTAAAGAGGTTAGGGACTATATATTAAGGTATAATATGTGCTAAAGGATATAGATATCCAGGCATTGCCTATATGGCGAGTTATTAGTGCTTTCTATTTTGTAGGG
>Ga0307515_10017128_pt1 | contig 13222 bp, 13 predicted proteins | sample 17_EM_MG_FD_194513 | JGI IMG/M metagenome (GOLD analysis project Ga0307515, IMG submission 194513) | Populus trichocarpa ectomycorrhiza microbial communities from riparian zone in the Pacific Northwest, United States - 17_EM | ecosystem: Host-associated > Plants > Roots > Unclassified | place...
CCACCCACAGGCAAGCGGATTGTAACCTCGTACGAGGTGCTGGCGCAAGAGTACTTCCGAGAAGTCGACGAACGAGTAGGGCTGAAAGAAGAGGAAGCAACGCGAATCGAGTACGTCTCGGGTAGCGTGGAAGCGGCATGCGCATTAGGTCTTGCAGATGGTATCGGTACGATTCCCTCTCCATCTTTATTCCTTACTTACATTACTCGACGGACTAAATCTAATCTAACGTAATGGTAACCCCCCCGGCGCGTGCGTCTTGTAGTGGATCTCGTCGAGTCGGGCGAGACGATGCGAGCGGCGGGTCTTCACCCATTATCAACGTTGTTACAAACCTCGGCGGTGCTCATCCGGTCGACCACGGCTAAACACCCCTCGCTCGAGCCGCTTATCGAGAAGATTGCCTCGAGAATTGCTGGCTTTGTGGCAAGTAAGAAGTACATCGTGTGCCAGGTGCGTTTCGTTTCGTTTCGTTGCCGTCGACCTCTCTAACTCGCCCCCTCCCCCCTCCCCCACGCTTCACTCCGACTCCGCGATTGTTCACTCGTAGTACAACGTCCACCGTAATCTCCTCCCGAAATGCCTCCCGATCACTCCAGGCCGACGAGCAGCGACAGTCAGCCCGATCGAGGATAGTGGCTGGTGTGCCGTCAGTGCGATGGTGGAGAAGAAGAAGAGCGCAGTCGTCATGGACGAACTCGTCGCGGTAGGCGCGGAAGATGTCTTCCTTGTCGCGCTTCATAATTGTAGAGTTTAGAGAGTTTGTTGGGCAAGGGCGGAAGAAATCGACACCAAGTTGATTCGTTGGATGGATTGGGATTGGGATTGGAGGCATTGTCTAATTGGTGTGAAAACTATCCGATTATTTTAACCATATTGATTTTAGACTCTTTGGGTAAAATGAATAGCTCTCTGTTGCCTTGCGTGCACCATATTCTTTCTTGCTCACCTACCTCCAAATCTAGGCCCATGCAATATGGAAGTCTGCCGTACATTCACCACCCCCAGGCTAAAGAGAAAAGACGAGGGATACACAGCAGAAAGGGGCTGTATTCATTAACGCAAAACGTTATGAAGGGAGGGAGGGAGGAGGGAGCTGGAAGAGCCCACACAAAGCGGAATCATGATAATAAAAAATATATCAACAAAAGCAGAAGAAAAAAAAACGCAAGGATGGATGGATGGATGGTTAGGGGGGGGGCAGGCAGGGCATCCAACCAACCAACCAACTACAACTCATTACTCCTAAAAACGACTGTCCCTCAGCACCAACACCCAGAACATCGTAAAGGGCGAGGAAAAAAGAAAAGAAAATACGCGAAGACGAAGTGGGTAAGATATTCGTAAGCTTATGAGTCGAGAGGATAAAAAAGGGACAAGACAAAGACAAACAGTGATAGACGTATACGCGTGTCTCGAGTGCGGGCCGATGGGATGGAATGGAATGAGTGGATGAAATGGAGGGGGATGCGATTTCTCGAGGGGCTAAAATCGAGTCTTTGCTTGCTTGCTTGCTTGTGTGTTTGCTTGTGTGCTTGATTGATCAGGATGGATATCTTCTGGTTGTAAAATTGGAATTTGGATTCTGGTTCTTGAATGATCATCATAAGTTATCATCATCACCACCAACTTCTCTTCTCTTCTCTACGTGGTGCGGTGCACTCTCTGTAATCGTAACCAGTAACCACTTCATGACGACCAAACACTGGCCTATACTACGGTCCATACGAGCCCCACACATTCCCTTGCTGCCCGCCCAAGCCAAGCTTTGAGTCAGCAGGGGCGGATACGGTTGGTCGGCGGGAAACGACGATCTTCAAGACGCCCCCATTAAACTCGGCCCGGATGTGCGCCATATCCGCGTCGTACCCAAAGCTGATCCGCCGCTCAAAGTGGCCCGTGCCGCGCGAGGCAGAGAGAAACGGATCGGCGACGACGTGGAGCACGCGCCGTTTGCGCGTCGAGAGCGTGATCTCGTCCCGCTGGTACCCTGGGAGGAAGGTCGTGATAATGTACGCTGTGGATGTAGTTTGTACCGTCATGTGTGGGCCTTGTGGGCCTGTAGCGATCGTTGTTGCGGTAGGTGGTTGTGACGCAGGGGGAGAGTTAGCGATCGTGGTGCTCGTACTTGCGGATGGGTGAGATGCAGAAGTCGTGGTAGGTGCAGACGATTGAGGTGGTGATACAGCTGATGAAGAGGCGTGGGCTAGGGGTGGAATACTTGATGCAGACGAAGACGCAGATGCGGGGATATCAAGCAGAGGATGTAAAGTAGTAGGCGGAGTGGAAATCTCTGGTGCACCATGCGGCGCTGGTAGTGGCAGCGAAAACGGCCTCGGAGGGGCAAGGGCAAAGGATGCAGCAGCACCTGCAGGTATAGAGGAGAGTGGATGCAACGTCGGTGGGGCACCAAGCCAATGTAGTGGCTCGCCTGCATGATCACCTGGGAGCGGCAAGCTCGCGGTGCTCCGCCGCCCGATGCTCCCCTCACTTGACGGGGGAGTTGTGGCGCTCGGAACGACAGGAATGATAGACGGCCATGGTGTTTCCTGCTCCTTCTCTTTCTCTTTCTCCCCCCTCTCCACACGATCTCGGAGCGATTCGGTCTCCTTCAGGTCTTGGACATCGGTCGGGGCCGAGAGAGGGCTGGAGGGCGGTGTCGGGGCAGAGTTGTTGCGGACTAATGGGGGTGTTGGGGAAGGCGGGCGGGGCTGGGTTGCGGTGGGTGAAGGGATGGGTATTGCCGGACAGGGAAAGGGGGGTTCGGTCGTCTCATCCGACTGACTGCGCCTCTGCTGCTGATGGCGTTCCAGCTCTCGCGGGAATGGTTCGGAGAAGAAGGGGAGGGGGACTTCCGTACGGGGTGTATCGAACGAGGCGTGCCGCTTGGAATACGACTGCTGGCGTACGGGTTCAGGTCTTTGCCGGGGTAGCGATGGTGCTTGTGGGTTCGTCGCAGAGCGTGGTGGGGGCGAGTTGACGTCTATAGTGGTAGTGTGAGTGCACAGCGAAGACAAATGCGAACGCTGACATCCGAAAAGGTCACTTATGACGATCTACCACCCCAGGCACACCATTGGATTGGGTATAGATAAACACCCCCCCCCTATTCCCATATCGGGACACTGGAGCCATAAAGCAAGACGTATGGCAAGACGAATAGCAGCGTGGCAGTGTCAGGTCCGTCGTGGGGCTCCAGCTGCTCGCATCACCCGCCCAACGACTCAACTGGTTGTGGTTCGGATGTCCGTGGACAGAAGAGCTCCAGTCTAGTAATTGGACATTGGACATTGGATCACAGGAATGTGTCCCGCTAGCTGCCATTGCCAGGAGGCTAAGTGTGCGTGGGTTGTTTTAGGTGAGGATAGGGATAGGGATAGGGGTGTACAGATACACGTGAGGTGAGAACGTTGTGTGAGAGTTGAGACGCCCCAAGCGCACTCACGGTCGGCTCCGTGTGCTTTGTGCTTCTTAAAACTTCCCATTTCTGTGGTTGAAATGGGTTTTGTTGAATCGCCGGAGCGTGGGCCTTGGGCTGAGCATCCGTATGCACCCAATCAAGTCCTAGAGACATTGACAGCAGATAAATTGGCGTCTGGAGAATAGCAAGTCCAGGAAGGACCTGAACTAGCGCGTCCATTCTGAGCTCGGCGTCTTCTTTCGCCGACATGGGAACCAATTCGAGCGGATTCACAAGTTCAGCGCTTATCTCTCTTCCAGCGACATGGCCCTTCATTCCTTGTGTAATATACTCACCGGTTGGGAGAGGCCCCTCATCGGGGAGGTGAACTAGCTCGTCGAGAGCATGACACGAGGATCCAACCTTGTGATAATCTGCATTGTGCATCACTTTGCGTAGTTTATTGGCCTGGTGCTTGTGGGGGGGTGACTGGAGGTCGTGCAAAGTGCCAAGGGTTGGGTGCTCCCTCTTCACGAGCTTGTTGGAGGTCGTGGGAGTGGACGAGGCCGAAGAGGAGGAGCCAGAAGACAGGGGTGAGGATGTGCTGTGCATCTGCTGGAGGCGGGCGGGCGGAGGAGGATTTAAACTGGGTGACGCTCGCTTGTGGAGCGCATTGAAGACGCTGGGGGTGGCGGTGCCACTGGTGGTTGTGGTGTGTGTATCTACGAGTGGTATGCTAGAGGACGTGCTGCTTGAGGGCGTCGAGAGTGCATGGCTGGAGGCGGTACCAGTCGACGACGGAGACGACAACGGCGGGGGTGAGGGCGAGGTGGTTGTTGGCATCCACGAGGAGAGTGAGAGTGAGAGCGTAGTGTGCAGCTCTCGGTGATCGTAAGCGTACGTTGAAATATTAAGAATTATTTGCTCAGATATTGGTCAGACTGAGAGGCTGAGAGGCTGAGAGGCGGGTCCAAAGTTGAGCTGATGGGTGGGTGGGTGGTGAGAATCATGGCCCAATGAAAAAACAGGCTCCAATCTGAATGACGTCATAGGTCATGCTCAATTCAGTGATTCCGCAATTCAGTTGTGTTTCAACTCAACCCCATCTGATCATCTGCTGTCAGACAGATCAGACACTTTTCCTCAACTCTCCGACCGCTCCCAACGCCTAACGCCCAAGGCAAGGACTATGCTTCTTTTATCCCACTCCCTATTCCCTATTCCCTATTCCCTATTCCCTGTTATCCAACGCGTCCACAGCCCACAATTGTGTTTGGACTGCTCCTATGATTCCGCGAGACGACTTTGCCAGCATAGCCGACATCGCCAGCATAGCCAGGTGGGGCAACTCAATCGTAAACTCTTCATCCCCACCCCCGAAAAACTAGGCCCCGCATCTCGCTGTGCGCGAACCCCGTTCCATCGGGCCAGCGGCCAAGTCAGCCCGTCAGCCCGTCAGCCCGTCGTAACCCCACTTAGCTGCGCGTGTGGATATGTGGATACCCTTCAATCCCGGGCTGCCCCGCTCGGGCGGAAAGGATCTGCCCTTGTGGACATACGCCTGATGTCTGGTCCTAGAATGTCACCAGCCAGATTTCCCAGCCAGATCCCGTCAATCAGCTCAGTATGACGAGAATTGTGCCGCTATTGGAAATTGGCAGGCCTGCATGCCAATATGGGCAATGAATGCTACTCATATCCGGTGTCTTGACTCTTGAATGGCTGTCAATCTTACAAAGACAATGTCAATCTCACAAAGCCAATCTCATGCGATCGCCTGATCGCCTGGCCTCATATAGGCGCCCTATCCCGGCTGTTTCCCTTGGTAGTGCCCCCCCCCACAAAGGAATAGGTCAGGAAGCGGGAGAAGGCGTCAGACAACTCGCTCACACTCTATCTCAGGCTTGATTAATGGGATTAAGGGCCTTTCTGAAGATGACGATTCAAAACGGAAGGTCCTTTGACCTTGATGAAGACGCATTGCAACAGAAAAGATCATTTAATAGTCTCCATTCATAGACCACGAGTCATGACATCGGGTACACGGGAATACCCCCGATCGACAATCAACAATATTTCTCCAAGCAGCAAGCCCGATGTGGGACGTGCAAAAAACGTAGTGGCACTCTTTAGATTTCGGCAACCTGCTTCTCCTCTTCTGCCTTTAGCTTCCTGTCGAGTGATTTGAAACGGGTGTCCTTATTTGCCCTCACAACAATCCTCCTATCTTCAACATAGCGCTTCAACGACTTTCGAAGTGAGCTAGGATTGATGAAATTGATTATTCCCTCACAGTGCTCCAGCATCAAGACGTTGATTCGAGCAGCTTGATCCTCATTGAGAGTACTGATTTGGAATTTGAGCGTATCCTTAAGCCGGCTATTGATGCTTTGCCCATCGAGTTTATTCTCTTGCTGAAACTCGCTTCGTATTCTCTCGTCCCCTTCTGTTTGCTGCCCGGACATCATGGCCCTTGTGGCTGGAGAGAGCAATGGATTATACGTGACGACGGCGGGGAGTCGTGGAAAATCATGGAAGTAGGATGGCATGAAATCGTGGCTTTGTGGACGAATGCCTTGGGCGAGAGTTCTTTCCTCTGTGCTTAACATCCGATGGCGCAACATGACCACGAGGCGGGGAGTGAGTGGCCAAGAGCGGGTCAGTGTTATCGAGGGTTCCATGGGTTGCACTCCCGGTCTCCACCTCGGCTTCCCGAACATTGCATCCATCTGCATGCGTTCAATGGGATTGAGAATCGGCGATCCCTCGAATAGTCCCATCGAACCCGTCGCAATAAACTCAAACCCTTGTGGGACACAAAACAATCCCAGCTGGAACGCTTGCTGTTCGATCATATAGTCGGTTCTATCCGCCCAGAGTACCTTCGGGTTATCCCCGATTTCCCAATGCTCCAAGTCAATCATATTCCTGATGTTGAACAGCCACACGGACTTGGTGTCTTTCAGACCATGCTCCTTTTGGAACTCTTTGATATGGTTGTAGGTGTCCTCGTCGAAGAGTTCCTCGATATACTGCCGAGAACGACGGTCGTTGCGGTAGGAAAGGAGGAAGAGGAATTTGCGAAGCGTGTTGACTTCGCCACGCGGGAGCGTCACTACGCCTTTTTCCACGGCGTTATCGATTTTGTGAATAATTCGGGCTGCGTTGCTCTCCAGCTTTGAAAAGGCCTTCTCGATGTGATCAACGTCCGTCGCGTTATCTTCATCTCGGTACATGTTGACGATACCGTATGTTGTTTCAATGGGTGTCCCGCCCATTGTAAGCGTATCGGCCGCAATATCATACGAATTCATACATTCGTTTCGGATAATTTGAGGCTTCTTCTTCCCCCTTAGACACGATCACATGGTGAGCTACCTCAGAACAAAAATGACACGTGTCTCTCACCGTTTGGTCACCGTCGTGACAGTGGCCCATCGGCGAAGCAAGAAACGGGGAACGTAATGCTGGAATTGCGGCTTCGGTTGCTTCGCCTGGGGAGTGGACATGCCTTGTATAAAGAGTCAAGTCGATTCGGATGTCGTTCGAGCTTTATATCAGACAATGGCTGTGGTGAGCCTGATTACTGATAGGCACGCCCGATACCGATAGCCGCCCGCCAGGTACAGATAGGTACCGTTCTCAGAATGGAGGATGTACGTTGCAATGAATTAATGGCCTTGGTCATGCGGTTGAGTGTTGAGGACCAGACGTGGTTCAATTGCAATCGGCGACTCTATTCATACCATGCGTGCATCATCAGCTGGACGAACTATGTCTATTGAAATGGCCTGAGGTAGCATGAGCATTTGTCAGACCGGTAAATCTGGCCACGATAGATGAAGCGAGCTGGGCAAGAACTCCGGCAAGTCCGAGCGGCGTGGGATAGAACTAACAACCAAACCGGATTTTATACAACTGAATATGTCTATGATTTGTGTGGATTGTGATATTTCGATTGATAAGATTTCCATGCTAAGCCCATTCATATGAGACTGACATGGATATTGGGCAATCTCCATTACTGGAACTTGGGACACCACATCCTCCCTGTCATGTTTCACCACATGTTGTCACTGGAGGAACCCGATACAGACGTTGAGAGAATATGGGATTAATACAGATATTCAGTGCAAAGGCGATTGACTGTGTAGTTAGGTGACTGGATGTTAGAAATCGCTGGGGTATAGTGGATCGATTCTGAGGGCTGCAGGAGGTGGTAATAATTGACCCTGATTATGAATCGGAGGACGATCCAATGTTTGAACGAGTCAATAACCCATTTCAGAGTCAGACATGAATTCCGGTTTTCAACTTTCTGATACAAAACACACTACAGTATACTATACTACCGATTCGCCACACTTTGTTCAAAATGAGTTCCATACGAAGAATACTTTTAGCAACATATTTGTTGATTCATTCATTAACTGATGCTATGGACTGGTGTGAATCCTGCTTCGTCACCGAACCTTTGACGCAGTAAACCGCAATTGGCGCATGTTTGGTGACCCTTCTGGGATTCGGTAGTTCTTTCCACAAGGGATCTGCTAGGTCATCCTTTAATACTATAAGGAGCTGGACACGACCACATTGACTCCTGTCAGATGATGCTCTGGCCTCCACTGTGCATCTAGTTCTGGAATAATACAGAGAACCGGGTAGAATACCCGGGCATGGATGAACAATATGGCATATATTACCTCAATCATAACTGACCTTCTTGTTCCTTCATCTCCGTTGTTGATGAGCCTGCGAGCCTAGTACTGCCAGGTCGATTATTTCTGCGTGCACCATATTCCCATCGTTCGGATTAGTTCCGCTGCTGTAAACGGTCTTGTCCATTCCCAAGTGGGCGGATTTGTTTGTCAAAAACCGACCAAATTGCTTGTGGAGGGGTATGCGAACAGGAGGGGGGCCAAAGGTTGGAGCACGGTTTTCGAACACGGACTCTCGCTGGTGGTAGGCCATATCCCGCAAGTTGATAAAGAAACGGGCTGTGAACCTATGGAGACATCCACTTAGGATTCGCGGCTCCGCCAATAAAAGCACGCTTACAAGGAATCCATACCCCATTCTGCATATAACAATATGCTTGCCCATACAGGCGGAAGGAAGAGCCAGATGACCACGTTGGCGATGCGAAGCGTCGACTATGGGCAACGTTTGGAATTGCAAAATTTAATGATCTTGTAATCCACTTACGATAATAGAAAAGAACCTGCGACGCGGTTATGTAAGATACGACGCATGACGCTCGGTGATCCACATACAAGACTTCGTCCCGAACCAAAGCATGTAGCTACGAGGTTTCACCTTAGGGTTCCACATGGGTTCAACCGGTTTTTTACACATACAATGGAATTCGCTTTCAGCGACGCAGGAACCGTCATCGCTTTGAAAACAGTGAGGACGAGAAGGAGAATGTCGTGTAGTGGGGATACTGCAATGATAGCGCTGGGGCGGTAGCCCGTACGGACGCCAGCTATACACACGTTGGATATTGGAGAGTACGTGATGGTCCCTGCATACACTAAGTCAGTCTGTTGGTACAGGTGACTAATTATCCACTCACGAGTGACAGAAACATCAGAATAGAGAGAGTAGCCCGCACGCACCCCCTGGAGAAGCGTGAATGAAACCCATAGGAGCCGTACCACCCATCGCGAATCGCGGTAAAGCGCTGTTACGCGTAAGGTGAGCAAGGCTGTAAACCTTTAGCCATTTTTGACTGTGAGAGCCGATTGAAAGGGATCACCTGACGATGTTCCTGTAGTTATTACCACGGATATCACCATAATGTAAATCCATGCTTCACAACTGAGATCTTGTGAGCACGCGGAATCTCGGTCAATGAAATAAACGGACAACTGAAACGAGTTAGTCTCTATGCGTCGCAAGAGTCTGAATGAGAGAAGCTCACTTGTCTGGATAGTGCAGGCCGAAACGCTGCGATCTCTAGAGATAATCCTTCGATACTCTGACCTTCCAATAAAAACATACTACTTACGGTAGGTGCAAAATAGAAAAGCAGCTACAGTTAGGTATCGATTAATGTAGTACAAGCCTTTTGTCAAATTCAGGCCTCCTGGCCAAACAAGGCGTATCTGCAAAAGAAAGTGAACCAAGACAGCCTTGAGGCGCAGAAGGATGAGACATACCTCATCCTGTATAGTGAGGAGACAATCGTAGAGCACAAGCACAATGCCCATCGCAGAGACGTATTGAGTAAGCATGTGGGCCCATGCAATCAGCACAACGTATGCTTGTTCGGTGTCGGTAGCGCTAGTAGCGTCCATTGCTCCCTTTGACACAAGAGACGACAGGTCGAAGGGCGAAAGTGAACGCAAAACTCGAGTCGTGTATCACGATAATGCCGGGAATAGATGGGGCGGTATGAACGTACGTGTACGGTGGAGGGATATGTATGCTTTGAATGTGAGCCTCGGACAACGAAGTCGCAAAGGGTCGAGTTGTTCGTCGCGCGGTCCACCCGCTTACACATGCCTAACACGCTCAACAAGGCGTTCGCACCGTGTCTCTGGCAGATAACTCCCACGACGCCCTTGATCACGACCTCCGCAGTCGCCGATCACCTGTCGATCTTCGATGCATTCCCTTTGACCTCGCCTTGAGACTCATCTAATCACGCGACTTCTTGAGGCTCTGCATGAGTCTCGCACATATCCGTCCTCGCTACATGGCGCGTGAACCCCTTAGCCGGAGAAGTTCTGCCGAGTGTCAGAGAATAATCGTGTTTGCGTGTTTTTTGCGGCCCGCAACAAACACAAGCCGAATTCTGAGGCTACTATATTACCGTCCATCCGGTATCCGGGCCACAGAGACTGAACCCGAATACAACTGGAATTCCCAATATCCGACAACACCAGGTGTTCCATGAAGATTCCATTGACGGAAATTAAACGCCTCAGTGTATCCTCCTCTACGATGAGAATGCCTACAGAGCAAACAATAAGTAAGCCACATCAAATAGAGAGCAGGTTATAAAAAGTGGGGAGACTTGGTCTGCAGACCTTCATATACCTTACCTTGAACCGGTCATTTCTTACTTGACTGGAGCTCCCATGAGAGGTAAACCTCTCTCAAAAGATGGTGTAAGGCGGCGATTGCTGAATTATTTGCCCCAGATTGGGGTGTCCGATACACCCCGGGGCTCCCTTGATGCGCCTTGCAGTGCATTCTCCCATGGTCATTTTCCGTTCATTGACCCCACATGTTGTGTTTATATAAGCGTTCTTTCTGGTCAGCGATTCCATTGGAAACACACGCTGAGTGGTGTATGAGCTGGGCAACTCGGCAGCACAATGATCTTGAACATGGATCACCAGAATCCTTGCTTGATGGCATGATGTTAAGGGTGGTGCAAATGTTGACCCATCCTTTTTTCTTTTTCTTTTTTTTGGGTGGGAGAGGGAGGGAATGCGTCATGCACCACCCATCACCGACACGACATTTTCCTCTCGCCTTCATTTCCGCAACCAACAATGATATTGTCAACTGGTTTCAATATCCGCGCAGCACCTGGTTCCAAAAAGTCGTTTGCTGCGTTAGTTAACTCGCTGGCTACTCGTTCAAGAACGCCCAGACCGCCTTGTTTACTGCCGAGCATCTACCTCCGATCTTATAGCACTCACCGAAGGAACAAGCCTGCAAGTAGCTTCAAACCTCGCTTCTCCAAAGCCTCAAGCGCCATTCCTTGCGCTGAAAACCTCCGCCGAGGCTTTCACTGGGAAACAAACTCGAACACTCGCGCAATGCCATACCTGCGGAGTCGCACGCTACGGCATGGTTACATGGGATGGATCCGCTGAGAGGCAGCCATTTTGACTTCGGCTTTTATCCTTCGACTATCGCATCTTACCTCCCCCGAACCTTGCACCCTTCCAGTCGAAGGTCCACCCCGCCGTTCCAACGACAAGAGCATTACCCCACCCAAGCCTCCTCGCACTTGTGATCTGGTTCTCCAGGTGAGTGGACGTAGCGATTAAGTGTGTATTTGCGTGGGCCGTTCGCTATTTACGACCGCGCTATAAAAGTGAATCAATTCGACCCGAATCTAATTGCAGTTGACACTTCTTCCTGGCGTGCGACTCTCAGCGTAGTTGGTGACCATGCTCTACCCCCAACTCCTCGCTTGGGAAGTCGTCGAGTCGCACGTGTATCTGTGCATGTCAACTTCAATGAGGTTGGGACACGCCCGCCTGAATAGGGAGGTTTACCCCCGACACTCGAAATGGACTGCAGGAGTGAAATCCGCCAGGTTGCGCCTAACGCGATCTCTGGCGGTTATACGTTCGACATGCACCAATCTGGTAGCACCGCGATTCCCGTCCGAAGGGCGCGGCAGCAGAGTCAGGACGACCAAGGCCAATTTCCGACTCTATCACCAGCATGAAAAAGAAGCTACATCGAAAGAATCGAAGTGCCGCGGCTTCCCAACCGGACGCGAGAACTGTATCGAACTCGTTCACTTTCGGGATACTGAGACGAACGACTCTGCCTGCGCTCACTCCCTCCAAAGAAGAACTCGCGGTTTGGATGCGCCAGATCTAAGGGCCGGACGGCGTCGTTCGTTTGGAGCCATGTTTTCGTTCCTCCAACCACGGCACGGGAGGAACCGCTTGGAGAGCACATCGAGCACATCGAGGACGAAGAGCGGAGTATCGACCAGCGGATCGGAGGATGGCGAAGTCGTGGAACCAGGATTGGGATCGGAGTCAGCTCCCGCTGTCTCAAAGAAATGCAGGCCCAACCCCAACCTTCAACGACGCATCATTGCGCAGGACCTTACTTTCCCATTGTACGACCGGAGCCTCCTTCGGCATCTAATAGTGATCCTACTACACCCGCCTATGTCGTAGCGCCATACCGGCCCACTCTTGCTCAGGCCGGCTACCACCAAGCTCAGACGGAGAAAGTGCTCATACACGCTCGGGCAGAGCTGATGAAGGAAGTCAGAAAAGCGGGTTATAATGTCCTCGTTGTGGAGGGTGAGTTTTCTCGTTTCCTCCTTTTTTGGAGACAGTGGTTCTAATTTGGCGTTTTGGTATCGGGTGGGGACTCACTGTGCTCCGTCAAAGTGAACGCTACCGTATTAAAGTTGTCTTCCGAGCTCGTCCTGCCGTTACCTGTCTGAATCGGCGAAGGGTATGCGGGTACCACGCTGCCCACCGCACATAGGTGTACTCGATGAATGACAAATAGTCCTATCTAATAAATTATCGGCTTGTTTTGGTGCGACCGTGATAGGTTTAAGTACATATGTTCTTTATATTTGGATTTGTCTCGTGCTCTGCCGTGTTGTTGAAAGGTGAATGAAGTAGTTCGTGTTAGTATCTTTCTGGGTGAATGATTACTTAATCCACATCAACGTGCCACAAATTCCAATCCCTATTCCCAGATCGATTGCCACCAAGCGCAAGTCTTGCACCCCAAGAACAAACTCCGTATCATCATTCAAAACGGGAAATAGATCATTCGGGGACGTTTTCGCCAACATTGCAAAAGGAGTTCATGCGAGTTGCCTGGGCACCTCACCCAATTCGACAAAACCACCTTCATGATGTGCCTCAGTGAGAGTGAGCTCAATGGTACACCCACATTTATCAAATCTGATATTGGGGCCACACAGTATCAGCTCTGTATCACGGAACTAGATTCGGTTCATCCTTACTACATTGAGCTTATCTCTCACACTGGCACTTTTCACTATTACAGCCTTTACATCATACAGGAAGTCGTGTACTGCAACGAACCCGTCTCGATACTTCACCTCTTACAGACTGGAAGAATGTGGAATGT
>Ga0307515_10017129_pt1 | contig 13222 bp, 6 predicted proteins | sample 17_EM_MG_FD_194513 | JGI IMG/M metagenome (GOLD analysis project Ga0307515, IMG submission 194513) | Populus trichocarpa ectomycorrhiza microbial communities from riparian zone in the Pacific Northwest, United States - 17_EM | ecosystem: Host-associated > Plants > Roots > Unclassified | place...
AGCTATTAGGGGCTTTACTATGAAAAGATATAGATAGACTAGTTAGATATAATTATCCGAAAATTATAGCAACTTAAGAAGATAAGTTAGAAAGAGTCTATAAGATACTAGAAAGCTTTTAGGTATAAAGAATTCTAGAAGTATAGCTAGAAGATCTATAGATAGATATATACGAAAACCAAAAAGCGAAGTATATCCTAAGAAGTATAGCAGAGCACTTTATAAAAGATTTCTATAAGGGACTAATTTAAGGACATAACGGAGCTATGGGCTTAGTGTTAAGACTTTAAGAGGAGTATATTATTAATAGAATCTAGAGGATAGCTAAAAGGGTTACTAAGGAGTGTTTAGATTGCTAAAGGAATAAACTAATAAGGTATAAGCCATATAGAGGGCTATAACTAGTTAAAGTACTAGAGAGACTATAGGAAGTCATATTATAGGACTTTATTATTAAGTTACTAAAATTAAAAGATCCTATTATAGGCTAAGATTATAATATAATCTTAGTAATAGTAGATAAGCTTATAAAGTGGGGATACTTTATAGCCTATACGGAAGAAATTTCAGCGGAAGATGTTGCTAAAATTTATATTAAAGAAGTATTTATAAGATATAGAGTATTAAGTAAAATTATATCGGATAGGGATCTAAGATTTATAGTAGTATTTTAGGAGGTATTTTTAGCGGAATAAGGAGTTAGAGTAATAACTTCTACCGTATATTATCCGCAGATAGATAGTTAGACGGAAAGATTAAATTAGACACTAGAGCAGTATCTAAGATATTATATTAATTACGTACAGAATAATTAGGTATTATTATTACCAGTTATATAATTTATATATAATATAATACTATAAGAAGGAATAGGTACTTTACTATTTAAGGCGAATTATAAATATGAGCTAAGAATATTATTATCGCCACGTTAAGTAAAAAAGAACAGTAGTATAGCTAAGTAAAGAATGGAGACTTTAATAAATCTTTATGCGAACCTTATGGAAACAGCTAAGGTAGTATAGCAAAAAATAAAAAATTATTATAACGCTAAGAGATCTAAGGGACCAGATCTTAAGGAGGGAGATAAAGTATAGCTACTACACAAAAACTTTAAAAGTTAATAACTAAGTAGGAAGTTAGACTACGTTAGACTAGGACCTTTTAAAATTATATAAAGAATTTCACTAGTTATATTTAAGTTGTACCTACTAGCCAAAATAAAAATCTACCCTATATAGTACATTGTAATGCTAGAGCTAGCATATAGGAATATTAAGCCACTAGTCTACAAAGCAGATACGTATAGAGGATAAGAAGAGAATAAATAGCAAGTTTCGAAGATTGTTAGTTATAAGAACATTAATAATAAAATATAGTATAAGGTAAAGTGGATAGGCTATACTAAGACTACCTAGGAGCTACTAGAGAATTTAAAAAACGCTATAGGAAAGGTATAGGAGTATTAGAAGAAAATAGGTTAGGTAATATTAATAAAGAAGGATCGCTAAAGAAAGAGTTACCTAAGGGGGACCTAGGAAGAGCGACTATTAAACTACTTAGAGTTGTTTCCTTTATAGAAAGAGAGTTAGTTCTCTTATTACTAAGTTTCTGTAGACCTTATTCTATAAGCTTCCACTCTTTAGAACAAACCTTCTCGCGTACTTTCTTAAGACAAAGTAGCTAAGTAAACGCCGCGATGCGAGTATCTAGGGCCTTTTATTCCGCATTATGAGAACGCTTAAGCTTAGTAAGGGCCTGCGCTAGGTTACTATTAAGCTTTATAGCGACAGTTTAAATACGAGACCCTATAATAAATTATTTAGGGAACTTAGAGACTACTAAGAGTTATAAAATGCGTATATTTAGCGTTAGAAGTAGAACAAACGTTATAAGAAGAATAAATATTTTCTTTAGTATACTCTAAACATAAAGAGGGTTGTTAGGAGGAAGGATTTGCCAACGTAATATAAACTAATACCTCTTTCGCATAATAAGAATATAGAGACGGTATAATTTTACTAAGTGATAATATTGCAGTAATAGTGCGGGCACGACGTTGCGCGTGTAAAGAAGAAGAAGCTTTAGGTATAATAAGTAACGATATTAACTAAATTAGTTAGACGGATATTATACCTCTAGTAAACGACCTAGAGATGCTAGGAATCTTTAAGGACGAAGATAAAAAGGAGGGAGATAGTGTTACGGACGCTTTAAGTACAATATTACGACTACTTAGAGAGGAATTAGAAGAAGCTAGTTAGTTAATATAGGTACAGTTTAGGATGGAACCGGTAGAACTATGTGATGAGGAATAGTAGCTGAGGTTATATAATGTGCTATATATTAAATAAGAGGAATGAGAGGAACTTATATACCTTATATATAACACGTATATTACGTATAAGAAGAATTTTATAGGAGTACGGTTGTATATTTAAGGACCCTTAGTCCCTACCTAGATAGTTCCTTCCTTATAGTAATTCTTAGAATATAATTAGAGTTAATCTATTAGGCAACCACTCCACTAGTTATTATTACGTTGTTGACTTTAATTTGCATCACCTACACACCTAGCCCATTAACGAGCCCATCGTAGTACTTGCTACAAGGTTCCGTTATAAAAGGCTTAAGATTCTTAAGATAAGATAAGAGATAACTAAGATTCTTAAGACAAGATAAGGCATACCTAAGGACCCATAATAGACGAAAACCGATAAAGTAGGGCAGCGGCTTAGTTCAGGAATATATAAATAAGCTTAGGATAGAAGTTCCTAGAGGTATAAGACTCTTAAAATAAGATAAGTAAGATTTAAGACTTTTAAAATAAGATAAGAATACCTAAGCCTAGTTGGACTAAGGTAGGAGTAAAGCTTAAGTTAGAAGTAAGCTTAGGATTAAGGATTCTATGGAACTAAGACTTTAATACATAAATAAGGACTATTAATAGAATTAAGAAGTAAGAAGACTTTAAGGATCCACTTATAAGACGCGAAAAGAAAGAAACTATAGTAGAATTCAGAGTAAGAATCACTGTATAGTAAGAGCAGAAACTAGATAAGAGATTTAGTATACCAGGACGTATAAGGGACAGAGTACTTATATAAAGAATTACTAATAGACCTAGAATAGGTATACTAAGAGCTAAGTGGCTTACTAAACTGGAAGAAGAAGAGGATCTAGGGATTCTAACTAGGTTTAAAGAACGACATATAAAAGGCTGTTATAATATAGTAATAAAGAGATACTTCCTTACGGATGAGCTGTATATACTTTAAAGACTGTACTAAAAGTGGTATAGATAACGATATAATAATAAGTAGGAAGATTTCTATATATAGTTAGACGAAAAAGTTATCTAAGACTACCTAATTATAGAAAAGGCTATAACTTATATTAAAGGAGCCTTAATTATAACGTTAAAAGATTTAGAGGAGTAATTAGAGGACTAGAGAAGCGAGAGGTAAATTATAGTACCTGTAAATAAAGTCGCAACGCTTAGATTAATATAAGAGAGGTTTAAACTTAAGGATAAAGACGAGCTAAGAGTTAACCTAAGACACTAGGCATATTATACACTATTATAAATAGCATATATGGATAATGCGTATAATATATATAGAGCACCTAAGGATAAAAATCGGAAGTATTTAATAAGGATGTATTAGATGACGGACAAGGCGAAATATTAAAATGCTAAGTATATGCATAGTTAGTACCTAGTAGAAGTTTAAGTATAAGGGGACTTAATACTTTAACCAGGAAGATTTCTTATAGAAGAATACCTAGACGGATAATAGTGGTGGGAATGTCCTAAGAATATGTGTTTATAGTATATTAAAGACAAAAAGCGAACTAAGTATTAGCCTAAGTTAGACTAAGTACAAATAGGATTAAGCAGCTAATAGTTAGGAAAAGTAGAGGTTTATAGAACTAGGGGAAACTAGTAGTAGAGCCTTAGACCCTTAAAGGAATTTAAGGATAATACCTAAATTTATGAATTAAATAGCAGGATTAGCAGTTTAAAGTATTAATAGATAGTAGAGTAATAAGGAACTATATCTTACTAGCAGTAGTTAAAAGAATGGGATTACTATATAGGAAAAAGGAGTATCCTTACCTATTAGTAATAATTTTAGGAGATCCGATAGCCTACGGAGGAGGTATTATTAATCTTAAAATAGGACCTATTTAGTTAACCTTTAAAGGGAGATAAGTTAAGATATCTTTTAATATATTACTATTAGGGAATAATAAGGTAGTATTAGGAATGCCTTAGTTACAGGAATATAATTTAAAGATTAATTGGGTTATAGGTTAAGTTAATATTAGGGATACTTAATGCCGTAAGATATAATAACAAGCCAAGTTAGTATAGTACTAAGTAGGAGCGACCTATAAAGAAACGGAAAAAGGACTAAGTTATGTACTAAAGAGATACTATAAGTATGGCAAGAAACTATAGTCACTAGAAAGTAAAAAGCTGTTAAAGTATATAGTATAGGACCATAAGATAGAATTAGAACTAGGAATAAATCTAAAGTTCTTTTTAATCTACAAGCTTACTAAAGAAGAAGGTAAAGTATTAAAAGAGTTTGTTTAAGAAAACTTATAAAAGGGATATATTAGACTATTACAGTTATTAGCAGGATATCTAGTACTGTTTGTACTAAAGAAAAATGGCAAACTAAGGCTATGTATCGACTATAGACAGTTAAACAGCATTATAAAAAAGGATAGGTATTCTTTACCCTTAATTAGCGAAATCTAAGATAGGATAGGTAATGTGTAAATCTTTACGAAGATAGATCTGAGATGGGCGTACCATTAGATTAGGATTAAGGAAGGCAATAAATAGAAAGTAGCCTTTAGGTTAAAGAAAGGACTGTATAAACTATTAGTTATATAATTTAGGCTTATAAATGTACTAGCAACGTTTTAGAAGCGTATTAACAATGTGTTAGGAGAATACTTAGATAAATTTGTTATAGCATACCTTAACGATATTATTATTTACTTAATAACTAAGGAAGACTATGGAAAATATATTAAATAGGTCTTAAAGAGACTATAAGAAGAATAGATGCTAGTAGTAATTAAGAAATATAAGTTCTTTATAAGGAAGACCAATTTTATTGGATTTATTATTAAACTAGGCAAATTAGGCATAGACCTAAAGAAAATTAAAGCTATAGTTAATTGGCAAGAACTAGAAAACGTTACGTAGTTAAAATTGTTTTTAGGGTTTTACAATTACTATAGGAGGTTTATAGTATAGTGGTTAAAGAATATTAAGCCGTTTACTTAATTAATAAAAAAAGAGGAGCTATAGGTATAGGGAAATAAATAAAGGAAGTTGTTTACGGAACTTAAGAAGTTGTTTACCTAGGAACTAATCCTTAAGATCTACTAACTAAAGTTAGAGACGGTTGTAGAAATAAACGTATTAAACTTTATACTAGGAGTATGCTTTATATAGAAATATAAAGATAGATAGCATCTAGTAGTATACTATAGTCGGAAGATAACACTACTAGAGTTAAACTATAACATCTATAATAAGGAGTTATTAGGTATAGTTATAGTATTAAAGGAATAAAGAGCATTCTTATAAGAAATAGAGAAACCATTTATAGTTAAAACGGATTATAAGAACCTAATAGGATTCCTAATAATAAAGGAACTTAATTAAAGATAGGTTAGATAGGCAGAAACGCTTATAAATTACTATTTTAAAATTTAGTATATTAAGGGTATAGATAACGCACAAGCAGATACTTTAAGTAGAAAAGCTAAACTGTAAAGTAACGAAAAGCCATTAAGGGCTTTACTGCGAAAAGATATAGATAGGTTAATTAGGTACAATTATCCGAAAATTATAGCGATTTATAAGGAACTAGAACAAGTTTATAAGTTACTAGAAAGCTTTTAAATATAAAGAATTCTAGAGGTATAACTAGAAGATCTATAGACAGATATATACAAAAACTGAGAAGTAAAGTATATCCTAAAAAGTATAGCAGAGCACTTTATAGAAGACTTCTATAAGGGATTAACTTAAGGATATAACAGAGCTACGAGACTAGTGTTAAGACTCTAAAAGGAGTATATTATTAACGGAATCTAAAGGATAGCTAGAAGGGTTACTAAAGAGTATCTAGATTGCTAAAGAAATAAACTAATAAGGTATAAGCTATATAGAGGGCTATAGCTAGTTAAAATACTAAAGAAACTATAGAAGGTCATATTATAGGACTTTATCGTTAAGTTACTAAAATTAAGAGATCCTATTATAGGGTAAGATTATAACGCGATCTTAGTAATAGTAAATAAGCTTATAAAGTGGGGATATTTTATAATATGCACAGAAGAAATCTTAGCGGAAGATGTCGCTAGAATCTATATTAAGGAAGTATTTATAAGACATAGAGCACTAAGTAAAATTATATTAGACAGAGATCTAAGATTTATAGCAGTATTTTAGAAGGTATTCTTAGCGGAGTAAGGAGTTTAAGTAGCAACTTTTACTATATATTATCCACAGACAGACGGTTAGATGGAAAGATTAAATTAGACACTAGAGTAGTATCTAAGATATTATATTAATCACGCATAGAATAATTAGGTATTGTTACTACTAGTTATATAGTTTATATATAATATAACACCACAAGAAGAAATAGGTATATTACTATTTAAGGCGAATTACGGATATAAGTTAAGAATATTACTATTGCTATAATAAGTAAAGAAAATAAGTAGTATAGCTAAGTAAAGAATGGAGACTTTAATAAACCTTTATGTAGACCTTATAGAAACAGCTAAAACAGTATAATAGAGAATAAAAAGGTACTATAATGCTAAGAGATCTAAGGGACCAGATCTTAAGGAGGGAGATAAAGTGTAGCTACTATATAATTTTTTTAAAAGTTAACAACTAAGTAAGAAGTTGGACTATATTAGATTAGGACCCTTTAAAATTACGCAAAGGATTTCACCGGTTATATTTAAGTTAAACCTACTAGCTAAAATAAAAATCTACCCTATATAGCATATTATAATGCTAGAGCTAGTATATAGGAATATTAAGCCACTAGTTTACAAAGTAGACATATATAGAGGATAAGAAGAGGACAAATAGTAAGTTTTAAAGATTGTTAGTTATAAGGACATTAACGATAAAATATAGTATAAGGTAAAGTGGATAGGCTATACTAAGACTACCTAGGAGCTACTATAGAATCTGAAAAATGCTATAGGAAAGGTATAAGAGTATTAGAAGAGAATAGGTTAGGCAATATTAATAAAGAAGGATCGCTAAAGAATAAGTTACCTAAGGGGGACCTAGGAAGAGCGACTGCTAAACTACTTAGAGTTGTTTCCTTTATAGGAAGAGAGTCAGTTCTCTTATTACTAAGTTCCTACAGACCTTATTTTATAAGCTTCCACTCCTTAAAGCAAACCTTCTTATAAACTTTCTTAAGATAAAGTAGCTAAGTAGATGCCGCGATATAAGCATTTAGGGCCTTCTATTCTATATTTTAAGAACGCTTAAGCTTAATAAGGGCCTACGCTAAGTTACTATTAAGCTTTGTAGTAATAGTTTAAATATAAGACTCTATAACAAATTACTTAGGGAACTTAGAAACTATTAAGAGTTATAGAACGCGTATATTTAGCGTTAGAAGTAGAATAAACGTCATAAGAAGAATAAACGTTTGTTTTAATGCACTCTAAGTAAGAGGATAGTTGCTAAGATAAAGGGCTTACTAGCGCAATATAAACTAACCCCTCTTTTATATAACGAGAACACGGAGACGGTATAATTTTACTAAGTAATAGTATAGTAGCAATAGTGCGAGCATAACGTTGCGCGTATAAAGAAGAAGAAGCTTTAGGTATAATAAGTAATAATATTAACTAAATTAATTAGACGGATATTATACCTCTAGTAGACAACTTAAAGATATTAGGAATCTTAAGGACGAAGATAAAAAGGAGAGAGATAGTGTTACGGACGCTTTAAGTATAATATTATAACTACTTAGAGAAGAGTTAAAAGAAGCTAGTTAGTTAATATAGGTACGGTCTAGGATAAAACCGGTAGAGCTATATAATAAAGAGTGGTAAGCGAGTTATATAATATGCTACGTATTAAATAAGAGGAATAAGAGGAACTTACGTACCTTATATATAACACGTGCATTACGTATAAGAAGAATTTCTTAGAAGTTAGGATATGTATTTAAAGGACCACAGTCCCTACCTAGATAGTTCCTTTCTTATAGTAATTCTTAGAATACAATTAGAGTTAATCTGTTAGGCAACTACTCCACTAGTTATTATTACGTTATTAACTTACTTGCAATACCTACACACCTAGCCTATTAATAGGACCCACCGTAGTACTTGCTATAAGGTTCCGTTACAACGGCACTGGCAGAACTTAGTAGAACTTTATGGTTACGTAACTAGAGGACCATATAAAAGAACCCTACTTCGACCAGCGCTGCTCTTCTTCTCCTTTCCTTTCTTTAGCTTTAGATCCTTATTTATAGACAATCTAATTATACAGGCTTGCATGCGTCCTTTTTACTATGCTTATGCCTTAATTAACTAAGTCGCTAATAAGTAGGCCCTCGCCCCTTTACTAAGTGTTAGAGTCTTCTAGGGTTCTATAGTAGGTACTGTGGAAATTGCAAGTAACGGGATTATAGAGCTTAATGTTTATTATACAATAAAAAATCTTAGCCTATAGCGGCGGCAGTAGGAGTACTAGAGGGTAAGGGTTAAATTGTGGAACTAGAGGATAATAAGGAATAGGTAAAAGTTACTAATTTCAATCTCCTCTCTTTTTTACTATTTTTATTTTATTTTATAGTATCTTATATAAAGAAAAGTATAAATAGAGGGTAGAAAGGAGATACCTAATTAGTAGGGAAGCTAAGGATAATGGTAGATAGTTAATATTTTAGCTATAATTACTTACTTATTTAGTAGCGTATTAAAAAAGATCAATTAATACGATATGATATGATATGATCTTGCGTATCATATCGATCTTATCGATACGGATTTTCGCCCACCCTGCGAGGCGTCGAGCCGATGGGCAAGGCGGACGGCTGAAGGATGGTATGCTGAGAGTTTCATTCTGCTCACAGCCTTTGATTTGAGCAGATCAATTAGAGGCCCTAATGCAGGGAAATTTATGGCACACGAGCCTCGCCCGGGATGAAGGATCTCAGCTATGCATGGGATAATGTTGGATACGTCTTTGGATTTCGCCACGGTGCCACCTTGCCGGAGGCCATGATGCAATGACGGAGAGCTAAGTTTTGTAGGACGCGAGTATGACAACTAGATGGAACGATGAACTCAAGATCGTTGAGGTTGGCGAATAATGAGGTCAGGACAGAATCTTGCCTCCTCAAAGACCATGCAAACGGCCCAAACCCTATTAATTTAATTAGTTCAGCGTATTTCAACAATTTAATTTTAATGATAATCAGACTCCTGATTGGTCGGAAACACGAAACTACAGGGCACAGACATAGAATGCACCCGTTCCATCATCCTACAGCGTTTCATGGTCTACACCTTCAGTGTTATAGCTCACCGATGATCCGAAATCTATCATGTATTGTGTCGACTCAATAAATAATGCTCATGGTAACAAAGTCGTCCGAGACAGCTTATTGAGCGGAATGATCGTGGCTTGCAGAAAGACGTTCTGAAGCGCTGGGTTATTCAGAAATTCTTCTTATGGTATATCTTGGCTGTAGATTAAAGTTCGTGACCTTAGTGACCATAGGCATCTAGACGGTCTAAAGAATGTCACTGCGCTATGGATTGGACCAATTATGTCTAGCTTGTTTTGAAATTGGGTGGGGTTCTGAGCAGCTCCCTTGCATTCGGTTTCTCTTTCACAGATAAGGATTAACTACACAAAAGTTCATTTCTAGAATTCTGCGGGATATCGGAATCGGAACTTTTTGACCGGCCGGTGATAGGTGCCTACGAACTCTCCTTTGGCCACGCCTTCAAGGCAGCTAAATAACCTCATGAAGCTAGTAAGATTGAGGATAAAATAAGCCGTAAAACAATGATCAAATTTTATTTTGAAGGGCACGACTACGTATATGTATTATCTCATCTAGTCATTAGGGGGATCCCGATGAGTTCAAGTCTTGAGAACAAGACTTCCTACACATGCTTCCGACCACCTCGGCTTCTCGAATTTGACCCAAGACTGCATGTTCCTGAGATGGGATTTTCCTGTGGGAATTGTGATGGTGTTACCATTCATGGAACACGAACCGATCCCGTTACTGGGTATTCACTTTTCAAGCTGGCGCAGATGCTCAGCTGCGATCTCAAGAGAGAGTGTCAAGAAGTCCTTCGGGGCTTTTTTGGGAGCCCTTTTTCATGGAGCTACTCTCATGGACAAGGACAGCAGGTCTGGGTAAAAGTTGATCGTTCTCTCGTTTTTGTTGCTCGTGCAGCAATGGGTGGTGATCTAGTGGGATATCAGTAGGCAGCAGTTGTATATCGAGGACGCGATAACGGTACATACGTTGGCCTAGGGCTTGACCTAGGGCTTGCATGCAAGGGACTCCAACAGCCATTACGGCTTTAGTCTCCGCACTTAAGTCACTGCGTCGGAGAGGCTCGATGTTCGCGGTCATCGAGACGCGCTGCTCTGTTGGCATGATTGGATCGGCTGCGCCGAGTTTACCCTCAATCCTAGCCATCTTACGGGGAGGCGCGGACAATAGGTCGTCAGCTCTGTCTTCTGGTTGTGTTGCATCATGTGAACCTGATGATGGTGGCCTTATAAGCGAAGGGTCTCCCAGCTTTACCGTCTTCTGAGAATGGGGTGATGACGGGACAGCAACTAGAACGTCTTCGCCGATATGCCAAAGCCCAGGGCCTGGATCATGCGTACGTTGGATCTTGGACTGTGCCGATTAGCAGAGTGGTCAGTGTCAATACCTTTTCGTGGAAGTACCTGGACTCCAAGCTCATACTCGAGACGTTTTCTTTCCCTCTTAGCATTGCGAACCATGGCGAAATCAACTCACGTTGACAGCTGGAATATTGGGCTTAGGATGGAGTTTCGAGTACAGTTAATTATTAAGTCGTTGGATGATGTGAAGGCAGACTGTGGTGAGTCACACAAGAAAGTTCTCAGAGAATTGGGGAATTGGGACGCAACCGCTCAGCTTAGAGAAGGCGGGATTTACACAAGCAAGAATGAGGAGAGCATAGATGATGGAGCATACAAACCTGGCACCAACGTGCGGAAAGAGATACTGTTATCAAAAGGCACATGAGCAATTTACAAGTGTAGCTGTGAAAGCAGTGAGCGTTCTCTCGAGGCCGCCACCGAGTCAACACCTCTCGCTACTGAGGTAAGCGACTGGTGTCAGATAACTCATATAGAGCTATTCATTGATGAAATGGGTTGATTGATTGATGATCTTGATCGTGTCTTGATGGTTGCTTGACCTAGGGCCCCTGGGCTTAGACGAAGATATTTACAATGCACGTGACCCGTGCACGTGACCCGTGCACGTCCTACGCCTCCGAGAATACAGATTATCTGACAACTGGTGCTACAATAAATCTTTTCACGACTAAGATGTACGTACAGAATTACCTCAGCGAGCTCAGACGCGATTTTTTAGCTAGCATCGGAATAACCTACGCCGTCTTCCGAATTGCAAAATCACGTCTGAGAGGGTTTGGCGAGTTTTGTTAAAATCCTAAGCAAAATCCGCAAAACGGAGATTGCGGATATCTAATTCATTTATTCACATAACGCGTTATTATTACTAAAAATCCATACATTATTTTTAAGACTTAGGGCTTCTAAATGGTATGAATTTTATAATACGGCTATTGCTTAGTCCTGATATTAATTTCGTTAAAGTTAAAAAACGCGTTATTAAAAGCCTAAGCACGTATTGTATCTTATTAAATAGTCTACTAATATTAATAAAACTATATAGATATATAGATATCTACTACTTAAAGTTATTGCAACACCTAGTAGGCGCTATAGTTGGGTCCTTTCTTAAAAATATCCTCCCTTAGCCCGGAGAGCCTCTGCTACTACTAGGGGGTAAGATTTGGGCAGAGCCTCGTGCAGAGCCTTAGTAGACCTTCGTGCAGACCTTCGTGCAGACCTTCGTGCAGACCTTCGTGCAGGCGTGCGGACGTGTAGATGTGTAGATGTGTAGATGTGCAGATGTGCAGACGTTCGTACGGGCGATCAATTACAGAGACGTTTGTAGAGACAATTGTATAGGCGTTCGTACGGGCGTTTGTACGGGCGATTGTAGAACCTTCCTAGTATATTAGTGCTGCGTGTTAGTAGAGCTTTGGGGCTCTATATAGGGCTTCGGGCAGAGCTTCGGGCAGAGCTTCGAGCTTTGAGCAGAGCTTTGAGCAGAGCTTCGAGCAGAGCTTCGGGCAGAGCTTCGAGCTTTGAGCAGAGCTTTGAGCAGAGCCTCGAGCAGAGCTTCGAGCAGAGCTTCGAGCAGAGCTTCGTGCAGAGCTTAATGCAGAGCTTCGTGCAGAGCCACGTGCAGGCGTGCAGACGTGTAGATGTGCAGACGTGCAGACGTGCAGACGTTCGTACGGGCGATCAATTGCAGAGACCTTTGTAGAGACGATTGTATGGGCGTTCATACGGGCGTTCATACGGGCGATTGTAGAACCTTCCTGGTATATTAGTGCTGCGTGTTAGTAGAGCTTTGGAGCTCTATATAGGGCTTCGAGCAGAGCCTCGAGTAGAGCTTCGAGCAGAGCCTCGAGCAGAGCCTCAAGCAGAGCCTCAAGCAGAGCTTCGAGCAGAGCTTCGAGTAGAGCTTTTACAGGGCTTCGTACGGAGCTTCGTGCAGAGCCTCCGCAGAGCCTTAGTGGAGCTCCGTGCAGAGCTCCGTGCAGGTCTCCCCCTAAGCTTCGTTCTGCAGAGCTCTCGCAAAGCTCTGTAGCTCTACACAGACGCGGAGCCTACAACTCTATTAGGGCCTACACCATAACCTGTAAAGGGCTAACATGCGGAACGTTGGTCCCCCAACGCAAATTTTGACCCGAGTTTATAACCCAAAGCTTTAACTTAGAGCTTTATTATATAGACTTTAATTAATATATATAGAGATGAGGTTTTCCAGGGGGAGACCCCCTAGGACCCCCCTATATAGAGCTTTTGCTTAAT
>Ga0307515_10017130_pt1 | contig 13221 bp, 23 predicted proteins | sample 17_EM_MG_FD_194513 | JGI IMG/M metagenome (GOLD analysis project Ga0307515, IMG submission 194513) | Populus trichocarpa ectomycorrhiza microbial communities from riparian zone in the Pacific Northwest, United States - 17_EM | ecosystem: Host-associated > Plants > Roots > Unclassified | place...
AACCACATTGAGGTTTCATTGTGATTACTTTGAAAAGAACCCACAGGGGACATTGTGATCGCATTGCAGGATACTTTTTGAAAGAAGTCTCAATGAGTGGCTCAGATTCATGGTGGATACATTGTAAACAAAATTGTGAAAGAACCTAGGGTTTTCATTCAAAATGTACCCAGTGGCTACTTTGGGGGATACATTGTAAAAGTAATCAGCATGTGATCGCTGCTTACATTGTGATCAAAGTGGAGGATACTTTGTAAAAGATTCCAGCATGTATCCCCTGGATAATGTCTGGACACATTGATTATAAAATCACAATGAATCCTCAATGTATCCCCTGGATAAGTGCCCCCTTGCCCCCAGTGTCAGGTCAATCCGTGAAGGTGTTCTCGTCGACCGAAAGTATTGGGCACGACACTCGAAAGCGGGAAAGGTATTGCGACCTATATACTTCTCGAGCATTGTGGCTGGTGAAAAGCTGATGTGCATTAACCGCGGTAAGTGACTCCATCCCACCTAATCAGGATAAATGAACTTATGGTTGGGTGGTCGTGAAACAATGCAGGAAGAAAGAAGGATACTCCGAAAGGGGTGATGGGTCCGAGGACAGTGACTATGAGGACGGGCCAGGTCAAGCTGGGCACCTTGTAACGGATACAGAAATCGAGGTGGGTAACAATGAAGAATCAGGGCAAGACACTCTCCCAGTCCTCTCCGTTGGATCCTTTGCTAGGTGAGCATCGTATATTGTAAACAGTAAGCTCGTTGTTGATACGCCCGTAGCTGGAGATCCTTGTTCTTCTACTTGTGTGTGGACTCGATCAAATTTGCACCCCTAAAGTCTCAAGGTTCGGGCCCGCGTGCTCGACATATCCAAGAAGAGGCAGGAAGGGACCCGCATGTACCTCCCCCCTGTTCACCCAAGGCCATTTACTCGCTTGCGGCCACGGTGGGTTTCCGTTATATCCCTATCCCCTTGGTTTCCCACAACGCTTACTGACGCGCACCCAGCTCGATATCAATCCTCTCCGCGACCTTGCGTTGTGTGAAATTCGGTCGAAAATCACTTCCGTGAACGCCACCAACGAATTCTTTTCGGATTTTACTTCCCAGTAAGCGTTTTCTTTTCTTGCCGAATATCACCGTACTAACATATTGACATGAGAATAGAAGAAGCGAAGTAATGAAAATGCAATATGAACTTCTGAGCGATAAGTTTGAGGACCTCTACACGAATGCCTCCTCAATCAACCTTATCAAAAGCATGGCAGATGGGACTGGTGCGGGTCGCGCTAGCGCATTGAAGTTTGGGCTGAGAGAAGGGTTTTCGCGTGTAAGCTCATCACCGTTCCGATCACGCCCGACCGGAAAGAAGCAGAAGATCGGTTGGAGGGGCTACCAATAGGTTTTCTCGAGCCCTGCCATGGATCGTTGGCAGTTAAGAAAGTGTGTTAGTTATCTCTTGAAATACAAGTCTCCCATTTCTTGCAAACGCTCTGTGTGCTGAAGTCTATGGGTCCGCCTCTGAACCCAAGTTGAAACATGAGGTCCACAATATGGTTCTCATACAGACCGGTAAAAACCGCCTGGATATACAACAGTATGGCCGACTGGATTTTGCCCAATTTTGCTATACAAGCAATTGATTTCGAAGGTTCAGGGGAGACCAAGCTTCCCCACTCGGCGATCCTTTGCGATCAGGACAACCTCTCCAACCGCTCTCTCCAACTCTCTCAACCACTCCTCTCCTCCGACCTCTACCTTCACCTGTGGCACCTCTCTCAGCGATGAAGCTTCCGCCTCCTCCTTCCGCTCAGGTTCCTGCGCGTTCCCCACACCCAACGCACTTTCCATCTCTTCCATAATCTCCCTCCTCGTCCTTCCATTCACAAACGTGATATACCTCAACCCCTGATATCTCCCTTCATACACCCCATTCAACCACCGAAGCCTCTCAATCACCCACGGCGGAGTGAAATATCTCGCCTGTTCCGACGCGCTGAGGGTCGATAGCTGTTTAGGGTTCTGTTCACCGATCCGAGGATGTCCCGAGATGAAAGAGGACTGGAGGGTGGGTGACCACGATCGGATTATTATTGCGGATTGGTCAATTAGGTCGGTGTAAGTTGTGAGTGTGGATGAGGATAAAGCGAGTTCTGGAACGAGGTGTTCATCGAGGACGGGTGAGTGCTCGAATAGCGTTGATACGATTTTCTTCAGCGCGCTCCATCCATCATCTGAAGTGATTTTATGGATCTCGTCGAGAGTTGGGAGTTGCACTGAGCACGAAGCGGCCATATTGGTAAAACAAGATCGACCAGAATCGACCAAAGTCGTCAGGTCGCCAAGATGTCGAGAAGGAGAATCACAATGACGATGGGATTACAAAAAGTGAGATTTCATTATAGATTCCGAGATAAGGTAAGGAATAAAGCCAATCTACGTAAGAAAATGGTAACGAGTTCCCCATGACGGAGTGTCTACACCTCTAACATCTACACGTCGATGGGGTTCGAGCGTATCACTTGTGTGGATGGTGGAGGAGCTAGGTGTTACAACAAGAAGAGCACTGGTGGTTGGTTGTACATGCGTTTGATGTCGATTCTGCGGCAGCATGCCGGAGGGAAGCGAAGGAGATGAGAGATGATGCGTGGTTGTGCGAGGAAAACAGAGCGAGATGGTCGTTAGATTTCATGAAAAGTCGTAAACGTCCGAACCCAGGTCGAGAGTGAGAGGCCGTATCGCCAGCCTTTCACCTGCCGGTGTACTCGCATCCCTCGAAATCCCCAAATCCGTCGTTCCTCGCGTACTGCTGGCTCTTGACAAACTCTTCCAGCTTGCACATACCATCTTCACCAGCACCGCAAAATTCCAATGGTTGTCTGACGTCGTTCACGAATATCCTGACATACTGTTCCTTGTCCTCACGGTCGTAGCCGGCTGCTTCGTCCCCGGCCATCCAATTCCACCACCCCATGGGTCGCGATTTTGGAATGGCGAAAGATGGGGAGTAAGACGAGCAAGATAACCTCTCGACAGTCATGTGGCCAGAAAAGGGCACCATCTTGGAGGTGATCCACGTCCTGTCTTTGGTTACCCTCGTGGTGTCGAGAGGTCCGTCGGTTTGGTTGAACAAGCCCATGGCGGCAAAGACGGCAACAATCAAGTTGTCATGGGAGAAATCGACATACATCGTCCGATTGAGTGGGAAGGTCTCGGGGGAAGAAAGCAGGGTACTGTTGGTTTGCAGACCGTGGTGCGCGGGGGAATTCGTGAGGCGTCCGATGAGTTCGTTGACGTATCCGACGCCCTGAACGACTCCCAAAGGAATCCCATATCTAACGAATGAGTCATTAGCAGTGCACCAGCAATTGGGCGATGCGATGCTTACCCGGCGCCGTAGAATTTCTCGAGGTCCCCGGCGTACTCGTAGATCTCGAAGTCTTTCTTGGAAAATAAGAAACAGAACGGACTAAGCCTCTCCTTGGCGACTGTCTCGAACGGGCAAAGGTGCATAATGGCATAAACGTCCTGGGGATCGAGTTTCGCTCCTGGTGCAGCGGAGTTAAGGCGAGCGGCGATATGTTGAGCAGCGACATCGACGAATGCCTTCATCTCATCCTTTGAATTCTCCGCGGCAGGACACATCTTATTACCCAGCGTGTTGTTACTGTCGGGCTAAATTTCGCAGGAGATCTCAGCCTCTCATGAAATACCCAAACCATAATATTATGACGAACCGTTTCTGGCAAAACCAAATTGACTTTGGTGGGGTATGTTCCTTCGCTCGCCGCTGAGAATCCTACAGAGTGGGTTATACACATGCGGCCCACAGTTAGAAAAACGGAACCCACCATGGGTCCAGTTCCGCGCAGATAGGACGACACGCTTAGATCCAGAGGCTCTCACGAAGGGAATATCACCACTCTCAGCAACCAAACTCCGATAACGCCTGAAGGTCTCCTCTCCCAGAGCGTAAGATCTAACCGAGGGAGCAAGATGAGCGGATTAAAGACGAAAGGATACCCCGAATTGGATGACGTACTGGTCCCCACCGTATTTAACCAAGTCGTCCATCCCAAGATCGTAAGCGTAGTTCTTCATAAAGTCGAGTTTGGGATCGTTGTAACTAGTGACAGTTTGAAGCTTTTCGAGGGCCTCTACGATTGCCCTGGTCGCTCCGGAGGTGGGGTATCGGGCACCATGGCGCTGAAGCTGCAGAGAGCCGCGTCGGAGTGACGGATGGAAGTGGATCGGCGGTGAGATCTTGAGATCGATCAACGGAGAGAAACAGAACTCACGATGTTGACTTGAGACACGACGCAGCCCTCTCGAGTCGATCCGTCAAACTTTCCAGCAGGATTGTATGGTGAATAATACGCCCAAGAGGATGACAACGGCTCTGCGGCGATCGGGGCCAACTGATCCAACCCACGACTGCGATATTCACCGCGAAACACCGGGAACCCCCATGGCGAAGAAAAGGCGTTGACGAGGAGGAAAATGCTGGTTGAGCATGCGACGAAGAGGGCGAAGAGGGCGAGACGAAGTTTGAGTTTCTCTTGTGGAGATGATTGAAGTTTGTGGGACACTCTGCTTCGGCCAAGCGCCTGCGGAGGGGCGGGGATGCCGTAGCGGGCAATCATCATTCACCGGTCGACAGCGTTTGATCGTCAGAAAATCGTCACGAGGGGGGCGTAAGAGGATGTAGCGGAGGGGTATAGAGTGAGTGAGAGAGAGGGAGAGGAGAACGAAGAAGAGGGGGAGGAGTCAGGTTATTCTCCTCAGAGGACCGCCTTAGCAATCTAATTTGAGTTTTTTTTTTGCCATCGTCTGCGCACGTTTGATTGTCGCTGATTGGACAAACCGGAGGGAGACGGCAACTCGATCGAAGTGGAAGGTCTCTCAATGCGAACCGCGGTCATAGTGGGGGCACAAATAACCTCCGAAGGTCGTAGAATGTACACTTGCTCACATTCAGTTAGTAAACTGATCTCTAAGGTACGTCCCCATGAATGTGCGTCGCCGTCTCATCACCAACGTGCGACCCCAGGAATTCTCTTCTACCGCAGAAACCTGCTCCAAGTGTTCGGAGCCGCGCGCGTCATCGGCGCCCGGTCGCGAAACATGCAGCAAGTATTAGGTGCGCAGGACGGCTGTGCGTCATCTGCGTCATTTCATAGAAATCCAAGCGATCGAGCCACAGGTCTCCTCATGTTCTTCGTCGAAATGTGAACGGTCAAAATTAAGGTCTTGGGCCGGTCCGAGTAAGGGAGCCGGAGAATGGCTTCAGAGGCGGTGATTCAATGCTATGGGTTTCCATGATTCGCACCCTAACCCTGACGGTCACCTATCAAAATCGGATGGGAGCCTCCCAGCGAGAAACTGGCGCCGGATAATCATACGGCCGCCCTCACGAAACTGCGACCGAAAAAAACCCAAAACCCTCCCTCTCAGTAGTGGGGACGAAAGCCGGAAACCAAAGCGCATATACACGGCATACCTCATATATTCTTGCTTATACTCGAAGCCCTCTCCATCAACCCCTTCACCCTCCTACTCAACCGTTCTGCCTCCACCTTCCTCTCCCACACCTGATGCGCCGGCATCTTCTTCCTCGGCACCCACCCTCTCCCAACCGCAACAACACTCCCGTCTTCCAACTTCTTACTCCTATTCGCGCTCGTCGTAGATAGGTCCACAACTCGCGGGGATGCCGAGAACTTGATCACGTCCCTGTACAGAAGTTTGGTCTCAGTAGCGAGTGAACGTAACGTGGGGGGTGGTTTCGTTTTCGTTTTCGGGGAGCCCCCGGGGTCGGATTCGTCATCTTCCTCATCCGTATCGGAGAGCCCAGAAGGTTCCAACGGTGGTGTCGGCATACGTGACGACGAAGGAGCTCGCAGTTCTGGAAGCGCCTGCATCTCATGTAGCAGGTCTTGACCTTTGAGGTACGAGTTTTCCATTCTCAAGAACCGAACAGTCCCGCGATACGCCTCGATCTAAAAAACGGAATTTGAGGGGTTGATTTCTCCACGGAAATCCTACACCAACCTGTTCCAGTAGGTAAGAAGTTTCGACATTTCCTTCCACTTGCAATGTCTCCGTCTCCGTAGGTTGAGCGGCGGATGCTACAAATGCCGAGTTCCATGATCAGACTCCGATACCAAAGAGTTGGAAGAGGGGAGTCAAACCTTGTCGTTCAGGATTGTTCGCCAATGCCTTTAACTTCATATTGTCCTGTTCGAGAGCATCCAAGTCATGCTGCAGTTGGTCGATAGCTTCTTCATATGACCTCTCCTGCTTCCTGGCTTTGCCCAACTCCACCTCGAGGTCGTTGATAGTGTCAGCATGTTTCTTGACTGTCTCCATCCTCCTCTCCATAAGCTCAATCTTGACAGAGGACTCTTGGATGTTCTGATCCTTCGACTTGAGATTCCTAACAAGCGCCTGGACCTCGTCGTTCAGTTGCACGACCCTTCTCTCGGCTTCGACATTGACCGCTGCCCGCGCCTTGACCTCGGAAACGCGAGTGACCCATGGAGGGGTTCCAGTGACTAGAGTACCAACGCGTTCGTGAGCGTAATCCGGATGGAAACAAGTCGGGAATCCGTACTCTTTAGTTTATTTCCGTGTTCCATGGTTAGGGGGACCAGCGCGTTTGCCTGCTGCAAAACATTCGCGATGTAATCCGACACGCCTTGCCAAGGCGAAGGTGCGTTGCTCCCTTTATTGACAGTACCGGAGGCAGTCTGTCTTACGAGAGATAAAACGTGCTCGAATTGGAAGGGTGTCTTAGACCCCCGAACATCGCTCAGATACGGCATGATCTGTTGTGCTAGCGAGATACCAAAGTTGATGAGCTCTGAGAAGCTGTTGTTTAGGTCTTGGAGGTTCGACACAAGGTGTGCCTTCAGAGCGGAAGAATCTTGTAAGAGTTCCTCGATCCGCTTCATCAATTTCCTGTGTCAAAGGTATGAGATTCCGAATCTAGGTAAAAACTAGAGACGCACTTCGATGGGTTCTTTCCGCTTCTGCACTGATCAAGAACTCTTTTCAGAGGAGCGTATAACGTTTCTGCAGGGTTGAAGTCGCCCATGTCTAAAATCACGTCTTGTGCAGGAACGACAAACATCAACATGAGAGCTTGTCGCTATTGCAATCCCAAAAAACTTACCGTCTTCCTTCATCACAGCCTCAATAGACGTCTTGACCAACCCGAGCGACGCAGCGAACATATCGAGGTCGTGATCGAACGACAATGCATACCCTAATTCCCTCTCTCCCAGATCGAAGTCGAACCCGGCAAAGTATGTCTCGCTGATATGATCGAATTGGGCATGAATCCTATCAAACGACGGATCAGCTGTGCCTGAAATTGGTACGGCTGGAAAGTACGTACTTGGCGATGTCGCTCACACACTCCATCTCCCTAAACTCTTCCCTTCTGAGAAGGTCGATATGCATATCGATCCTCTTCTCCATAGGGGCAATCTCTTGGTACAGCCTTCCGATATTAAGGAAAGAATCCACATCACATCGACGCAGAATGGAGGCAAATCGTTTGCACAGGGTTGAGAGGCTGGACAAGCGACCTCTCATCTGATGACATGTTTAACACGAGGTACGAAACCACACAGATGAATGAGAAAGATAGTGACGCACCTCGCATATACCAACAAGCATGTCCGAGACTGAACCGTTCAAGGAATCCGGTAAACCGTGGGTTTGTGCGACAACGGTATTAACCAAGTCCGTCTTGGCCGCCAGACGCTGGAAGAACATGTAACAACTCGTTGCGTCGCCATCACTCTCGGTGTACACATCAGGGAGATATGGCTATTAGTCCATTTAGCAAGGCACGCACAGCCCAGTGGTCGACGGAACGAATTACCTGAATGATCATCAAGAGCTCCTTGACCTCGCGTGCCTCGATCGTCTTGACCTCTAGTTCGATCTGCTTGGCGTGGTTCTTAGAGGCTGTGGATTGAAGCTTGAAATTCAGGGATAACATCGCGGCCGTCTGAGTAGCTGCAGAAGCCGACTTTTCGTTGGCGTTCTGTGTCTCGGCTCTGAGGATATCGAGTTCGCTAGTCACCAGGAACGCAATACTTGTGTGAAAAAAGAGTGGGGAGGATGAAGCATGGGACCATACGTTTGCAATTGGATGACCAATTCACGGAACCGAACGATGGTATGTTCCAAATCTTGGCAAGATTCTTCTAAAGACTCGACCTTCGTTTCAAGTTCTCGAATGTGGGTATCCTTCGATTCTGTGAACTACAGTCAGTATGACATCTCGACATTCCATAACCACCCATTGCACCTATTTCCTCGTTCAGGGATCGCTCCGTTTCGACGTGATTTTCTTCGAGCTCGTCATTGAGTTCCTTGAGAGCTTCTAGGTCCTCAATGGTGACACGCATCTCCTCGATTCTCTATCACGAAGGGGTGAGTTTCAAAAACGTTATGGCCGGGAGGAAGATCACGAAAACCAGTACCTCACTAAGCATGAGATTCCGCTCTGTCAGCTGAACGAGGATCTCCTCAGCGCCGAGTGCATCGTCGAGCTGAATTTTAAGGTCCTCGACTTGCTGTTCGGCGTTCTGGAGCATGATGAGGACGGACTCGTGAGAGTCTACGAACGATAATGTCAGGACCTCCGCGAGACACTGAAAGGGACGGGCGTACTCTGGAGTTCCTCCAGGTTAGCGACGTCCTTTTCCATATCCGAAATTCGCCTTCGTTGCTCCTGGTCGGTTTCCTGTGAAACATCCCTCAACCTAGGGATTTTTTGTTAATTTGATACAAGGATGTCCAAGTCGAGGTGGTTCCCACCTCATCAAGGCCTCTTTCAGCCTCTCGTTTTGTTTCTCCAGCTGGATGTATGCCATCGAGGATTTCGCGCTGGTATCTTTCTCGCCATCTTCCGGGCCGCCGCCACCGTTTCTCAGAACCTCCACTTCGACTTCTATGACCGCGAGCCTCTCCTTCACTTCCTCCAGCTCACCTTCGGCAACCTCAGCCCTTTCCTCCGCCATTTCCTTGTCCAACATGGCCATCTCCAACTGATCCTGCAAGTCAATAGCCCTGTTATCACCCAAAGCACTCAGCTGTTTCGCGTCAGCCAACTCTCTTTTGGTGCCCGTCAAGTCAGATTGCAAAGACGTAAGCTTTGCTTGGAGTTTCGGTTTTAAAGCGACAAAAGACTCGGCCTCGTTGAGACGATTTTCGAGCTCACGGACGTGCCGAGCGTCGTCTGCGCGTTTTGCTTCAAGGACCCGAATCCTGGCCCGGAGTTCTTGGAGCTCCGCGTCATCTTGTGCCGGGACTGGAGCAGGCGGAGGGATGACGGCTGGGGGTGGAGTGGAAGGTTCAGGGGACGGGGAGGAGGTGGTCAAGAGTTCGCTGGTAAGGGAAGAGGACGGACGGGGTCTTGTCCCTCTCTGTAGCTGTGTAGACTCGATGACAGGTGAACTTGAAGCAGAAGATGACTCTGGTGGCTGAGATAACGGAGACGATGGCCGCCTGGACTGAAGCAGAGGCACCTTGCGGGGAGAAGCAATTGGAGACGGGCTAAGTGGGCCGTCTACGAGAGTCGATTGTCGAGACAGGGAAGATTTAGAGAGTGTGGTCAAGGTTTGTCGTTTGCTGGGGGAGATCAACGGTTGGCGCGGGGCGCTCCCTGGACGTGAGGGACCTGGGGACGGTGGTGGGTTGATGGAGGAGGATTTGTGCGGACTCGCGGATCGTGACGAAGGTTCGGTGGATCTCGCAGATGAAGCGCGAGTGATGCTTGGTGCTTTCTTGTGCCCGAGAGTCGGCCTAGTTGCCGTAGATGTGGGCCGCTAGTCTCGGACGGGGACTGTGAGCTATGTTCCTGGTGATTCGAGGAGTACAATAGCGCACCGTTGGTTCAGAAATGACCTTGACCTGACTCGGACGGAGAAACATGCCATGGTTGGGTTTGCAAGTGAAGTACTTGACACCCTGAACCGTTCCGTCGTTCTTACCCATAGGTCCGCTCAATTCGACACCGACCCATTTGCCGGAAGAGAAAGAGGTGGCGCCGTAGAAACGGACGAGACCTCTGCCCACAGGAACATCTACGATGCTACCTATCACTGGCTCGGCCATGGTCGTCGGCCGGTCGTGGCAGAGAGATCCAAGCTGAGTTGTCGATCAATCGATGATCGGAAGTGGTCATCCAAGTCTTTTGCGCGCTGTATGGGAGGTGCTGCAACATTGTTGGCCGGCCCATTGTCGTGAGGGTGCCACGCGAGCGGGGTACTTACTGGGATGGAGCTGAAGGCTTGGCATCCAAGCTATCATACAAGCTATCATACTACGAAGTATGGGGTTTGTTCTGCGAGAACCGAACATCTTGACCATGGAGAACGTCCTCAACACGCGGCTCGCTGATATTGTGTAGATGCAGATTAATGCACTCTGCCCAAGCCGAACGGTAACCATTTTTTTGTTCCTTGAGTCAGATTCACGAATTTCAAGCCTACGCGTCAATCAGAATGGTGAACCCCTTTGTCTTTTTTGCCGACTTGACGACGCGCTCAGTTCGCCTTGACCTCGCTCTTGAACCCGAGCACTGACCCTCCATCTCACCGCAAGAGCCATTCAAAGTTGTATAAAATACATACATATCTCCTGCGATGGGCCCGTCCTCATTCTCCAACCCTCTCTTACGACCATGAATCTCTCCTTCACCCCCGACGACGACGTTCTTGACTGTGTCATCTTCGAATCCACCTCTGGTTCTCCTATCTACCGACTCGAAACCCCAAAATATTCCGGGAGAGTCCTCACAACCACTGCCTCACGGTGCGATTATGTCGACGGTTCATCTTGGCCCGTGTTCCAAATCCTCTGGGCTGGCACGTCCCTCGAACATGCGAGGCTGGTGCTGGATTTCACCACCCGTGCCAAATCCAAGGCGAGGGATATCCTTCCTGACGCCCAAGGAAGCGCCACCTAGTAAATACTCCTCTCCCCGTTTCTCGTCGTTCGGCTTCAACTCGCCCCCGTTTCCCCCACAGTGGTTCAATCATCATAAACGATGTTCAGTACAAGTGGAAAGCCAAGGGAACCGGATCCAAACTCGTCGTACGTCAACATTCTCAATCTCTTTCGGAAACGAATTCACTCACTTCTCTCAGCTTGTAAACACTGACACGAAAGCCGTCGTCGTCGAGTCCCACCGCCGAATCACTAGCGGCGGAGGCTTCTTCAAATCCAAGACTCCACGATACATGAACCTCGACATCACTGACGAAGTGGTCGAATACACCGAACTCATCCTCATCACATTCCTTCTCGTCCGGAAAGAGAGACTCAGCGAACGGGCGAAGGCCAACTTCGACAGTGCCCTCCTGCCTTCACCGGCGCCGCGTCGATGAAACCATACTGAACATTTCACTTTACGCGGCCGAACGTCTCCACACTTTTTGTATCCATACCTGATCCGCCTTTGTGTTTGTTCTCGCAGTGCGAAATCTTTTGCGAAAGGGCCTAATTGTCTGTTTGTATTACTATAGATATCCATTAAGGCGACCCATCACTATAATCTACACCACCATAATCTGCATGTCCTGCTTTCGTCACGACACCGGCCAGATCATATTTACCCGCCCACTCGTATCGTGGTCCCTGAACATGGCCTGGGGACTGACCAAAACTTGATCGCGCCTGGATTTCAAATTGCCAGCGATGTTGGATAAAGTGCCCAGTGGGGTACTCGAATGCATGGAATGCGACGAAACACAACAAATCCAGCGTCCCGTGAGTCGCGACCTATTCGATGCACCCCCGACCCCGAACCGCTTTTCCAAGTCCATTCCTCCTTTGTATTATCTGGTGTTACGGATAATCACCCAGTCTTTCCTGTTGCAGAATTTAACGTTCGTGAAGCCTCCATTGAATTTCCACGGTCCACTATACTTCCTGAACTTCGCTTCCATGTCTGCAACCTGAAGGGAAAATATGCTCGTTGATATGACACGTGACGGCTGCGGGAACCTCGCACATACCACGATTTTTGCAGGACGTAAGTAAATGCAAAAACCGCAAGATTCAGGACTTACAGTTTACAGTCCCGGGAATGGCTGGACTTCGTGCTACAAAAAAAAGAAGAGAAACGTCTCAGAATCCCGTGAAGACTCAGACCGCGTCGATTTAGGGCGCCCGGGCCGGAGCTTGCTCTACAATGATGACCTAAATTTTCCCACCTTTCCGACGGGCTACATATATGGGTAATCTTGACAGCGACTCCATCATGGCTCTCTTCCGCTCCTTCGACCGGCACTATACGGAACATAAATTCGCACTTATCCCCGCCGTGTACGATGATGAGAACCCGTTTATTCAAGCCGCATGTAGCATCGGGGACGGGAGAGACAGCAGCGTGTCGGAGGCTTCCACTAAACGTGGCATCAGTCTTCGAGAAGGAGACTTGATCAGCGGACTCATTGATATCACTAACGAACGTGCGCATATGGTGCCTGAAATCCGCAACAAGGACCGCGAAGGCGATAAGAAAGAATTGGTTCGTGCTTGTGTACGTCCTGCGGGCCACCTAAGTAACCTAACGTATCCGTTTCTGCTAGGAGGAGTACTTCCTCTCCCTGGGAATCATCCCAGTAGAATATCGGGACGCGTGGAATCTGGACCACCCTTCCAATACAACTTGGTGTAAGGTTTCAGGTACCATTCTCATCCATAATAACTTCTAATGGAGTACCTTTACCCAGTATCCCCCCTTTTCCACCGCCACCACGACGCCTATGCGACGATCCTCATCGCACCTTGTGCACATGACTGCGAAATCATCAAACTCAGGCTAAACGATGACAACCTCCGACGTCTTCAAGGGACCACACGGCATGGGAAAGATCCTGGACGAAGCCAGGACACAGATTGGTTCCAAGTAAGGATAGGTTTTCGCTGTTGTTTGAACGCGTGGCATTAACAAGCGCCACCAGGGCACCCTCGGAAAATATGAACTTATCGCTCTCCATCCTTCTCGTATCCTGACCGGCAGTTTCGCTGCGCTGATCAAGCACCCCACTACCGACCGTCTCACAAAATTTTACCCCTCCTCTGATGGATTCTTTCATGAAGGACCCCTGGATGATGAGAAAATCCCCACCGGTCCCCGTCTTCCCGCTTTTTGCTCCAGGGGTGATCGCGAGACTACCCTCAACCCCATACTTG
>Ga0307515_10017131_pt1 | contig 13221 bp, 5 predicted proteins | sample 17_EM_MG_FD_194513 | JGI IMG/M metagenome (GOLD analysis project Ga0307515, IMG submission 194513) | Populus trichocarpa ectomycorrhiza microbial communities from riparian zone in the Pacific Northwest, United States - 17_EM | ecosystem: Host-associated > Plants > Roots > Unclassified | place...
GGAGGTAACTTCTACTAGATATCTAGGTAAAAGATAGTAGAGAGCAAAAGAATAGAAATAAATTGCAAAAGGATAGGGATAGGGGTTAGGATTTCTTATAGTTTTTCTTACCATTTTCTCATTCTCTAGTAGTTGTAATAACTTAGTATTTTACTAAGGAACTATAAACTCCTAGTTTAGGGGTTTATAAACTACTAGGATATAGCTACTAGTATATATTAAGCTGCCTAGAAAGGATTCATGTATATAAAACTATAGCGCCATAGCCTAAGGCTGCATGCGTAGTATTGTACGTAGTATAATACAACGGATATAAAAAAATAAAAATAAAAATGTATCCCTTTAGTTCTATTTTATCCTTTTAGTTCTATCCTATCCTTAGGGTCCTATTCTATTCCTATTATTCTAGTAATATCCTTTAGGTCCGTTTCTATGTCCTTGTCCTATTTGTAGTCTATAGATATATTTAAGTTCCTTCTTAGGAAGAAGAGTAGATAAGCTTTAGATAATATTAGCGACTTAGTTAATTGAGGCATAAGCACGGCGAGAGGGACGCGCAAGCCTGTATGATTGGATTGTCTATAAACGAAGATCCAAAGTTAGAGAAAGGAAAGGAGAAGAAGAGTAGCGCCGCTTGATGTTTTATACGACCCTTGCGTCACGTGACCGCAATCTGCGGCAATCTGTGGCAATTTGCCAGTACCGTAACACTAGCTATGCTGTATATATTGGTTCTAGGGCATAATATACCGTAGATCTGATTGGAGATGGTTATTTCTTTATTAGAGGATTAGTGGGCGTGTTCTACTACTATCTCTTGCAACGTTAAGGTCCTATAGTAAGTGCGGGTATACTAGAATTAGAGCCATATAACTCCAAGATTCTCACGATTTAATTAGCTGGATGTTATTAATAAGAATAGGGCATATTTTAACGTTGTAAGGGATAGCGGCTCTACTCTTTATGCTAAATATTATAACTATACTCTACTAAATAACTAACTTATAGAGATAGTTAAATCTATTAAAAGCTTCTATTATTTACACGCTTGCGGAGAAGAGGATTAAGAATTAATCTAATTGGTGGGTACGGGCTTAAAGGCATTAATTGAGAATGGGTATATTTGTAAGGCTATTTATAGGGGATTGCCCTACCTTAACTAAACGTAATGCCTATAAACCCGTGCGTAAGCATATCGCTATAGTATTTATTTATAAAGCCTAAAATATATAACTAAAGAAAAGGTATAGGTGGGAGGGAAAGCAAGCAAGCAAGGCTTAATTTTGTAAATGTTGATAATGTTAGTGTTGCTAAGATGTAGGGGTGCTATAGTACTCGCTTGGCTATATAGACATATCTATTTATTATTTACACGCTTACGAAGAAAAGGATTAAGAATTAATTTAATTAGTAGGTACGGGCTTAAAGGCATTAATTAAGAATGGGTATATTTACAAGGCTATTTATAGGGGATTGCCCTACCTTAACTAAATGTAATACCTATAGACCTAGAAGCGCAGCGCCCGTACCATATAAGGTAGAGTAGGGGGAAAAAAGAAAGAGAAAAAAGGGGGAGAAGGAGAGATTTAAGTTAATATATTAGCGTGCCAAAATAGGCACTCCTATACGCCGTTGTGCCTAAATACCTTCGCCTATTATATCTAGGGCGAGTAATAATAAGAATAGTATTAGCGTTTTATGTTAGAAGTTTATACTTAGCTAAAATAGGTCTTTTAGGGATAATAAATAGTAAAGCTAGAACGCTTATAAGGACCACCGGCCTAGTTACTATATTTAGCCGTCTATAAAACCGTTATCTTAAGCATATTAAGTAGCGCCTTTTTAAAACAAGTGTCCATTATAGAGCTTAAAGTAGAGGCCAAGAGCGGTAACTTTATACTTTAGCTTATTTCTAACCACGTAGCTTATAAAGGCCGATCTCTTAAAGTAGAAGAGAGGGGCGTTTCTAGATTAGGGGTCGTTTTTAAACAGGTATTTTATAGCTTAAACTATATATTTAGGTTGCCCTAAAGTGGCAATTATAATTAAAACTCCTTAGTAATTAACATCCGTTTTACTATACTTTAGACATAATATTATATAGTCCTCTGCTAGCATTATATTATTTTTAGTATATTTTATAATAGAGAAGGTGTGGCTATCTTTTTAAGCCTTAGTATAGGTAATCTCGCCTAGATAAAGAAATCCCGTAAAGGCTATAGTAACGGCGGCGTTAAAGTTAAGATCCTTAACAGATTAGGTATTTAGGGTGACTAATTAGGCGAGAATGTCTTTAGTAATTAGTAATCTTTTAGCTGTAGTAGAGGGATTTATGGATATTATACTATTTAGGATCCTCTTAATAATAGGATTATTAAAGACAGAGGTGTTATAATTAGTGTTAATATAGTAGGATTAAATTGTGGAGACGTAGGCTCTAACTATAGTAGGCTTAATACGGCTTATTCCTAGACTAGTATTACTAAAGATCTGTTAGGTAATTTATTCTCCTAGGTAGTAAAGGGGCGCTAGGTACTTTACCGCTCCATAAAGGTTATAGTAGCCCTCCTAACTCTTAATTACGGGATAGTATAAATCTCTTATTCTATTAGAGAGGCCGTACTATAATAGTTGGCCGAAGCATTCTAAGGGGGCTTTTACCTTAATCTAGAAATTAGGTAGGGGGTCTTTAAGAGGGACTAGGTCTCCTATTTCAGCGTTAGATTAAATATAATAAAGAAGTATATAGTAACAGTAAATTAAAAGTATCCTAATACGGGTATAGTAATAATACCCTATTGCAATTAAAACGAGATAGAGTATTAGCTAGCCCATTTTCTATAGAGGAAACCTACTTTATATAAAGCGTAATATTATAGGCTGCGGCTAGTTAGAGGATTTTATAGAGCGGGTAATTACCTAGTTTTTTTATTACTATATTCTAGAATTTTAAGAGTGCTATTATATTATCTATATAGATATAGATTAAGCTATACTCCTACTATATTGCCTAGAGCTAGAACAAGGTTGTAATTACTTAGACCTCCCGCTTATTAATTAGGGCAAGGCGGTGTTTTATATTAGGGTAGCAGCTTAAAGAATTATCTTAGGGTAGAGATACCAAATAGGGCGGCTATATTGTCCCTTAAGAATTTTTAAGAAAGAAGAAGGCCCTATAATTAAGAATCCTAGATACATCTAAGAAGAGATAGAATTATTTTTAATCCATATTATTAAAGAAGAGAATACTATTTAAAAGGGTAAGAGTATCTCTTTACCATAATAAGTCTTAGCGAAGTTTAGCTGTTAGCCGTTAGTAAGGATAACTACCTACCTTTATAAAAGTGGAGATAAACTCCTAGATAGAGCGGTTATATAAACGCCTAAGCCTAATTACCTAGGCGCTCTAAGTAAGTCTACTAGCTAGTTTTTAACTCTAAACTAGCGTTAGGGATCTACTACTTAACGCTTTATTAATCTCCTTAATTATAGTGGCCTGTTTTAAAGGAGAAAGACATAGCTTAGACTTTAGAGTATCTATAATATAACCTAGGACTTTAGCTATAGTGCCTTTAATATTCTTTAATTTATTTTATAGGATGCCTAATTTATTATTTAATTAGTTATATATACTAAGTAATTAAGGGAGAATAGAAACGTTAGAGAGTATAAAGATAAAGTTATCTAGATAGTGCTCTAAGGCGGCGTTTAGGATATATTGGATAAGTATCCAGTAAAATCCCTCTATAAAAAGATTAAATAAAAAGGGTGTAGTTTAAAGGCTAAATAAGAGGCAATGTTTAAAATATATTATACCCTTCTAGGAGAACCCTATAAGGCGTTAAGCTTTAATAGAAAGTGGGATATTTTAAAAGGCGTCCTTAATGTCCCTCTTAATAATTATATAACTACGGCCTATATATATAATGTGTTGGAGAACCTAATTAACTATTAAATATTATAGTGTGGTAAATACTATAGGGATTAAGTCGTTAATAGATTGGCTAGATAGTAAGGATAAGTTATAAATACGGCGCCATCCCTTATCTAGTTTAGGTACTAAACCTAGCAGTAAGGATATAATAAGAGATGTTGTTATTATAATTTTACCTATATCTAGATTGGCGCTAATTTTCTCTAAGATTAGGACCGTATTTATGGCTATTAAGGCTTAGTTTTTCTAGGAGAGGAGCTTAATTTCTAGGTCTGCCCTAATTTGGTATCCAAACTTTAAAATACTAATAATATTGCGTTAAAGGTTACTAGGGTATAGGGATAGATAACGCCCCTACGCTTAAATAATTAAGGGGGAGGGAGAGTCCTATAGAGGAGAGAAGGGCAGGAAGACTGGAAATAATGGTATAGTATTCGGCCTACCTATACTATAAGGGTGGAGTACAGTTTTAGTAGAGTGTAGGTATAGCTTAATAAAATCCTTTTCCTTCTCTTTTTTTTCCTTATTAATACTTTCCTTTAGTAATTACTACTTATAATTCCTTGTAGTATGCGGGCCACTATACTTACTATAGGTATATAGGAACTTGTAATCCTTGCTTAGGTTATACTTCCCTTTATTAAAGCTATAATAGGTCCTTAAAATATTAGTGCTTACTTATACGCGTTTTAAGATAGATATAGATTTATAAGTACTAGGATTATAATAAATATCTAGGAAGTTACTAGAGATCTTCTAGTTAGCTAGCTTTAACTAGTTCTTTTAAATAACTATAGAGTAGTGCTTTAAGGCTATAGTTATTAAGGGAGTAATTTAGTAGGTGGTAGATATCTAGATAACTTAATTATAGAAGGTAAGTATTTAGGGAATAAGATCTACTAAAAGATTTTTATATATAATAATTAAAATTATTATATAGTTAAGGAAGCCCTTTACCTACACTTTAACTAATAGGTAGTCCTTTATTATCCCTTTTTTAGTTTTATAGAAAGGACGCTGTTAATAATAAAGATATTATTTTAAGACTTAGACTAGAGCTAGTGTATCTGGAGGCAAGAGAGGTTATTAGGTAAGAAAGTACCCTAAAATACCTTAAGTATCTCTTTATTTGGGACGCTAGGGAGAAAGGTATTTAGGATATTAGCTATAGAGGGGAGCAACTTACCTAGTTTATTAATTGGGGTTAAGGATAATACTGCTATAGCTAATCTTGCTATTATTATAGCGAGGCTTAATATATAGAGTTTAGTTACCTAATTTTCCTATTCTTTTTAAACGTATAGTATTTTAATACGGTCCTCCTATTTCTAAAGAAGTTTTATTTTTTAGTTAGTTACTTAGTCCTTAACCTTTTTTACCTAAGCTCTTTTAATTCTTAGGTCCTCCTTATATAGTTATTAAAGCCGTTCTTTAGCTTTTTTAGTAGCTAAAGTCTCGCGTTAAGCCGCGGAGAGAGGCGCCATTATAGAGGATGGAGACTGTAATGCTGGCATATCGCTTAAAGGTATAGGGGAAGGTAAGGGAGACTGGTAGGTAACCTCTAAGGAGTTTAGCTCGTTGAGTATGTCGTTATTAGTTAAGTTTTTAAGGTTTTTATAGACAATTCGCGAAGGTTTAGACGAGCGTATAGGTCGTTAAGTTATTAATAGCAATAATTAATTATTAGAAATTAAGTAAATAAGGCATTGGCTCTTAAATGAGACTAATATGGAAAGCAAGCAAGCAAGGCTCAATTTTGTGAATGTTGATGATGTTGGTGTTGCTGAGATGCAGGGGTGCTGCAGTGCTCGCTTGGCTACATAGACATGTCCATCTATTAAAAGGCTCTATATAGTACTAGGTCTTTTTTAGAATAACGTAATTATTTCGGAATATAACCTCTTAAAGCGGTATACGAATTGTTCCTCTTTGAGGAGGATTTGTTCCGGAATGAGGCGTGTACCGGTATGAAGCGGGACTCATTCCGGAAGGAGGCAGAAATGTTCCGGGATATCGGTATCAGTCGGAACATTCCGAACCGAACACCGTCATTCAACCAAGCTTAAGTTGGATGACCCATGTACGGTGAATATGATAATGGTGATTATGGTGAAAATGGCCTGATCCGTTGCGCTCTTTCCAAAACTCTACTCCTAGATCATCCTCGCAACTGCAAAGCCATTTCCGTGCTTGACATACCCTGGACAGAAGAAAAACTGCACTACAACTCTGGGTGGAAAGATGTATATGAAGTAGCGTCTATCATGAATTTCACAAGTTCCGACAAGCCAATGAGAAGCTTTCCGTCCTAAATCATCCGTTCAGAGATTTCTTTCCCACATACGCAACAGATTGCAAATATTTGGAGTATATTGTGTCCAACTTGCGTCTTACGGTCATATCTTTGTCCGGGAAGAGACTCATAATTACTCGGCTGGGTACTTTGGCCTTGCTCCCGAAGCGACGCAACCGGGAGACGTTATCACTGTTCTCATCAGGTGCAGTTTTCCTGTCGTTCTTCGCACACATAGCAAATTTTACAAAGTTGCAGGTGAATGTTACGTTCATGGTCTTACGGATGGCGAAGTTTTGGGTTTGGAAAGAGCCGGGAAATGCTCTCAGCGATTTTTCATGCTTTGTTAGGCTAGTTGGCTACTCTCCTGGTTTCAACGATATTCCTTTCTGAACCTCAAGAACGTTTCAGGACATGTCGTCATGGGGTAATACATAATAGCGACAAGACCAAACAACTCCAACTTCTGCCACCTCACATTCAATCACTTCTATTCTTTACATTCGCAAAATCACTCCTCTCCACCCTCAGCAGCGAAAAATGCTCCGGAAAATCCCACCCCTCTCCATCCCAATTACTCTCATCTCCAGCCACCTTCCTCGCCCCCGCCTTACACTCCGCACACTGACACACTGCCGACGACACCCCGACCGGCGCTCCATCCACCGTCCACGCCTTCTCAGCCTTCCAGTCCTCATCGCGCTGCTCCTTGCACCTCCGCCGCCCACGATCGCGCATGGCGCCCAGCTCCTCGACCCACAAATACTCGCCCTCAGCGCTGGTCTTGAAGAGGCGCCCCACATCCGTCTGCTCCAGGCGCGCAAAGCGCAGGCCGAACCACACGCTGTACGCGACCCACGCGCGGCGCCGCTCCGCGCGCAGCCGACTCGCCGTCGGCCCGGGCATCTCGTCCAGCAGCTTGTCGAGCACGAGGTCGTGGATGCGCCGTGCGGCGAGCACGTCGGCGTCCGTGTGCAGCAGCTCGTCGAGCGGGACGCCGGCGTCGTCGAAGCGCGTTGGGGGCGGCAGCGCGTGCATATCAGCGCCGAAGGGCGTGTGCAGTGTCATGGAAGTTGTGAGGCGCGCAAGCAGGGCGGTGTGGCGCGCGCGGGGCAGGGCGGCCGGGAGCGAGATGGTGGCGGCGGCGGCGTGGCGTAGGTGCAGGAATGAGAGCGCGAGGGGGAGGGCTAGCGTCATGCGGGAGGAGAGCCGCTCGGGGCTGGCGGGGAGGTGCGATTTGCGCAGTGCCGGCCGGTTGAAGTTCTGGTTTTCCCAGGGTGCACTGTCGTCACCGAAGAAGAGGTTGGTAGGAGGTAGGGCTGAGGCGTTGCCGAGGACGTCGACGAAGGAAATGATGTTGCGGCGTATGAGCAGTGCTTGGGCTGGATCCTCAAGGGGCGGTGGTAGTACTGCGATATCCAGTTGACTGAAAAGTGAGAGGTCGGGCGCTTCCCAGTCGTCACGAAAGGCCGAGGGATGGTAATTGGACAGCCAGCCGTTGGCGCAGATGCGGATTTTCAGGATGCGTGGCCGTTGGCGGTGGAGAAGCTCTGAGACTTCGTACCATATTGTCTTGCTAGCGCGGGAGATGCCGGACGGGATGCAGGGATCATGTCGATTACTGTCGAAGAGCGAGACGGGCTCCAGGACCTGGAAGCAGTAGTCTTCATTCAGACACTCGTAGATCTGGTAGCGGAGTTCGAGGGGCAAATTGGAGAGCTGTCCCAGGCTCGGGCTGGTGAATGTAGTCATAATTGTGGTACAGAGAAATATTTCCAGTTTTGATGTCTTGCTGGTAGATATTACGTCAGATGAAGGAAGAAAGCAGAAATTATATATTACAGGAAAAGAGATAGTACAGCAAGGAAAGATACAGTTAATATTTTAAAGTCCGATGGAAGCCAACGCTTTAAATCATAAAACACAATGACGCTTCCACAGTCGAAGTGTCATTGAATGAACCGTAAAGTCTCAGCTGAGGTGCCCAGGCAGCAAAAGAAGGTAAGAAAGCACGAGCGATGGAGATTGAGGTGGCTTCAAAAGAAATATGAGAAGATGGACCTTAAGCTCCCTAGTCCAGCTCCCGGATCGTTTAGATGAGAGCTGGAGGATGAAAAGCTGTTGTTGAACTGTTGTTGAGGTTATGTTCCCCTCCAGTCCCCCACTTTATCAATTTTCGCCTACTTTCGTAAGTATTGACGCCTCTTTATATCAAGTGATTGGATAAAGTAAGAGGCATACTTAATAGAATTTAAGATTACGCCATGTATATCGGCCCCTCAAAGTCCGCCCGAACGTTACACTATCGCGTGGATACATAGTACATAATGCGCAACGTAGGTGATAGGGTTATGACGGTTTGCAGGTTTGGCACCCAAATATTGTCTATGCGCTAGTCTTGAAGTTCCAAACCGTCATAACCCTATCGCCGTCATAATCCTATCACCTACGTTAGATGAAACCTCGATTTTCGTGAGGAATCTACGTCGAGCCTCCCTACCGTAGAGCCTCCCTACCAACCTCTCCACAGTAGAAAGTCAAAGTTTATTATCGGTGCCAAGCCAGCGCCAAGCCGGGCTCTAATTGGCCAGATCGGAGCACCGAAGCTCCAGGCAAGGTGTTACGGACCTTATACTGGAAGTGTCACGGATACTTATCAGGAACTAGACGAGCTACGGGACGTAGCACGGGCCACGATAGAACCAGTGGAACAATGTGGCAAGTGGTAGGCGAGTCACATAAGGTCAGGTGACGTTGTACGCGTTATACGCAGTGTACGAGGTATGCCCTATATATTAAATCTTAGAATATAATTAGAGTTAATCTATTAAGCACTTGCTCTATCTATTAAGCTTGTTAACTTTATTTACCTATATATATGGCCTATTAATAAGTCTATTATAGTACTTTCTATAAAGGTTTCTAATATATTTACTACTAAGGTTATAATATATAAGTTAAATAAGATACTAACTTAAAATATGGACGTAACTAAGGTTAGAAGGAGATACTAGTATATAAGCTAACGATTTATAAGTATTTATAATAGTATAACTTAAAGACTTTATAGCATAAGTGAATAATAATTAAGTAATAATTATTAAGTAGCTGTAACGGAATCCTCCGGAAGGTACATATTAAATAAGACAGTAGGAGGTTTTATCTATGTCCCATCTATATATAAGGTAAGGATGCGGATAGGGAGTCTAATAATAGAATAATGGGTATATTATATAGATAGAGATAAATCCTTAAGGGAAAAGGAGGAGTCTGTGTGTGAGGTAGGAAGGGTTTTCCCTAGGTATGTGTAGAGCACGTACCTTACGGGTAAGTCACCCCTAGGTTACCCCAGGGTCGCCCGTACCTTATAGCTATATAACTATCTACTTAGGTTTTACCTAACAATGCCCCCCCTTTTAAAAAGGGTCGTCCCCAATCCTTTATATACTTAAGCCTTAATAAAACCCTATAAAAAACCTTAGTAAGGAAAAAATTTAAAGGGGAAAGAGCGTTTTAATTTTTTATATAGAGGGACGGGTGGTATACATGCGCGGCGCGAAGATGTTAAGAAACTTTAACCGGCGGTTAAAGTTGTCTAATTAGTTAGATTTGCCTTGCTAAGACTCCCCCACATTTAACTAAGCTAGTAGCGATTTTATATACCCGGTATAGAAAATCCTAATTAGTCTATTTAATAGGTAGAGCTAGTAGAGCTTAATACCGTTGCCTAAATTTAGTAGACTAGAAATATTTTAAAGCTTACTTATATAGGCAGGTTGCTAGTACCTTATAGGTAGGTTATAGGTTATTTGTATACAGCCAGATTTATAGACGGTAAGGCTATATACCTGTTAAATCCGCCGCTAACCCTACTTTAGCCTTATACTATACCGGCGTAGCGCCGTATATACTTTATAGGTAGGTTATAGGTTACTTATATACAGCTAGATTAGGACGGTAAGGCTATATACCCGTTAGACCCACCGCTAACCTATACTTTAGCCTTATACGTTATCTGCGTAGTATATACATAGAATAGTGTATAAGTTGTTAGTATAGGTTACTACCAGCGGGTCACTAGCAGATTGTAAACCTTAGTTAAATGGACCCTAGTTATAGACGGGCCTGTTCTCTAATATATAAACAATCTGCTTAGCTAGTATAGAGTAATAAACTAGGTCTAGGAAGGGTGCTTTCTAAATTAAGCTTTATTGCTAGTATACTATAGCAATTATTACTTGTTCTTTAATCCCTTAGGATATTCTCTACTCCGCTTTAATATAGGTTATGTTTTAATAGCGGCGCTTACTTTTCGCCTGCGCTTTAGCTATAAGGCTAGGGTATCCCACTTACGGTACTTATCTAGCAGTTATTAATAATTCTTAAGTTCTATCTTATATTTCTATTCGTTATACTTATTTAGCCATCCTAGCTATTTAATAAGGTACTATGGTTATCTAGTACAATCCTAGTAGGCAATAATTACTTCTACTTCCTAGCTGCCTTCCTTAAGCTCTTTTACTGCCAGGGGTTAAAACCTAGGGTGTGACCTATAAGGCTCTAGTAGGGAGATATAGAAGACTAGGTAGAGCCGTACTATAGTAGGTAAAAGCTTTAGCTTATATACTTGCTACCCTACGCGCTCTAGGATCTAAAACGGTCCTATAAACTTATAGTTAAGCTTTTTATAGGGACGTTTCGTGTAGATGTTCTTAAAGAAGAGCAGGACTTATTTACTAACGGCGAAGTGCTTAGCTAAGTGGTGACGATTGTAGTATTTTACCTAAAGCTTTTAGGCGTGCATTATTAACGCCGCCGCTACCTCCTATATAAGGCGCAGGCGTTATAGATACGTCTCTACGAGTTAGATATTTGTTAACTTAGACTCTTTCTCACCTTACTAGGCGTCTTAGACGCTATCCAGGACTCCGTCTGGGACATTTAGTAGCTAGCCATAGGTAAGCTTAATAGGAGAACACTTTATTATAGTATAGACCTTAGAGTTATAGGTAAAGGCTGCTTCTTTAAGTAGGGAGGCCTAATTAGACTATTCCTAGTTTATAAATATACGCAGGTATACCTTAAGCTTTTAGTTTTAACGCTCTATCTAACTATCTATTTGCGGGTAGAATATAGTGCTAAGTTTACGTTAAACGCGGAGATGGTAGCATATGGTGCTCTAGTACTCGCTTGTAAATATACTACCCCTATTAGAGACGATATTATCTAAAGGTCCTATTTATATAAAAACTCTAAATAAGAGTTCTGCGAGTTGCGTAGTATTAATTATCTTACGCACTAGATAGTAGCGTACTAGCTTTATAAAACGGTCTATAAGGATAAGAACGGAGTTATACTCTACGCTATTAGGAGTCTTGAACTTTAGGAGATCCGTAATAAAGTTAAATAAATAATGCTATTAGGCTCGGGTAGGGACCTAAAGAGGCTACAGCTTACTATAGGGTTTATAGCGGCGCGATTTAAAACATTAATAGGTATTATAATTATCTAGGTATTTACGGAGGTCCTAGGTAAGGCCATTCCAAGTATACTTCCGCGCGATTACCTCGAAAGTATAGTTAAAACTATAGTGGCCGCCTATAGGATTGTTATAATTCCGCTTAAGGATCTCCTATTATAATAGTATACAATTTAGTACCTAGACCTTGTTGTTTTACCTTAGAAGTCCTTAATTATTAAGGGCGTAGTCCTTATTACTAGTAGGAACTTATTCCTAGGTTAACTGATTATATATAGAGCGTGTAAAGGCGTCCCTTTTTTGTACTCTATAAATAAAATCAACCAGTAACTTAGGGGGTTGTTCTATAAACGCCGTTTCGGCTAAAGTAGCTACTACTACCTCTTGCCATAGCACGAGACTCTATATAAAGTTAGTGCTAGTAAAGTAATATATAATATGTAGGTAATTTACTAAGTTATTATAGGGGACCGTAACCTAGGCCAAGGGGTCTTCCCTAGGGTTAAGCGCTATTAGGTTAGTTAAAGTAGTCTTAAAGAGAATAGTAGGACGCTTTAGTCCGCCGGCGCTAAGTTTATAAGGGTTACTTATATACTATACGCATGCTACTCGCTAGTTTAGTATAGTAGTACTAGGGCCGCCTATAAGGCCTATAACCTGCAACTTTTACTACAATATAGGTAGTATAGTATTAAGGATTATCCTCTTACTACTATTTTTAAAGCCTTTAGTATAATCCAGGCGCTAGAATAGTGTATTAGCGGGATTTGCTTTACCTAGCTTATATTTAATCTTAAAATTAAACTTAGCTAGTTCCTTAGCGTACCAGGCCTAGTAAGTAAATAAGCTCTTAGTGGTTATAAAGTACCTAAGATTATTATAATCGCAGAGCACGCGCGTTATATACGCGGCGTGTTTAAGGTAGTAGCGCCACGTCTTAAAGCATTATACTATAGCGAGTAGTTCTTTATTATATATATTATACCATACTTCTAGGCTAGTAAGCTTCTAACTATAATAGGTAATTAGGTGCTAGTAAAGTTAATCTCCTTACCCTAAAGGCTATAGAAGTATACCGCTATAGGTATAGTCGGAAGCGTTAGTAATTACTATTAGGGGTAGATTAGGGTTAAAGTGGTGAAGTAAAGGAGCCTATATAAACGTAGCGCGTCGCTTACAAAACGCCTACTACGCGTTATTAGGCTAGGACTAAGGTTAATACTATTTAGTAGGCCCTTTTAACTTGCACTTCTTTTTCTTCTCCCTATCTAATATTGGGTCGCGATATACCTATATAAGATATGCGTATAGGGGGTATATGGTATTTAAGTAGTTCTAGATAAATTGTCTATAGAAGTTAGTAAAGCTAAGGAAGACCTAGATATCCCTATAGGACTTAGGCTTAGGCCATTCCTTAATAGCTTTTACGCGGTTAGGGTCTATTATAATACCCCTAGGGGTAATAATAAAGCCTAGGAACTTAACGTTCTTAGTATAAAAGATATATTTTAATAG
>Ga0307515_10017132_pt1 | contig 13220 bp, 5 predicted proteins | sample 17_EM_MG_FD_194513 | JGI IMG/M metagenome (GOLD analysis project Ga0307515, IMG submission 194513) | Populus trichocarpa ectomycorrhiza microbial communities from riparian zone in the Pacific Northwest, United States - 17_EM | ecosystem: Host-associated > Plants > Roots > Unclassified | place...
CCCCCCCCCCACCCTCCCCCCCCCCCCCCCACCCCCCCCCCCCCCACCCCCCCCCCCCCCCCCCCCCCCCCCCCCCCCCCCCCCCCCCCCCCCCCCCCCCCCCCCCCCCCCCCCCCCCCCCTAGAATGATGCTAAAGCACATAATAATTGGCAACAACACTTTCAACCTAAACCTTAAAATTTTCGTAGTATGAAACATTTTTCAACGCAAATTCCAGAATCTAATATGATACAGAGTAGTCAAAGCTTTGCAAAGACATCAATCCATGACCAGTTAATATAATATTCTGTTCAAGAATCACAGAAGACTTTCTTAAACAACAGCTATTTCCCTTAACCAGAAGAAATCGCAGAGTCACAAATCACAAAGAGAGATGTGAACACGCTCAGAAATCATTGTTTTAGCTTTAAAGTCAGTCCGGAAAATGCAGTGATGTTACCTCCAACTGCATGGAATGGACTAAATCAAGTGAAGTAGCAAACATTCCTTACCTTTTCAGCCAAACCCCGTATAAATCTAGGGAGTAGGAGATTCAAACCTGAGAATTGAACTCCCAAAACCCCATTACACAGTCCTTTACCGCTCATCATCACCAGTGTCCATGGTAAATCTATGTTTTAAATAACCATACATCCACTACTATCACCCCCCCCACACACACACACACACACACACCCACACCATTAGATTGCCACGATTGCTCCACTATAACACTTATACCCAAATCCAAGCTAAAAATGAAGTTTGTTCCTTCTTCTTCTTTTTTTGTTTTGCTGCTTTTAATGCGAGGAACCCACCTTAGGCGGGTAAAAACCGAACACATGACAACCTCAATAACCATGTCAATCTGATTCAATGTCCAGATCATTCTAGATGATAACACAGAACAAATAAGCCACTCAACAATGTATACGATCAGGTATTATAAATTCGGAACACACACATTAAAGAACAAAATAAACCACAAATGCAAACTAAAGGAGGAAACTAAATTGGCCCCAGTTGTTTTATTTGTATCAATTCCATTTATTTAATTAGGCTATCTCATTTAATCAAATTTAAAGCTCAACATTCTCGTCAAATTAATACTATAATATTTTCATTACAGTTCACACTATCCAGTCGTATATGGTGATTTCACTGGAAGACAGTAGTGAAAACACAGCAGAAATAAAACTTAAGTACAAAAACCGAAAAATGCAAGAAAGTTTATAAGAACGTAGCAGGAAGAAGAAAGATTGCTGATGAGATGAAACCGTAAATTTGAATCATCGAAAACACTGAAATGTCTGACCTGGGAGGAGTGGATAGTCACAGGGGAAAGGAAATTGAGAGAGAGAGAGAGAGAGAGAGGGTAGCTCAGTGAGAAAACTGGAGGGTTAAGTAAGCGTGAAGAAATTAGAGTGACTGACGGGAGGATGCATGGGAGAAACAATTAACATGAGAGAAAAGTCGCATCAGGCATGGTCAGGGTTAATGGTGTTTTGATCCCAACTTCCTAGTTGTCTTAATTTGGTCCTTCTACTATAATTTTTTTGGTCCTAATTTAATCTTCAACTTCCTATTACATTAAATGACGACTTGTAGAACCTATTAAGCTCATTTGGTGATTTGTCTATGGTTGTTTTTCCATGATGCTTAGTTACCAAATTAATTAATTTCTTAAGGGGTTAACTTGATGGTTAAAGAGATTTGCTCGTTTTTATTATTTTTAATTCAAACATTAAGATTGACATTCATAAAAATTTATTAAATTTCTCTTAATGTAATAGGCCAGTGTGAAAGATTTGTTTTATCCATGGTTAATGCATGTACTAATTCGAGAATAATATCTTTATTACCCAATAAAAAAGAAAAAAAGTTGCTAAACCAGTTTGATGATTCACGAAAAATTATGAATATACCATTATTAAGCATAAAAAAGATGTCAATTACATGTTGAATAGAGAAACATTTTAGTTTATTTATTACTTTTACAAATAATAATTATTATTATGAACTCATCTTCTTTAAAGACAGCTCTTTATGCTAGCTGATGGCTATATTAGTACAAAATAGAGTCAACAATAAAAGGACAATATTAGAATAAAAATAGTAAGGGTACCAAAGTAAAATAAACTTAAGAGTAGAGGAACCAGATGCTCCGTTAACCGAGGGAAGGCGTCATGTCATACACGTGAACGGGGTTGCATGAAATTTCTGCGAAATCGCGCGTGAGAACAGAATTGGGAAATATCAAAGGGAGATGGGCCACTTCCCCCAGTGCCACCACTTGGCAACGTAAAGAAGAACCCAAGACCTTTGCTTCAGGTGGGCTAGTCTTGGAATACGAGACTTTCATGGCCCATGACTACCTATATAGGAGTAGCATATGCTCCCTGCCACGAGGGATCTATTTGACACAAACTCGAAAACTAAAAGGACTAAAATGAAACAACCACAAGTTGCAATTTCATACGTATTTGAGTCTCATATTTTTTTTCATAGACAGCCTATATTATATATTTTATAAATTTCTTTTGTTTATGGTGGACTATGTCTTCAGAAAAAACAAAGCAAATAAATAAGATATATTCACATTCCTTACTAAATTAATAAAAAAACACACTGAGCATGTAGCAATCCTTTCTCCTTTTGAACATCCAAACTCTACTTCTACGCCATTTTATAATATGATCTCCTACAAGATAATTAAGTAATTATTTGCTTTCCTTTATCAAAGCCAAAAACCTACCTTGAAATGAAACATTTTCTTGTAAAAATAATCATCCTTTTAGAAAGAAAATTTGTTGCCTAATTTAGAACGAATGATTCTATCCGAATCAACTCCACAAAACATTTTTATATTGTCATTGAATAACTTGTTTTGGGTTCTCGATCAAAAAAATTTAATATTTATAAAAATATTTTTAAATTTACATTGATATAATTTCGTTTCAATAATTAGATTTGAATAAATATAATTCTTAAAAAATCACAATTTGATTAAAAAAATAAGATTTTCAAAAAAACATTATTGATTGAATTTGCAAAATTCTCATAAAAAATGATATTAATGCATATTAGTTAATGAAAAGCAAGCTAGACATCAATTTAGCTCGAAGAAATGCATTGCAACCATTGAATCATAATCAGCAGCTCGGTTTCTTCACAATTCTAACATTTATTTTTCAATAAAATATTATATGGAATTTGGTTTGCATGTTTTGATGCATTATGTTGGCAAAAATTTATTATTATTATTTTTTTAGATGAAATTTAATTTTCAAAATTTGAACTTAATTTTATATTTGTACATGTCAACATCCTAACCGGTAAACTAATTACAAATCTAGTCGGATTGGATTTAACAACAACTATATTAAGCTGATGATGTAACTAAGCTTTGATAATATCAGAGGGAGATCATGTGCATGAATCTAGCGAGTGCTAAGAAGAAACTACATCAATTTCAGAAAAGTAGAAACAAAATACTATATATTACAGCATTTGCTTTAATATTGCAGACATTCCATGGAGGAAAGGTACAGCATGCAACAACATACTATATATTACAGCATTTGCTTTACACAAACCCCTTAATTTCTACAAATTTACAAGATAGTCGAAGTCGCTTTCTGAGTAATTAAAGCTCGGTCTATTTAGCAGGAATTATGGGCAAATCAACCTCATCGCACCACTCTACACTCCTCGTCTCAAAATGTGAACTCTTCACCTCGCTAGGGCAATAACTCACCCAAACTTGCCCTCCTAGCCTCCACTTCAGGACACTGCCTTCCGTTTCCTTGCTCAGTCTCCACTCTACTCCCTCCCCATACTCGTCTCCTGCAAAAACCACCCCTCCTGTTTTTGTAAATGGTCTGTTTGGTCCATTGCATCTAGTCCCAAAGCTTTTGCCATTCCTGCCACCAACACCAACGCTGTTACCATCACCAATTGGTTTCCGTGTGGCAACTTCTTGACCCGTCATGTTGTCATATAAGACAGCATCAAAAACAACAGCATTCCCTTCAACATCTTGGTCACACCTCCAGCTTTTCATCCTTGTCTTTGTTGCCATCCCTGATCTCGTCTTCACCTGCGGGACCTTTGCTTCACCATAACTACCTTTCAAAATCCTTTGAATTTCCACCTCCTTCTCCCCGTTATATGTGGACCGACCCAAACACAATCCACCCACATAAGTCGCTCCAATTTCTGGCCCAACCCAGACTCGAGCCCGTGACACAAAATGCCTCTCGTCATCATAATCCACACCTTCATTTTTCTTGAACCCTAATCTCACCACGTGGAAACGTAAATTGTTGACACGTGCATTGACCTGAATATACCCATCATAGAATCGAACTGCATATTCCAACTGGATAACTGCCTCCAACTGGTGGTGTGCCAAGGCATATTTCAACACAGTATCCTTAGCTTCAAGGATACAAAATTTATTGTTTCTAGGGCATGTAGGATTCATTGCTAAAATTGGAGCGTAGCCCTTTAAGACCCATAACCCATAAGCCTCCGTTGCATAAGATAACCCAACTTGCTGGCTTGCCAAGGGTGCTAATGTTTGTAACCCAACTCCTACTTCCCTTAAAATGAGCCATTTTGCTAACATGTAACCCACTGCGCGCATAAAACATAGCTCAGCATCCACCCCCACTGTAAGTAAAAACGTTCGCAGCACAGGTGCTTGTTTACACGATAATGTTTCCAGGTGAGGACCCAATACCGACTCAAAGCACAGAGACCCAGCTTCGGTGGGTGCGTCAAATGCACACAACCAAAACAAGCGCGTGATAAAAACTAAACTGAAGAAGCTTGAAAAGGACTCGGGTGTGTGAGAGTCCATAATCCAAGATACTGGGTCGGGTTTTAGCTTTTGTAGTTGGGAACGTGGGCAAGTGCTATTGTGCGCCGTGGGTGAACGGACTATGATTTCTTGGAGGAGCTGGAGTACAAGAGGGAGGAAGGGTTTTTCAGAGTTGAGAGGGCAGGTGTCAGAGACCCAGAGAGTCTTTGGAGCATCAAAAGGATGAAACCCCTGTAAACATATAGTGAAAGTCACCAACGCTTCCGAGTTTGACCCGGAAGTTCTCTCAGCTTTGAGTTGAATAGCTCGAGTTGGCCCGTCCTGACTCGATTTCGAACTCGCTAGCTCAAATATGAGTGCTGAGTCTGACTCGTCCCACCCGTCCGAGTTAGGTATCTCACATATCCATGACCAAATGTCCATCATCTTGGCTGATGTCTTGGGTTTGGCTGCTTTTGTTTGTCTATGACTGTTTGGAAGATAGGCAACTCTGGAGATGGGTTGATTAGTAATGAAGGTTTACATAAGATTTTAAAGAGAAAACGAGTGATAATGGGCATGCCAACGGGCATGCCAACTTGGAGTTAACAGAAACCACGCATGAGAGCTGGTGGTTCTCGCGGTTTTGTAAGGTGTTTGGTTTGAGATTGCATTAAATGCATAATATTTTCTTTATTGAACTCTTCTTCTATATATCTCGTCTGGAGATGTTGAAAGATAAGTGCTTGAATGGCCAGAGGTCGCTGCAGGTCGACGACGACGTGGAAATTTAACGTTTTCTTGATGAGTCGCCTTACACGTATACAAAGGGACGTGGATAGTTTGCATGGTGAGTTCTGAGTCACAGAAACTAGAGAAAAAATGCCTTGGATTTAACAAGAAACGCGTGTCTTCTATATATGGTTCACTGAGAATTTCGAAAATTATCCGCCAGAATTTGAATTAAGCAGTTGAAGGTGAGTCCAGCAAAGTAAGTGCCCGTTTGGGAACGGAAGAGAACGGAAGATCAGTTAAACTACTGATACGTTCATGAAAAGAAAGAAAAAGGCGGCCATGGTGGCTAGCTAGCAAAGAACAAATGCTCGGGTAGTACGTCGTCAGAAAGCAGAAGCACTTCTAGCATTGGTGTGTTTACACTTGTTGGAAATTTATGTTGCCCTAATTTTGACTACCTAAATTATATATATATATATATATATATAAAGAGCTTAGTGATATTCTATGCTGCGGATACAGTCAATATTTCCTTTTTTTAGTTTTTTTGTCACTCAATTTATTTTTATTTGATCATATTACAATAGATTAATTTGGAAATGAACATGGATATTTGTTTTATTTAACTTGGTATTTGCTGTTCACGATGTTGATGTTAATAGGGGAGTGCTTGGGAACGCGGTGCAAACCGTGTTCCTAAAAATGTTGAATTTTTTGTTTTGTTTAAAATTAAAAAATTCTTAAGATTTCAAATCGTTTTGATGTGCTGATATCAAAAATAATTTTTAAAAAATAAAAAAAATTATTTAGATACATTTCTAAGCGAAAAACACTTTTAATTGTCACCGCTACCACAATCACAAACAAACCCTAAATAAAATCAAATCTCAATTGATGCTCGATTTGAAAATATTAAATGAAATTAGATTGAATAAAAATAAAATAATGAAATTAATGGAGACCACATTTGGACATTAGACAAGTCTTGAGCTTTTTTTTCTTGTAAACATCAGAGTATAGGGGAGAGATCTAACCTTTTTTTTGTTCCTTGATTTTTTTTTTAATTTGATCCATTAGCATTGAGTTTTTTTTATTAGACTTGATAGTTTTTCTTGACTGTCTAGATACGGGGATCCCAAGATATCAAGAAAAGATTTCAACACGCATTTGATGCTCGGTTTTATAATATAAAATTTAATTTTAATGATCTAAAACAATTAAGTCTTAAGGGATCAAGTTTGACACAAACAATTATAGATATTAAAAAGGAAGAGCAAGACAATTTTGCTAATACGTGCAACACGTGCGGCATGGGTGGTGAAATCACCACTTTTTAATTAGTGACATTTGTAGCTTCCTCCAATAGCTTAACATCGTAGTCCCAAATTCTGTTGGGAGCGTTGTGATGAGCTCTTTTTTTTTAGTATTACGCGTGTCAACGGATGAGCAACGATGAGGCTCCAACGACCTTTTCTTTCTTCTCCTCTCACTTTTCTCTTTCCTCTCCTTAGGGTTCGCATTAATTTTTCAAAAATTAAAGATGTCCTATTGTTTTGTTTTTGTGTATCATTTAGTCCTCATTCTCTTGAATGCTATTTTTTTTTTAAGATCCTTTTTTAAAATCAATTTTTTTTCAATTTTATTCTTCAATATTTGATTGGTTAGGAATTGAGTTTTATAATTTTTTCCAATGGTGTCTTCTCATTCTCATGACTCAGGTCACGAGTTTGAAATGTTAACCCAAGTTGACATTGATTTTTTTTTCAAGTTCTTATTTTAGACTCTTTTTTTTTTAATTTTATCTTTCAATAATGAGTTTGTTAGAAGTCTGGCTTCATTATTTGCTTTGATTTTCTTTCTACGAGATTATCTCGGTTACATAACCTAAGTCGCAGGTTTGAAGAGTTGACTCAAGTTGACTCAAGTTTTTTTTTGTTATTTTTTTAAAAATTGATAATTTTCCGGTTTTGTCTTTCAACGTTGGATTGAGTTGAGAATTGAGCTGTCTAATTATTTTTTGTATTGCTTTCTATTAGGTTATCCTGTTTGCATAATCCAGGTCGCGGGGTTTGGTAGACTTGTCGGGCTTTACTAGTGTTTTTTTTAGGTCATTGCTTTCAATTGATTTTTTTTTCATAATTTTACATTAGGTTGTTGGAAATTAAGGGTCATATTTTTTTATTTTATCCATGTGGTTATCCCGACTTCATGCCATAAAATGCAGATTCAACATGCTAATTGAGGTTAGGTTGATTCAAGTTAGTTATTTTTAATTTTAATTTTTTAAAGTTTTTTCATTTAATATTAGCTCGGCTAAATTTCCCTTTTGGCAAGCTTTTTTATAAGGTCCTCATGGTTTTTTTTTTCTATTCAGTCTATTTACTATTATTATCTTCTTATCATCATATAATTAATGAAATTAGCGTATTTAACTAATCAGGTGTATAAACTAAGTCGCAATTTTCTCTTCCTTTTTTACAGTGCCTCTCCAGCACATGAACGTATTTTTTTATATTTTAAAAAAATATATACCTATCGCGGATTACCAATCTACCTTTTTGTTCTAGAAAAGCTAGCGGACAACGGACATTAGGAAGCTGCTAGCAATATCTACATGTCGTAAAGCCATAGCTAGCACTCACGCCTATGATAAATGTGATGCTTTGGGAAAACATTGCAAACAACTAGGATGCTAGGGCCATCTAAAGCCGAGAGCCCAAGACTCTGTGATTGACAACTACCTTACATTTCACAAAACGATGCTCCGAGGCTCAAGAGTAAGCATATTGTTTTGGACCTAAAGTCCATCTGCCCATTATAAGACCAACACTTTTTGAGTAAAGCCCATTAATGGCATACTTAGGCCTCGACTTCTAGCGACATTTAGCGGCGAAACGGCATCTCAAGAGCGGGAGATCCAGTCAACGGCTCGAAGAGAAATGCAGAAAGCATTGGGAGTCTATGGACAGGTTCTGCGACTAGTGAGGCGGTTACCAAAGGACTCGAGGCCTTATTACGCCAAATACGCACGCGAAAACTTCGTCAACTACAGAGATGTCGAGGCCAATGACACCCAATTCCTCGACGAGCTCTTCCTTAGAGCATATAACCACTCCCTATGGGTTCTCAACAAGGTTCCTTTTTCATATGCCTTTAATGCTTGTCTATTAATGTTTCTTGTGAATTGTTTTAAAGAGTTTTTATTTACGGAGGTGCATTACGAGTGCAGTATTCGGTTGATGAATCGGCTGCTACTAAACTGAAGGAGATTTGTTGCGGCTAGAAAAGGGAACTATGCGTGTGCCTGCCAGGTGCTTGTCGTTATACCCCAACGGGTAGTCACGAACTCTTTTGTTTTCGAATTGTGAGGATTTATGACTTGTTTCTGCTCGGCTTTTAATGTGGTTGGATTTTTCGCTTATTTCTACATTTTTTAGATATTTATGTTTGCCGACAGGTTGTGTCCGATTAGATTAATAACAGTAGTCGATTGAATGAAGTATCTCATTTTGATCAAGTGAGGTACGCTAATTCTGTGGTTTTCTCTTTCTTCCATATGTGTTGTGTTGCAGAAGAAGTATCTTCCATTTGCATTCCCTGGTAAAACAACAGCTTTTATGCTTTTATTAAATGGTTACAAGTAGGCTGCTTACATGAAGCGACTGGTTATACCTTAAACTGACATTAATTTTCATCTGCATTTCATGGATTACTAGTTAGTTTTTGCCCCCTTTCTGTCCAAGGTTATATTTTAACCTTTCAATTGTATTACTCGGAGGTTAATTTTTAATTTCCTTAATAATCCTTCCTCTCTACTCTTCGACACCACACGATATTAACAATTATTCTTGTAAATATAATTCTATTGATTCAATATCGACCATGTCCATAGGATTTGTTGGTCAGATCATGTTAGCTCAATTTGTTTGTTAGGAACTACACTGCGTGCATGTTTTAGAAATTCACAAACTGGATTTATTATAATCACGTGCAATGATCCTTGCTGGTTTTTAATTATTGAAAGCCCCTCTAAAAACTCGACATGAAATTTCCAACCTTCGAAACCAAAATGCTGATGCTTTTCTTCTCGGTAGAAGCTAAGTAAATTAACCATGGCTCAACAACCGTTAGACGGACGGGGGGCAGCCTTGCCCTCTGGTTAAAATTTTAAGTTGTTTTTTTATTTAAAAATATATTAAAAAAATATTTTTAATATCAATATATATCAAATCAATTTAAAAAAATGTTGGAATTCAATACCAGAAATAACTAAATATCGAACCATGTAACTAAACATAGAGACCAGGCACATTGACGAGGGCAAGCGACCAGCGAGGTGTGGAAAGGCGCGTCATGCAACGAAGGAAATGTCGGGAAGGGATTGACTGTCAGACTCCTCGAAGCTCTAGTTTATAGCCAGGTCTGTTTCCAAGTGTCTCTTTCGGTAAACATAATTGCCACGTGCCCTCCATGTGTCTGCTGTTTCGTAGTTGCCAGCTATCAGCAGCTCAGGAAAGTGGAAACTGTACCAGCAGCGGCCGAATACTTGACTTGTGGGCCGCGGTGGGATTTTTCACGTGCTGTCTGCTGCAAGACGCGTTTATATTTACCGTTATAAGTTATAACAATATCAAACAAGCTATAACTGCTCCATCGTTGTTTTTATTAAAAACTTGTTACCTTATCAATCGTCACCGGCTGTTACAATTGTTTTTTTAGAAAACGTTTACTTATTTGTTATAATCGATTGAGTTTTTTAACTAAAACAAATTGCATGCATTTTCAACATAAATTTCTAGTATTAAAAAAATTAATTATGGACCGAAAACTTTGTGTATTTAATTGAATAAATAGATAGGGTAATAAATATTAAAAAATGTTAAGTTAATTAAATATTAAGTTAAAAAATTGAGAGATATATACGGTTAAAATATATAATCTTGCATTGTGAGGGATTATTTAAATTTTTATTTAATTATATGATAATTAAATTTATTTTTATAAAAAAATAATAATAATATTTTAAATCATGATAAAGGAAAATAATTTTACATTATAATTGTTCCTTGTTAGTATAATTTTTTAAAAAAAATATATAGCTTCCCATTATTCATTTAAAAAACGTAGAATTAATTAGAATAAATAAATAAATAAACTATTTGAAATTCAAGGTTTAAGAGATCTTCAGCCCGACCCGACTTTATTTAGAAAAAGAAAACGTGTATCATGCGAGATGCAAAAATCTACAAATTGGAGTTTCTTAATCCATAATCAATGGAATTAAAAATAAAAATAAATAGTTAAAATATTAATAGTGATTGGAGAAGAAAAATATAAAATTATCTTGGTGCGAGAAAAAAAAAAAGACAGGGTGAAAATAAATGCATATATATAATTGAGAGGTTAAATTTTACACTAGATACCTGAATTTAAAAAAATTATTTTAACGCGCTTTCCTTTTAAATGTCCCCCTTCTTTCCTAACACAGCTACACGACAGTTTTAAGGGAATCATACAATTGAAAAGGTTACGGAGAAATAGTAAGGCTTAATAAAATCGTTGTTCATAATCATGTTTATAAAGGGAACTGCTATTTTGTACCGTCTTAATTTTTTATACAAATCACTGTTAAAAATTATGTTTTAAAATTATGTTTTTAATATAAATTATAATTTAGGATCATGGGTTTAATACAACCATGATTTTAAAATCACGGTTACAATGAGTTTACAATTCTTCTACTATTATCAATGCTAGTTGCATGAATTTTAAATCGTGAATTTACATGTTAAAAAAAAATACACATTAGTATGTTTTGTTATTAACATTATCAATTATTTTTATAATTAATAAATAAAAGCGGTGTTTAAAAATAATGATTAATTTATAATTATAATTAATAAATAAAAATTATGTTAAATTATTGTACTCTTAGTTACAATTTCATAATTTATGATTTTGTTTGCATCTTGGTTCGTGGTGGTTTAGGTTTTGTTTTATATAAAATTGAGTTATTGAAAAAAAAATTATTGTACTTAACAATTGTTTAATATAAATACTAATTACAACAATAATTGTTTAAAACAATCGCGAATAAAAATTTATTAGCGATCTATTAATAAAACTGTAATTTTTACTAGCGGCTGAGTTTAATCGCAGTATCTATGTAATAAAATTGTGCTAGTGCGGTAAAAGTTCCCACAAGGAAAGGGGAGGAAGGGGGGGAGGACAACAACGTATGAACGGAGTGCGAGCGACTTCAGTACGTGCCTCATCTTATAGCTGTCCATCACAATTGAAATCGTCATCTGTGTAACCCCTGATCTGGACTGCTCGTGATAAGATGGAAATGTACGATCTGTGGTTCTCCTGCGCGGCTGATCTTTCTTGAGAAACAGCTCGTGGCCCATTCTTGAGTTAGTTTTGCAACGTAATGAAAGTTGAATGTTTAACCCCCACGCGCCCATCAAAGGTCAATCAGCTCCACATATTACTGGCATTCTCAGTGGAGTCTCACGAATGTTATCCTATTTTTTTTTTTCCTTTGTAATTTAAATTATATTATATAATTTTATCTAAAAATTTAAGTTATTATGTTAAGATAGTTCTTTGATATGGTATCAGAGCCTTGATGACTTAGTGATCACGAGTTCGAATCTCACAATCCCCATTTATTTTATAAAAATTATGCACAATGTAAAATGAGTCTGTACAAGTTTCAAGCCCAAAGGACTTTCACTTGAAGGGTGTGTTAGATAATAATAAATCATTTCTTAGGATCTCACCTAACAGCTTAAGCTTCCAAACGGTCATGAGTTCGAATCTCATTATCCTTATTTATTTAATAAAAATTAAGCACAAGGTAATATAAGCATGTGCAAGTTTTAAGTTTGGGCTTTTACTTAAGGGTACGTGTTAGAAAATAATATAAATCATATTCTGAAATCTCATCTAAAAACTTAAGTTATTGGATTGAGATGGTTTTTTAAAACTACAATGAAGCTCAAATTCAATGCTATATGATGATTTTTAAAGACGAGCTCAGAGATAATCTCGCCGTGTAATTTAAGATTGACCACAAGATATACGAGCTCTATTTTGGTTTGACTATTAGAAAATCTTGATCAAAATTTCACACGCTAGAGTAGATTCTTTTCTGGTTTTGCTTCAAATGGCATCGGGAGGTTTTTGTTTTCAGTCATTCCTTGAATTCCAATTCGCAGCAGCAATGGTATGAATAATTAATTAGTGTCTTTTTATTTATTTTAATGATCAAAATACTCTTGATCAAACTCTTTTAAATTAATATTAAAACTGATTAAATGATACTGTTTATTTCTTACGGTGCTTATTTTTCTAGTCCTCACAGCTTTATTCATGTGTTATTTCATCGTTACACCTGGTGTTAGCATCAATTTATATGTTATAATTCATTTTTATTTTATTGTATGATCATTATCTCTAGATGTACTAGCATCAATATTGTTAGAGAATAATATAAATCATATCCTGGGACCTCACCTAACAACTTAAGCTATTGGGTTGAGATGGTTCTTTGACATGGTATCAGAGCTTTGATGACCAAGCGGTCACGAGTTCGAATCTCACCATCCCCATTTATTTGATAAAAATTAAGCACAAGGTAATGTGGGCCTGTGCAAGTTTCAAGCCCAAAGGGCTTTCACTTGAGGGGGTGTGTTA
>Ga0307515_10017133_pt1 | contig 13220 bp, 13 predicted proteins | sample 17_EM_MG_FD_194513 | JGI IMG/M metagenome (GOLD analysis project Ga0307515, IMG submission 194513) | Populus trichocarpa ectomycorrhiza microbial communities from riparian zone in the Pacific Northwest, United States - 17_EM | ecosystem: Host-associated > Plants > Roots > Unclassified | place...
CCGTTAAGTTGAACCGGCTCGAATCGAGATCATCGAGATCAAAATTCTGAAGCGTAAGCTTATCGCTTACACCTGCCGTCGCATTGCCAAAATCAATCACTGTGTCAGCGTCGACTTGGGTCGCTGCAGCCATTAGGTCCACGAAGTTGTAAATGGTTTGTCGGCTGATATCGAGGAAATCGTCATCCGTCGTAACGTTGAAATCGGTTATCACCGAATGGCGGTAGCCACGGGAATAGACAAACGTATCGTCGCCCATGCCCCCGGTCAGCGTCTCCGTCCCGATGCCGTGCCCGGACCCGCCTGCATCCAGCAAGTCGTTATCAGCGCCTCCATCCAGATGGTCGATACCATTACCGCCGTAAATCGCATCGTCGCCAGCGTTTCCCGCCAGACTGTTGGCCAGATCATTTCCGGTGATCCGATCAATGCCGCCGCCGCCGATCGCATTCTCGATGTCTGTGCTGTAGGCGATGGCGAGGTTGTTCGTCATGCCAAGCACGTCTGAATAGGCACCCTGCCTCAGATCTACTATTTGCGCGCCGGCCGAAAAGTCGGAAAGATCAATCGTATCAATGCCACCGGCATCATAAATCGTGATGAGCGGCGTCGTATTGACACTGAAATCGTAGATCTTCGACCAGACACCAACACCGCTCGCATTGTAGCCATAGGTCGTGTTGTCGGCCCGCGTGGTCAGTTCGGCCCCGTATTTGCTTTGGGCCGCCAGCATGTCGTACATCGTCGGGGTCTGCCAATATGTCCACAATCCGCCTGGTACAGGCGTATCGTTGTCGGGCGGCGCCCAGCCCGACCCTTGAATGTAATAGTTGCCGAAATACGACATGATGCTGTACTGGCCAGTGTCCTCCGGAAACTCCGCATCCTCGCTATAATCAGGAGGGATCGGGTCACTGGCGTTGTACTGACCAGTATGAGACAGCCCCAGAGAGTGGCCGATCTCGTGCAGGAACGTCAGGAAGCCTCCCGTCCCGACAATGCCGATGTTTTGCTCGGTCAAAGACATCCAGTTGTCCGCGGACATCCAGATGTCTTGATCCTCGATTTCATAGGTTCCGTAGCCAATGTCGCTGACCAAGGCACCGATTTCGGGTGATGCGTAGGTTCCGTCGCTCTCGGTGGTCGTCGAATAGCCGAAGGTAATGTTCGCGTCTTCATTGTCGGTCGTAAGCGAAATGCTCACACCAATTATCTCGTCCCACATCCTGAACGCGTCAAGAGCCGCCTGATACTGGTTGACGCCCATTCCCACCCAGCCGTCGAGTTCATTGTTGTCGGCATCATCGGGCATGATCATGTTGGCAATGTATACGGAGATGGTATCGCCATACCACTGCCGGTAAGCGCCGTTCGTGGCGTGGCTCGGGAAATTCGACTGGAGCATATGGACGATCAGATCGTAGGATGCCGGAGGCAATGCCATCGAAGAACTCCGCCTATTCTTCAGGACAAGAAAATACCATGCATTGGTAATGCCAATTCAAAATGCATGGAAGCTAATACATGAAATCGATTCTTGTTGTGGAAGTCAATCGTAACTCAAGGCGTGATGTGCCGGCGAAATTGGTCGATGGTAACTTGCGCGATTTGCCATGACTTCGTTTCAGGCGCATTTGATCGTCCGGTCATCCCCTCATGAGCTGGTCAGCTTTGGAGAGCGTGATGACGTGCTGCTATCTGCCGCTCGGTTTCAGCGTTGACACGGTCTGCAAGCATGAGGTTGTCAGCTAGGGTAATGAGAGCGTTGGTCACAACTTGAACTGACCAGCCAACAGCGGCGCCTTGATCAGTGATTCAGGTGACGGCGGCCTCCAGATCCCTCTCACAGTCGAAATGTCGGTCAGGGTAGGAGGCGGTGGTGCGAGGTCCGTGCATTTAGCGAGACTGGCACTTGCCAGCGCCTTATCAATGGCCGACCGGCCTCATCTCTTGGAGGCCGGTTTTCTTTTGCGCAGTAAATCGTCAGAATGTGAAGTCGCTGCTATCGATATCTCTCAACCTCACGTCTTCCAACCGCAAGGTGTCTCCGTTGCCAGCCCTGATCACCAAGTCGCGGCCGTCGCGTTCAAGGTGGTTCACAACCAGATCGTTGAAATCTGTGATAGATGCGACGTTGGAGAGATTGATAACATCGTGTTCGCTTGGGACCACTGTCGTGGCATTGAAGTCAGTAATGACGTCTGCGCCGAAAGTGGTTGCAAAGGCAAAACTATCCCCACCGGTGTCTCCTGTCATAATATCGTTGCCTTTACCTCCCGAGAGCGCGTCGCCGTCGGCACCCCCGTAGAGCGTGTCTTTGCCCCCGTCGCCGTAAATGGCATCTCCACCTGTACCCCCGCGCAAAAGGTCATTGCCCCTGAGCCCGTGGATGAGATCACCTCCGGCGAGGCCATTGTATTTGTCATTTCCATTTGTGCCGGGATAACTGTCGCCGTCCGGAGTACCGTTGGTGCGGCCCACCCGGAATTCATCGGCAAACCAGAGTTTGCCGTTGTCATTGTATTTGAATTTCATCTCAACATCCTGGTCTCGCGGCATTCATGGATGCGGCAAAAGAGGCGTGGGGAGGGCTCGACAATCCCTAATGCAGGGATCGGAAGTGGAAAACATTCCAGGCGCAGCGCCATGACGAAGCGATCAAGATTGCTTGTCGGGGGGTGTTGTAACCTAAAGAGCCATCAATGAACAGCAACTTGACGGGAGCGCCCCTCTTCGAGGCAAATACAGACTTGAAGGTAGGTTTAAAAGTCGAGTACCGATACGCCTGTCGAGCGGAATCCTGCCCGCATATTGGCCATTGACACAGGATAGTGCTCGTACGAGTTGGCGTCGATAACGGTCTAATCCCGTCCACCAGCATAGGCTCGGGCCAGCGGAGACGAGGTCTCATAGGTTTGAAGTCTGCCGACCCTGACATAGCGGCGCGCGAGGTCAAGCGGGGCGAGCTATCGACTCTTTCAACTTTGTCGGGCATCCTTCATTCGTTGGGGGAGAGATGGCTAGACGGCGAAGAGGGAGCCTTGGGGGCGTTATCTTCATGCTCGCCGGCGCCTGGCTGATCGGCCAGTTCGTCGGGGGCGAGGATACAAAACCACGCCCCTCGATCACGACCGCAAATGCGCCCAGCCAGACGACGGAGGTCGTCAGCGCGGACAAGGCGATTTCCGAGACCACGGCCGAGGTGCCGAAACAGACCGTCCAGACGACAGCTGAGGCGCCGCGCTGGATACGAGGCAGTAAGGTCGCTCTTCGCGCCGGACCCGGCAAAGAACATGCTATTATCGACAGGTTCAACAACGGGCGGCGGGTCGATCTATTGTTGATCGACGGCGAATGGTCGAAGGTGCATGATGGCCTGACGCGGCGCGAAGGCTGGATTGCATCCCGGTTTCTTGCCGATCGAGAGCCGGCGAAACGCAAGCCGGCCGCCAAGAAAGAGGAACCAGCGAAGCGAGAACCGGCCGTTGTTGCCAAGCCGCAGATTTCTGACGCGACAATCGCCGAGCAGATCATCGCGGCGTCAATCGCCAATTACAGCGGCAACTGTCCATGCCCCTTCAATCGTGACCGTGCCGGCCGCCGTTGCGGAAAGCGAAGTGCCTATTCCCGGCCGGGCGGTCAAAGCCCGATTTGCTTTGTCGGTGATGTGACGCCGGATATGATCGCTTCGTTCCGAAGCCGATGAATTGACGCATCGAATGAGAGTTCGCCGGGCAGTGTCTGAGTTTGAAATCTGCTGCTGTTGACAGGCTATCGATCGCTTTCCTATATGCTTGGCGCAAAGCAGGAATACGGAAATGGTGCGCCTTCCGAACGACACTACGTTACGCAGCATCAGCTAAAATCTGACAGAAGAGTACGTCCGCTCCATTTTGGCTCGGGCCCAACACTGTGAGAGGGAGCTTGGTCACGCGCAAGTGAGGGTTTGTCTAAATAGCGCTATCGGGTCTCCTCACTACAGCATTGACGCCGTGATGGATTTGCAGACCGGCGAGACCACCAATTGGGCAATGTTCAGCGGAAAAACGCATAAGCCGCTCTCACTCCAGCAGTCAAACAAAGCAGTGTGGGCGAGGGGGTACATGACCTTTAGCCAAGTCTCCGATTTAATCGGAGAAATCAGAAATTTCACCTGAAGATAATGGGCGACAGGACGCAAAAGACAAAAGCATCCTGCCGACGTGATCGGAAATGCCCTTAGGATAAGTTGCCAGAATTGTCGTTGGCAGGATTAATCAGCCGAAAGCCGCTTTTCGTCAGATGCACGTTGCCGTCGGCCGAAATGATCCAACCCATGGAACTGGCATGAATGAGCGAGTTCTCCATTTCGTCCAACCCGATCCCGAGGTCGATACCATAATCTGTGATGGCATCAAGCTTGACGCTGTCTCCCACGTCCAAATTGAAAACGCTAAAATACTGGAGAATGAGATGGCCGTGCTGTCTGGTTTCCAAAGTGCTCCGGCCTGATTTCTGGGTAAGTCCGGGCCGTAGGTTACGAAACGGAATGGATGCAGGTCAACGAAATCCTCGAATACGCCCACTTCACCCGAGGGACGGCGTTTGGGCAGTCTACTCGCGGTAAAATGGCGACGCGAGTGCGCGGTTGGACCACCTGCTTGTCGGCAGCAATTCGCCATCCACCTGAGGACCAAAAATGCCAATTGAACAGGCTTTGTCCAGGCAATTGTAAGTTTTTCTCAAGTGTGGTTATCATCGAAATGCCGGCTCGAAGAATTCCTTCAGTACAGACCCATGCCGGGAACTCAAGCAAGTTCAAATCATCTGATTTGATTTCAAAAGGAGAGGCATGTGGCGGATGATTATTCAGGAGACAGTTCGACAACTGGCACTGTACTGGTTCATGAGACGACGACAGGTAGTCTTGAAATCGCCGGGGACGTGGACTGGTTTGCCGTGCAACTGGTCGCTGGAGTGTCGTACATTTTCACGGTCAACGGGATAAGTGTTTGGGGCGGTCCTGCCGATCTAATCCTGAGTTTAATCGACCCTTCTGGCACTGTCTTGACAACTGTAGACACCGGCACTTCACCAGAATTCATCACGCGCACTGTGGGCGTCTCAGGCTCCTATTTTCTTGGTGTAAGTGGCTATCAGGGGGACACGGGAACCTATACGCTGGAGGCTAACTCCAATCCCACTTCTACGAATGCGTCGTTCGCTATTGACGAAGACACGAGCCATACCTTCACGTTAGCAGATTTCGAGTTCACCGACCCCGACGCAGGCGACGTGCTGGACGCCGTCGTCTTCTCTCGTCCAACGCGTGGCACACTCGTATTCAACGGGCAGGCCGTTAACGGCGGTCTGACAGTTTCAGCAGCCGACATTGCCGCTGGCAAGATTGAATATCACCCGGCCGCCGACGGGAATGGCACGCCCTACGCAACTGTTTCATTCCGGGTTCAGGATCAGTACGGTGGGCGGAGCAGCACCAAAATCCTGACGTTCGATGTAGCGGCAATAGCCGATCCTGTCTTATTCGGGGGAGATGTGACGGGCCATGTCTACGAAGATGCCATTGGCGGCTCTCTTAGCCAGAGCGGCGCAATACAGCTTATCGATGTGGACGACGCCACCAATGCGATTATAGCGGAAGAATTGGATACGACATACGGCAAGTTCCAAGTGGCGGTGAATGGTGCCTGGACGTACGAGTTCACAGGCAACGCGCTTGCGGCGGTGCAGGAGCTTGGCGCAGGTGAGTCAGTGCAAGACCAGGTCACGATTGCTACAAAAAACGGCGAGAGCACTAATGTGACAATCACGATCCACGGGGCCAACGACGCGCCCGTGTTCTCCAGCAGCGCATCGGTCAACCTGGATGAAAACTCCACCGCCGTACTGAGTGCCATCGCTGCGGATGTCGATGCATCGGACACGGTCGCGTACGGTTTCGGTGGTGGGGATGACGATGCACGGTTTGATATCGACGCCAATACCGGAGCAATCACCTTCAAGGTTGCTCCCGACTATGAAGCCCCATCGGATCTGGGCGCCAACAATATCTATAATATTATCGTCATTGCCAGCGATGGCCATGGCGGCGATACCCCACAGAATATTGCCGTCACCGTCGGCAACGTGCGAGGCGTCACCATCACCGGTACGGCAGGCAACGACGTTGTGAGCGACACCGTCGCCCCAGTTGGAAGCCTGTTTGCCACCGATGAAGAAGACACCATCCTCGGCTTTAAGGGCAACGATAGCATGTCAGGCCTCGGTGGCAATGACACTATGTCCGGCGGCGCTGGCCTTGACACTCTTAGCGGCGGGGACGGCGACGACATTCTAAGCGGGGGTCTCGGTAATGACAGACTCATAGGCGGGACCGGCAAGGATCTGCTCGTTGGCGGCGAAGGCAATGATAAGTTGAACGGCGACCACGGCCAGGACTTCCTCAGCGGCAATCGCGGGAATGATCATTTCATGTATGGTTCTGTAACGGACTCCAATAGCAGCACGGGTGTCGATGTCATCGACGATTTCGGCATTGGTAGGGACATTATCGTGCTGACGGCCATTGATGGCGACGGGGTTTCAGGCTCCGCCGATCGATTTACATTCATCGGCGCCAAGACTTTCGGCGGACATGCCGGCGAACTACGCAAGGTCGTCTTAGGGGACTTGGTCATAATCGAGGGCGACACTGACGGCGACGGTCAGGCCGACCTTTCAATCATCTTGGCCGATCCCGTTGGTCGGGTGACAGAAAGCGATTTCAACCTTTAGAACCGCGCGGCTGCCGATAAGCACAATGGGCCCTGAACCGCCCAAGCATCAACTTTGCCCAGTCGCCTTGGATTGGCGTAGCTCGTCGATCGCATGAATGGATTCTGATCGAGACCAACCTTCGAACATTGCCGCCTTCAGCAGGCCTGGCGTCATGATATCAAAGTTCGCACTCAGCGCCGCCATGCAGGACTGATGTCGATTATGATGACCTATAGGCAGTAGTGGTGGAGCGATCGGCAGCATCCGCTATCCTCGAAGCGAACTCGCTCTTGAGCTTAAGCGCTGCGCGGCCATAATGTTCCGCTTGCTCCGGTTGCCGATCGACGCGCCGATGGACCACAAAGACCGGCGGCGATGTGCAGGATGAAGTTTTGTGCTCAGAATATCCAGTTAATGTCGTCATCAGAAAACCGAGACGGCGAAACATCCTGCAACGTAATCGTGGGTCCGTCGGTAATCTTGATAAGCAGGTTGTCCCCGCGCTTCACCACCCGATATTCCATGACGTCAGGAGCAAGATCGAGATAGTCTTGCAGCGCGCCGCCACCCCTGGCGTCAAAATCCTTGATGACATCGTTTCCGCTGCTAAGCGAAATCAAAAAGTGGTCGGATCCTTTGCCTCCGACAAGCACATCCTTGCCGGCGCCGCCATCAAACTTGTCGGCACCTTCCATCCCTTGCAGGAGGTCATTGCCGGCGTACCCGTTAAGCACATCGGCCTCTTTCGAGCCGATGACCTTGTCTTTTCCAGCCATGATGCTTTCCAACAACTCCTTACCCGTCGCGCCGAATTTTCCAACTTCACCGAGATCAAACTTGAGTTTCGACAGACTGGCGTAGAGGTCCATGCCACTGTTGAAAGTCATCGAGTGAAGTGTACCACCGCCGAAGTCGTATTCGTTTGGGTCGAACCCCTCGCCCTTGAAGGTCATGAACGTCTCACCCGACTTCATGGCGGCCTCAGTTTCGGCGACATACGAGAACGTGTGAGGGGCCGCGAAAATATCCGCAAGCGACTGTCCGTCTGGGATAACCGCGTTGAGCTTGAGAGTGGCCATGCGTCATTCCTCCTGGTTTGTAAGAAGTCGCCATCCTGCATACGTTCGTATCACAAGTACGTCACACTGCGGTGGGCAGCACGAATGAAAGCAATAGCGCGGCGACGATAGCAGACCGAAGCCATCTTGTTATGGGTCTGCCGCTGTCATCTACTCGTTCGCCTGACCCTTGGGCTTGGCTAGCCGCACGCCGGCGCCGCCGCTGTCCCTGGAATGAACACGATGCCGTAAGCTTCAAGCTGTTTCAGAATCGAGATATTGGTCATGGAACGTTCATTAAAGGTGGTCCCGGCAATCCAATCAAGGGTGTGATGACTTGACGGAAATCTATCTAATGATCACTCTGAGCCTATGAGGGCTCTTAGTCTCGCCATTCTGATGTTTATGGTTCCACCGGCGAAAGCGGCGGAGGTTACCCTGAGTGATTTTCGGGGTGAGCCGGTCATTCACCTCAAAGGCCCATTCATAGATGGCGACGAATTCAAGTTCGCAAGCGCCGTACGGTGGACGGAAGCCAAGTTGGTCTTACTCCACAGCGACGGCGGATCACTTCGCACCGGGATAGAAATTGGACGAACAATAAAACGCATGGGCCTCGGAACTTTGGTCTCGACATTGCACGGGCGGTGCGCGTCCGCGTGTGGCTTGGCTTGGCTTGCGGGGACACCACGCATGATCGACTTAGGCTCATTGGTTGGCTTCCACGCCGCATATACAACGGCGGCCGGAAAGAATGACGTGACCAGCATTGGAAACGCTTTAGCGGGCGGATATATGAGGGAACTCGGCCTTTCGGACGCCGCAATAGAATATGCAACAACTGCCCGACCTGAATCCATGACATGGCTAACCAACGAGGACGCGATCCGTATCCGGTTAGACGTGGAATACATATGGGTTGGCACTGTCTCGCCAGGGACTACAAAATATTCAAGAAAGATTCCCGTTCCTGAGCCCGCACCAAGGCGGGTGAAGATAACGAAAATGGCGCCGTCTCGGGAAAATGATTTGCTAAAGCTCTTCTCGCCTGTGCAGTGACGATAGACGCCGGTCTCCAGTTTCGCGACCAATACGCGCACGCACGCGAGGCTATCCAATGGACTTGCTGAGCCGGACGCCGGGTCCGCCAGCGGTTGTGTCGTCTTCTGACAGGAAGGTCACTCCGCCGGCTTGCAGGACTGCAATAAGGGCGCTGATACTCTGGTAATTGCCAGACAATGGCCCGGCTGTGCCCTCATACCGCTTCAATGTCTGAACGTTAACCCCCGATCGTTCGGCTAGTACACGCTGCTCCATCTTCAAGAGGGCACGTGCCGCTCGAAGTTGCTCTGCTGTAATGGTCATTTGTGATACCTGCGTAACATTTTTTCGCCATAGGGATTGAACTTGAAGTTCATGCGTGCTACGTACGTATCATAATCGATACGACGGAGCAAGCCAATGATCGACCGCCGCGAAATCATGAACACAGCTTGGGCCATCTTTCGTGATGCCCGCGCTCGCTACGGCGCGTGGCAGTTGGTCAATCGCGAGGATGGCACCTTTGCCGGTTGCCTCCGCCAAGCATGGCGCATCGTCAAAGCAGCGACTGCCCGCGTCGTCGCTCGCATGCAGGAAGAGGCCGCAATGAACGGCCCGAACGGTCCTGCAATCCGCGCCATCAAGCACGCTATCTCAGAGCTCCAGTTCAAGGGCTTCCGCCACAACATCGCTTCGGAACGCCGGGTTCTAGAAGCTCAGCTTTCAGCCCTTGTTGGATAATGAGGGCGAAAGGCGGCTTCCTGATCTCCCGGTTCGGGAAGTCGCCAATGAATTCACCGGGAAAATAACGGTCGCGAAAAGTGCTGAAACACCCGACGCGACCTCACCGAAACCGAACCTCGGGAGTTCGAAATGGCTAAGGCACTTAATACCACATTCGCCGCGACAGAAACCAGCCTGTTCGCAATCGACACCATCGGCGAAGGGTACGCTGCGGAAATGCTGCGCACCTTCGATGTGATGTTTTCCGAATACGTCGCTTTTCAGCGGCACTGGGAATACACCCACAGAAGCTTTGCAAAAGCCGCCGAGACTTTCAACGTCGAGCCGGGAAGCCCTCACTTTCTGCGGCTCATGAATACCCGCTGTGGCGGCGTGGCACAAACTCTGGAGGATATGGGCAAGGCCATGGACGGCATCACGAAGCTCATTCGTGACATGCCGATCTCTGGACCGAAGAGCTTACTCGTCAAGGCGAAGGCTCTCCAGTTCGATTGCGGGCTCCTGCCGATGGAGGGGCCGCTCAACGACTGGGATTGGAATGAAGAGTGCCTTCACATCTTCATCGCCCAAGTTTCCGATTTCGTTGCGTGGAGGGCACTCTGATGGAAAAGCTAACCAGCCGCTTAAAAATGAAAGCCTCCCAGCGCTTCGATGCCTTCATGATAAAGGTTTTGGAGCCGTTGCCCTGCGCTGAACTCGTTGACACTCAATACAACTTATTGGTTCGCCGGGCACGCGAGGGCGCTTGGAAGAAAGCCGAAACGGCAACCGAGTATTTTGAAGCGCTCAATAGACTGGCTTTCGCGCAAGAGTTTGCTGCCCAATATGGCGCAGATGTCCAGGACATCGTTCCACAGATAGATCAAAGCACGATTATCACCCAACTCCGGGCGGCGCTGGTACGCCAACTTCTAACGCCGGCTCCCTATCAACTCGCTGTTGCTTGGAAGCGGAAGCAGAAACTCACCTACTTGCCTGTGAAAGAGGCGCAAGTCACTGCCGCCATCGAAGCAGATGAAGCCTTCTTTGCGGCCCATCCGCACAAGCGCCCACGATAGCACCAACTGAGTTCCCCGCTGCCATGGGGATGATCGATAGGTTCGCAGCAATCTAACGATTTCAGCAACATAGCATCAAACTTTCTATGCGAGTTCAACGCGCCCTTCGGGTACAGAATGGAGATTGAAATGAACAGGAGAACCATATTGAAGTCTGCAGCAGTAATGGCTATCGCACCCGTTTCGCTAATTGGCTCAGGCGCGACTGCAGCCGTATTGCCCTTCTCGAACGCACGCGAAGGGGCAGTGACCCATGCGGCGGCGGGCACATCGATGGCAGCAAATCCAACACTTGTTGAAGCGCATGCCCGACTGAAAGCCGCCCTTGCGGAGCAGCGGGAGGCGAAAGACGCGCTGGAATGGCTTGCCGACGAATGGCGCCATCTGTGGCCGCTCGCCCCCGAGGAACTGCTCGGCGTGGCAAACGCCGACATATATAGCGACCTCGCCCAGAAGAAAGCGGAACGAGACATCATTGGCACTTTCATTCGCCGAGACACCAGCGATTTGACCACGCGGCTGACTGTGAAGATGCGGAGAGAGTCGCCGCGACTGTGCTTCGCCATTGTGACGTCGGATGAAGCACAGAAAACCGTGGATGCTTGGACGGCGAGAGAACCAGAAGGGCGCACCGAAAAAGCCCTGATACGCTCCCGAGCCCGCCGCGAAAAATGCATCCGGGAGTATGCCCAGAAGGTCGCTTTGGCACGCGAATACGAGGCCGAGACTGAGCGGCTCAGGCAAGCGGCCGGCGTAACCAAAGCGCAGGACCGCATTCTTGAAGCCAATAGTCAGGTGTCGGCAGCATGCTTTGAAATATTGAGGATTCCAGCGGCAAACCTCAAGGACTTGGCGATCAAGGGAGAGGCCATCGTAATGGATGATCTTGTGATAGCCGTCGCGAGCCAGAACGGCATTCTTGGGCAGATGGCGCGGTTCATCAAGGATACCGTTGATTTCAGCGGAGGAGCATTGTCATGACCACTTTGATCTCACGCCGCATATTCCTGCAACGCGCGCCGATCGCTGCCGTTGCGATCGGCGCCCCTGCCAGTGCACTTGCTGTCGAGGCACATTCAGCGCCGGTAGAGACCTCCGAGGAACGAATAGTCCGCCTCGTTCAGGATCTCATCGAGGCTGTTACCCAGTCCGAAAACTGGAGCGATTGGGCTGATTGGCATCCTATCCTGGATCCAAAGGCTGGCATTGTTCAGATAATCGCCCAGCGCAAGGCCGAAGTTTTTACCGGTCCCGGCCATTATGTCGTAGCGATCGACCGCAACCTTCATGAGGTCTACCGGATCGAACGCGACCCTGCGAAGGACGACGCCAAGATGGGCCGGTGCTTTCGGATGAAGCCGCGCGATACTTCAGAGAAGCCATTCTGGATGTTCGACGACCATCTGCAATCAATGCTGATAAAGAAGATCGGCGGTGTGGCGTGAGCCGGAAACTGGACCTGGGAGATATCCTTGGCGAAATCGCTAGCTTCGCGTACGCGGTCCGAATGTCGGCAAAGGCGCTCCCCGAACCAAGGACCTGCAACGCTCTATGCCTGATGATGGATACGATCGACGAGCGTCTGAATGCCGCTCGCTCCATCATCGATCATCTCAGGGATGCGGATGATGCGGAGCGCGCTCGGTGACTATCGGCGGATCGGGAATTGGCGTCGGAATGCGTTCGACACTTGTTACAGCAGCTCTTACCGTTGTGACAGTGATGCCGGCTGATGCCATTGAAGTCTGTAAGGCGGCAACCGGGCGGCCCGCAAGGTCACGTGCATCTACGATGGCGATACCGGCTGGCAACACGGCCTCAAATGGCGCCTGCTCGATATTGACGCTCCCGAAATCCAGGATGCGGCCTGCCCACGCGAAAGGTCGCTGGCGCTTCGCTCAAGAGACAGGCTCACAGAACTGCTGCGCCCTGGCTATACCATCCAATGGAACGGGCGACATGATAGGAGCAAGCGGGCGCTGTTGTCGATCAGGCTGGCAGACGGGCGTGACGCTGGCAGCGTGCTGATCTAGGAAGGGTTTGCGCAGCCATGGCCAAACTCAGGGAACAAGTGGTGTGAGCGATGACGCCAAGTCGGGCTCAGGACAATAGCGCAACGGTTTCCACATCCATTGATGACCGTCGCGTTGATTTAATGAGACGACGCCAAGCGTATGACCGTAGTGACGCTTCATTGCCCGGAGCCGCGAGTTGAACTTGGGGTCCGCAGACAAAGGGCGTTCCGGCTCTTCCTGCCACTCCCATTCGAGAGGAAATGCCTTCAGGATCAAGAGTGCGCCTCGCCGTGAGAATTGACGTTCGATGCCTTTTCTGATGGCTGGCCAGATATCACGATTGGGACGCTTGATCACCAAGCGGTGCATCATGGTGATGTTGCCGTAGCCTAAGGGGGAGCTTTCGTCGCTCCAACTATCGCGAATCAATGCTGCGCACTCATAAGCCTCAGCTGTTAGCGTATCAGCGGACTCGACCAGATCGGATAGGTACACCAAATCTCGGCATGTCCACTCTGTAAATGTAGCCACTGCCAACGTTTCGACTT
>Ga0307515_10017134_pt1 | contig 13220 bp, 6 predicted proteins | sample 17_EM_MG_FD_194513 | JGI IMG/M metagenome (GOLD analysis project Ga0307515, IMG submission 194513) | Populus trichocarpa ectomycorrhiza microbial communities from riparian zone in the Pacific Northwest, United States - 17_EM | ecosystem: Host-associated > Plants > Roots > Unclassified | place...
GACTCCCATGGAAAGTGCCAACCAAGCAACCACCCAACCAGTAGCCATCTGTTTAGGATTCCAAAGTTGACAATCATGGCGTCTTGTGTCGGGAGCATTATAACTGTTGTAGTGGGAGACACGATCCTTGCCACGTGCAATTATCAATAATTATAATTATCAACCACATTAATTTGGCTGCCAGCTGTTGACCACAATTACGGGTGCTTAATGCTTATCCAAAGTAACAAACTTGATTATTCTTACTGTTCAGGTTTTTCGAGTGCCCGTTTGGGATTTTGTATAAGATTACGGCATCGTTTTGGGAGTGAGTTTTCATTTTTTTTTATCAAAAATTTATTTTTTTGTTTTAAATTTATTTTTTAGTATTTGTTTTAATGTGTTAATATTAAAAATAAATTTTAAAAAATAAAAAAAAATATTTGTTTGATTCTTTTTTAAATAATTAAAAAATATTTTTTTAAAAATAACTATTACAATATTTTCAAACACTGCACCTGATTTTTTAAAACCAAAAACATCTAACATGGATGCAACCACAGCTATATTCATATTTTCAAACAGGGATTTTTATCAATATTTTTGTATTTTCCTTGCTTTCGTAGGTGGCATTGCAATGATTGTCGTGATTTATTTAAATTCTATTATATTTTATGCGTGTTTGATGAATATTTTGAAAATAATTTTATATGGTTTTTTAATATTTTTAATTCGATTGATTATAAAAAAAAAAATATGATGAGAGTTAATTTATTATGCCCATGAATTGAAGCAATAACTATTAAATGCATTTGTAATTATGCTTTCTTAAATGTCAAAATTGAAACGTCATGCAAGGAATAAAATATATTTCAGTGCATAAAATTTAAGATTTAGCAATTAATCATAGAAAAAAATGAATTAAAAAAAGCCTGCTTTTTTCTAACCTAGGTGGGCCCATGAATTATCTATCTTCCAGGTCTTTAATGATGTGGTCACAGAAGTCAAAAGAGAAAGATAAGAACAAAATTAAAGCAAATTGATGATGCCTTTGTCATTTCCACATGCGTGGGTCATTACCCTTTTACTACTGAAAATTTAAAAGTTCAAGGGCCCATTAAGGCCCACAACTAAAGCCCTTTAGATTGCCCCCACGCAGGATCGAACTACGGACCTTCAGTTTACAAGACTGACGCTCTACCACTGAGCTATAGGGGCTAACTATTAACCTCATCAATATTTAAGCATTAAACTCTTTTAACACCTTGTAGTCTCATCTCCTGTGTGAGTAGACTATCATTTTTTTTAAAAAAGTGACAGTATATATATATATATATATATATCTTTTTTTTATTAACTAGATTTTTTCGGATTAATATCTTATTTGATTCAACTAAAAACTCGAAAAATTATGACTGCGAACATCATTATAATTTTATATTCCGATATAAAACGAGAGACGACAAAGTTATTTCATTCTCCTAGCATGAGATTACTTACATATGTATGTGTAGTAACAGCTAAAGGATCAAGGGATTTCCATATTTTCATGTTGTAATTGTGTTCTTGACAATGTATTATGTGATGGGAGGATCAATGTTTGTGTTGCAGGAAGAGTGCCGCAGCAACAGAAGAAGAAGCCAGGAGGAGAAGAGGGCATCACCAACATTAGCTTCTTCGACAGGATCATGAGCTATGAGAATATGGTCCATGGAAAGGGCCATGAGAGAGTAGTTTCATCGCCTTTATGGACAAGCAAGGCCATGATAGAGAGTGTAAACGAGGTGTGCAAGGATATTGCTTGGGGTGAGAGAAGGGAAATTGGAAGAATAGGGATGGCTTTGCAAGATTATATATGCAGGGACTTGATTGAAGAGATTGTTAAAGAATTGGGATTTGACTGCATTTATCAACTAGGTCCTCTACCGTTTGAATCGTGTAAGAAAAGACTACGTTTCTAGTGCCCTTAGGCCCCCCTTACCATAGTTTTTGCACTGACCTCAGCCTCCGTTCAAAATAATTTTTTTCTTCGTTTGGTGCTATTTCTAAGTTTTTTCTTTTTTTTTTCTTTAGAAGTGTGTTGTTTCTTGTTTGATGTAATCTAGAATTATTTTTTTCTTTTTATAATATCGTGTAATTTGTGATAGCATAAAAAAAAAATGAATGAAAATGTTAAATTAAAAGAATTATATTACATTTGTATCCTGGTATTTATCAGTATTATTAAACTTGATATTAATGTAAAATTTAAATAGGGTTAAGTTTCCAAAATAAAACTATTAAAAATTGATTTAGTCATATTAGATACGTATTAGGATAAATTACTATTTAATTAAGCTAGTTAAAACCTGGTTTAAGCTTTTAGATTTTATTCAAAATAATATTATTTTTTATTTAATTAAAATATTTTTATTTTTATTTATTCAGGTCAATTCATCTGACTGATAATTCAAGTTACGAGTCAATTTATATTTAATAATTTTAATATTTATATGGACTAAAATTTTCTATTACCAGACATTAGGTTTGAACGAATACGTGCTATTTTGTATTCCATGAGATCTGAAAGCTTATAATCCAATGAATTTAACCAAATAATTAATAAATAATAAAAGTTGAGGTGTCCAAGTTACATGGTGAGTGTGATGTTTTAAATAACTAGGAAAATACTATCACTACCAGTCTACCAGCAAACGACATGCTAACATTGATTCGACAAAGCCGCCTAGGAACAGTGCGATAGTGAGGGCGATGGAGAGATTACGTGGCGGTCAACGCGAAACACGTGATGTCATCCTCCGCGTCCACACCGCGTAAACGCGTACGTTACCTTTTTGCCATTTTTAATGATTCGCTATACTCACCAGCCGTTTCACCGAAAATTACTGTCGGCCAGTAATTATTCAGCAAAAATTCTTTTAAGGATTAATGAAGCTTACGTGGCGTCTCGTGAATGGGGGATACTAATAATGGCTAGTAATTAATGTCCTGTTATTTACAGATCTGTCGAGCTAGCTCTTCTGCTCATGATTGGCTTTCTTGGACTTGATTCCTGCTGCTGTACGATTTTACCCCTATTGATTATTGTTTATGACAAAAGGGTATTTTCTTCAAATAAGTGTTTAATTTTTGCAAATGACTGAAATACCTTAAAATAATAGTGTACTATATAATGTATTTTTCAACAAAAAAAAAACACTCTACCATAGCGGTTTAATGGCATCTATTAAAAAAATTGATTTTTTAATGTTTTTGTATAGAAATTACGTGTACAGAGACAACAATTGTGTCTGTTTAAAAATGCGATTGTGGTTGTTTTTAAAATGTTTTTCATGCTGAAATGTATTAAATTGATATTTTTTTTATTTTTTAAAAATTATTTTTGAAATCAGCGCATCAAAACGATCCAAACACATATAAAAAAATTTCATTTTTAGCAAAAAAAAATTAAATTTTTTTTGACTTTTCATCCTTTGTGATAATTAAATTGAACTTGATTTTTTAAAAAATGTTAAGCTAACTTGACTTCCTTCAATTTATAAAATTAATAACTAGATATTGATGCATGATCCATTATTCATAAATATTAAACATCACTAACCTTGTGTTCTTGTTCTTTACCATGAAAAAAAAAATAAAAAAAAGCTAAAGAGAAAAAAATTCTTTTGAAGTAAAAAGCTTACAATGGAAGGGCATAAGGGTCATTTATGGACTAATCAATATCAATTTTTTTAAAAAATACGAAATAAAAAAAGGAAGAAAAGAAATGAGAGGGGCAAAATAGAAAGTGAAAAAGTGAGTTGGAATTGATAAATGGGTCACGTCCGACTAGAAGAAAGCTTGGGGTGGCTAATTTAGCTCGTATAAGAACACCACATCTTTTGTCTGAATCTAAACCAAAACTCTCCCTCTCTCCTACACGCACGTTTTCTCCATCTCTCAGGTTTTTATCTCCTTCTAGGTTTCATTTTTCAAAAGAGAAATGGCGGATCAATTGACGGATGACCAGATCTCTGAGTTCAAGGAAGCTTTCAGTTTGTTCGATAAGGATGGCGATGGTTTGTTTCTCTTGATCTATCTTCTGATTTGCTTCTTGGGGTGTTTTTGGTTTTGTTTCTATGTTTTTTTGTTTTATTTTACCTTGAATTGTTTTAGACCTTGTTTTTTGGGGGTAGAAGGTGGTGTCTTTGATGGAAGTATGTGATTTTGATTGATGGGTTCTTTTAAATTTTGGAAATTTGTTAAAGTTGAGATTAAAAAAACTGATGTTTTGGATGAAAGATGTTTTCACTCAGTGAAATATGTGATTTTGAGTGATGAGTTCTTTTTAAAATTTGGAGATTTCGATTAAAAAAGTAGATTGCTTTATTTTAGGTTGCATTCAATGATCCAATCAACAAAGGAACATATTACCTATGTGATGTTTGTTAGCTATCGTGGAGGATCTAAGGTCTGTAATTTAGGGCTTTTTGGCGGCAAATTAACAATAATCGTTGGAGTCTTTGCATCGGATGATAGTTATATTGTGACGCATAGTGAGATTCTTTGCTGAATACTGTTTTGCAAATGGTTGTCTTCAATCAAATTAGCAGTTTTTATGTTCAGCTTGTCTTTGTCTTTGTCTTTGTCCTTGTCCTTGTCGGGTTTATTTGTATCTTAGGTTCTTGAATGTTTGTGATTGGTTGTTTTGGTATTTTGGTGGTTCTTAAACTTTATGAGATATACTTATGTAAGTGGTAAATGAGATTAAGCTTTCCCTGTGAAAAAAAAAAACACTATAATAAGAATATCGAAGTAGAAGGGCCCTTCAATTCCTTCCTCTTTACTGCATTTTGCTTGCGACATTCATAGAAACAAATTATAATATGAAATGGGAGATTGGATTCTGTGTGTGCTGGTGTCTGTTGAGAACATTCAAACAATTGGCCAATTGGTTTTTCATATGTCTTGTGTTCTTCAGGTTGCATCACCACCAAGGAATTGGGGACTGTGATGAGATCTCTAGGACAGAACCCGACTGAGGCTGAACTCCAGGACATGATCAACGAGGTTGATGCTGATGGAAATGGTACAATTGATTTTCCCGAGTTCCTGAACCTCATGGCAAGGAAGATGAAGGATACCGACTCCGAGGAGGAGCTCAAAGAGGCATTCAGGGTTTTTGACAAGGATCAGAATGGTTTCATCTCCGCAGCTGAGCTTCGTCATGTGATGACTAACCTCGGTGAGAAGCTTACCGATGAAGAGGTCGATGAGATGATAAGGGAAGCCGATGTGGATGGTGATGGCCAGATAAATTACGAGGAATTTGTCAAGGTTATGATGGCTAAGTGATAACCCCTTCCCCACCCGAAATTTATTTTTATAAATTTAAATTAGGAGGGGATAACAGGGTTGTGACTAATATAATGGGATTTCTAGTTTCCTTGTTTACAATTTTTATTCGATGGTTTCTTAAACCAAGGCTCTTAGGAAGTGGTGTTGGTGGCTTATCCAGGTGGTGTTGGTGGCTTTTCCAGGTGGTTTTGTTGGAATGTTCACTCTTCCTTTAATTTGTCTTGTGAAACTTGGTTGTTGTCTTTGCCAGTTTATAATTTGCCTTTTTGATCCTTTTGTAAACTTGAACTACTTGGGATGATTCGATGCCTATCTTTTGGATGGATGACCCGTTCTATTAGTTTGATCTCTTGTAAACTTGAACTACATGGGAGTGATTCAATGCAACCTGTTGGATGGATGACCCATTCTATCTGTCCCTATTGCACACTTCTTGTTATTGTGCCTCTTGTGGTTATGCATCTTGCACAGGTCGGCGAATCTTATTTGAAGCTGCTAAAATTCAATGCCTGTAGCATGGAATATGATAATCCTGGCAGGTCGTCGGAGGATTAACATACAAAAAGTCCATGCTCCGCCGGCTCATGTCTTTTTGGACAACCTGCCAAACATTCTGTCTTTGCTGCTTGTTTCTTAATGGCTGCTATAGGAGGAGGCTCTTTTAAATGCAAAAGAAAAGGCTACGAAGAATAGTCTGGTCCTGGTCCTGGTCCATGATTAGTCAAAAAGTTTAATATAGCATAAATTCCTTTTTACCAGTCTCAAGGACAGTCAATCAAAACATTTGTGAACCGAAGAAGCGAAGATGAAGGTGTTATCCATGGAAAGGTCAGAATATAAAATCTTCTAGAGATCGAATCGTTTCCATAAGCCATTCGTAATTCCCGTGTAGATTCATATCTTGTAAGCAAAGATTTCCACCCTGTTTGCTCATCTACCAAGCAACCCCTCTGCAAACGAACTGTTTACATTTACATACACAGGTTCAAAATTAACTGTACACCATACCCAAAGAAAAGGAAAAGGAAAAATCAAATAGAGGTCTTGGCAATTTCTGAGCACACCCGGATTCTTCAAGGGATGCATTGAAGTGTTCAATCACAAAGAAAGAGATCATAATGCAAGTCAAACAAAGAGATCAAGTTGATTAAAATCCATCACTTGTCCCCCCAAAGAAAATATTTCTCACACCATCATATACTCCCATTGGGCCCGTTCATCAATAAACAACAGAAGCTGGCCACATATCCATCATGGCAGTTTGACATCATAATCTCTTTAAGCTCTTTTTTCTTGCATCCATTTTCTTCTTGCCTGCCTGAACTTTTGTAAGTCCAACATCTTTCTTCAGGGTACTGGGTGTTGGTGCAGCCACAGATCCACTCATTCCTGTCTCGTGCGTTGGACCTACAGCAGCTGGTTGATCCTGACTATTTCCTCCTTTGCTCGCTGTTGTACAAGGGGCCAGTGGGGATTGCAACGGTACGACAGCACCAACAGCTACACTCTTTTGGTCACCAATGCTTTGGTCAACATTCAGAGCCGTAGTTGATTCTGAAATGGCTCCAGTCTTGAACTTAGGTTTCGGCTTCGCATGGATACCAGTATATATCCTGAAAACAAGTTAGCAAACACATGTTAGCCATTAACAGTATAGTTTTCATTCCAATATGGAACCCATGTGACTTGGACACTTTCTAATCTTGACATGTAGCAATGAAAAACTATAAGCAGTGTGCCATAGAAAAAAAAAAGGTTTCTTTTATATTTAGCATGATGCATTTTCTTTCAAATTCTAAAACATATTCCAAAGTTTCTTTCTTTGTGTGACCAGTCTAATGAAATTTAATGAAGAAATATGTACTTATTGATCATTTCCACATTAGTGCAAAACCACGGGATACATTTTTGAAATAGCATGTGAACTAGGAGTTTCAGAAGTTGTGGTCTATTAACACTGAAGAGATTGCCATCTTCATAATACTCTGAATACTTCCAAAGGTCCCACGGCACCTGCTTTATTTGTATAACTAGATCCACTGTCAGGTCTGTCCTAACCATTAATAAATGCCATGATATTTGATGAATTGAATAAGGTTCTCCTGCTTCCATCTACCACCACATGAAAGTCTAGGTGGAGGGGAGGGATGGCTCACCTGGCATGTCTGGCATACTCTTCATAATTTTCGAGGAGCATCTTGCCAGCCTGTTCATTCAAAGCTGACTCTGGAAATGGTTCAATTAATAAACACCTCACTACCTGATATCACCAAGCTTTGAATATCAATAAAACCCAATAAGAGGTGAAAATGAAAGTGGACTAAGCAGACCCCATAACAGTGCAATGGAACTTACAGTGAGAACATGGCGTAACCCAAGACTTGGATTCCAGTCCTTCTTAAGCGTATTAACACAAATCTCACCATTAGAAGCAATATTGGGATGGAAAATCCTAGTCAGGAAGTAACCTATTACATAAATGTTTAAAGGATTCACAAGCTGACAAAAGAAAATAGCTCAAGAAATTAAATCTGGAATGCAACATGAAGAAAGGCATCCCTGAGTTTCCTCTACACTATAGGAAGTAAGCCCTTGAATTGAAATAATTGCATATCAAATTTTTTTTTAAGTCAAACTAACAATGTGAATCCACAAACCTTTAGGAGGAGAGTGTGGAAAATCATGAGATAGTAACAGCTTCATGCGGAAAACGCCATTTTCATATGGAGTCCCAGCTGCAAGGCCAAAATTTAAACTTGATTATAAACCCCAAAAGAATATCTTAAAGAAAGTAAATTTGAAGGGAAACGTTTCATGCCTGGGCCTTCAATATCAGCATATATGATCGAAAAATCATCATCATTTACTCCTACTTGAATTCCTTCAGGTGGTGATTCATCAAGATTCTTCAGTTCCTTTGCAAGTTGTTTAATTACATTGGGTGGAAGATTTTCATTGGTTGCCTTTAAAGAAAAAAATACAAAACAGTAAGGTAGAGGGAAAACATTATAACTATCTTAAAGGGTTTAGAGAAGCTTCACAGACTGACTCAATGCAAACCACTATTTTCATTAACCTAGAAATTGCCGAGTGCTCATCAAAATTCAAAGCAACCACATGTTTCCACCATCCATGATCCATCATCAATCTAAGGCATCATAGCAAATATTTCTACCTCGTTAATTCTTCAAAAACAGTTAACTCACCTTCACAAACAGCTATGCTTTTTTCTGGTTTTATTGGTATCATGACCCTATCTTTTACAGGTGTATTTCTTTAAAAAAAGGGAAACAGTAGTTTTTATCTTATCAAGCACAATTTACTTTCTACAAAACCATGGAAAAAAAGAGTGAGGTGAGTGTTGGTTTGGGTGGGTGGGGGGGTAGCATTAGTAAAGATAGATTTACCGTGGCCATTTAAAAGGGATGCTTGCAAGGATGCTTGTGGCTCTTGCTTGTATGAAATCAAAATTTCAAAGAGGACAATCTTATCCAAAGTTGCTGCTGACAGTAACAAATCGGATATGACCTGTAAATAAAATCATCACAGGTAATTTTCAGAAAAAAAATCAAATGCAGTTCAGTCCTCGCATTTATTTCCATGGAAGAAGAATCAAAGACCAAGGGTGTGCATACGTGCTCACACACAAAAATAAAACCTGTAATGACATTTAGCACTTCGATAGGCAGCTCCTAAACTCATATCCATGTGGTGAGCCTAGTTAATTCCAAAAAACTTAACATGTGATCCTTAGATGCAAACGAAGGCACCATTCAAGAACTTTTTGCTTGCAAAAAAAAGACTACTCCTTCAGACAATTGAAAGTACCACAGTAACTACTTACAGGCCCAACAAAACACCAACTACCTACATGGTCTAAACTTTGAAAGTTCATATCATGGAAGAAACAATAGAAAACTAAGAAAAGAAAAAATACTTCAATGAAAATATAACTCGTATCCCAATTGTGGACCTACATGTCAAAGAATTAGGTTTCAGAGCAGCTACACTTCCATGAAAATGAGAGAAACAAGTTGTAAACACGTGTGTCTAAAAATCTTCTAAGTCATGGAAACCTGCAGACCCTTTTGAACGCCCTGAATTTCTAATAACTTGAATTGTTTAAAGTCTCAGGGTTCCTATTGTGGCAAAAAACTAAGCCAATAAAAGGTGTGCCTGTTTAAAATATGAAACTCATATTCCCACTTGCAGGCCTATACATCAAAGAATTAGGATTCAGAGCTCCTACAATTCAACAACTTCCAGTAACCCAGTTTCATGGAGACCTGTTTGGAAGCCCATGATCTATCACCACCTTTTCAGTTTTCAAAGCAGTGCAAAAAGAACCCAGATAACCAATAATTGCACTCTTAGCTTAATTAAGAGACACAAAGAAATCTAAAAAGAAAAGAAGGTTTCAACCATAGCTCCTCGATTCCTATTTGAATCTACAAAAGCCAGCGGTTCAAATAACCGGCTGCAATAAATTACAAACCCATAAAACTCTATCCTACATAAGCTAATCCTAATCAGCTATAATCTGTACATGCATGAACTGTGCTTTCAAAACAATCATTCCTCCAAAATCTAACAGTTGCACAAAAGTGCTTTCCCACACCTTGATCTTCTTATGAACTTCGAAAATAATGGGGCCAAGTTTAAAGATTTGCATCAAACAATAGAGCAACTACATCAATTATGAGTTAAAGTGTTGAATCCATTCAGGGAAAGGAAAACCCCTAAACAAGAAAAAACTCAGAATAACTGAAGCAAAATAAACCCATTCGATGAAAACCCTAAACCCTAAAAAAAACGACCATCCACAACCCAATCAAGAACTTACCCCCTTAGCCAAATCAAACAAAATGCATAAAAACTGAAACCTTTAGCTTAAAAAGTCAAGCATTGGATATAACCCAAAGACAACAACCTTATAAATGCAAAACAAAACAAAACAACAAAAACCCATGTCAGAAAATCAACTAAACAGGACCCAAAACCCTCATTACTCTCCAAAGAATCTCTCACATTACAAGAAAGCAATCAAATTTATGAAAAGAAAAATTAGCAAAGAAGTAAAGAATCAAGTTACTAACAAAATAAAGAACAAAACTTTAAATTTCACCCAATTGCGCGCGTCTAGCATATTTTTTTATACAACTGTCTGATCAACAAGAATTATCTAAAACTAATCATATTCACTTTAGAAACCAACGAGTCAATCAAGCTTCAAGAAGAAAAGGAATCGATTAAAGTTCAAAAAACAGCAAACCCAGATGGGTAATTTACCTTATCTTCTCCTTCTCCTTCTCCTTCTTCTTCAAGAGAGAAAGAGAGAGGCTGCAGTACTTTATGTTTAAGTACAGTGGGAGAAAGATCTCTCCTTGGAACCAATGATTGATTGGTGAAAAGAAATACAAAAATAAAAACAATTTGTTTTGAAAATTTAATTATTTGTAATAACGTGTCGCTAGACAAGATACAGAGGATATACAGACGTTAGATGGAGATTCAATCCCACGCTCTGGTTTCCGTGTGTGGCTCGCTTTTTGAGGAGAAAAACCGGCAGAGCCCGCGCGTGTTGTAAAATGTTTTAATCTGCGAGTGAAGAGAGGTAAAATCTAACATTACTAATAGATTCGTAATTTTGATTTTATTTATATTTTCTTGGTGTGAGTGGAAAAACGGAATCACAGATATAGCCTCCCACAAAAGAGATAATTATTATCGTGCCTAATAATTAATTTCTTCCTCCATAATTACTTGAGTAAATTATTGAAAATATTAGCTCATGGGTTTGATGGAATTGAAATGAGTTGAAAAAAATGCTATGCTTTGATGAATATTTTTTTTTAAATTTGTTTAATTGCGTAGTTAATCCTGACAATTAGCCACATAAAACACAAAAAATAATGTTTTTTACAGTTTAAAACATGACTGACATAATGAATAATCATCTGTTTTTTTTTTATAATTTAAAGCATAGTTTTCAGACCCGACCCTGTCCAAGGCCCAGGTTTTGAGTTTTGATCAGGTCGTCCGGGTCAATTCTTTTTTAAAAAAAATTAAAATGACGTCGTTTTAGTAAAAAAAAAAAGTCAACTGGTTGCAATCGGGTTTTTTACCATGCTTTATTTGAATATTTTTAATATATGAAATTTAATATTACTGAATAAATATTTGTTGGTAGCTAGAAAGAATATATCACCATGTTTTGTTTGATTCAAATCCTTTTTCAAGCTTCTGAAATTGGAATGTGTTGATGGTAAGTTTTTATTTTTATTTTTATTAACTACAGTTAAATAAAAAAAATGCTTCATAAAAAAAATGTTTCAAACAGAATGGCAGAACAAGTAGTTTAAAAGGCAAAGAATGGGCAATTCAGTCACATGACGTGTAAAAGCCGAAATTAAAGAGGACCTTTTTTGAAATTCGAGGTTAGGTAACTTGTCGAGTGCGGGTCCCACATTTGAATAATAATAATAATAATAATTTATTTATTTATTTATTTTAATTTGAATTATTTTCAGCCTCAGCTGCCGAGGCTTTATGAGGCTGGTACGCGTATGTGACCGTTAGACTGTCATCGTCCCAGACTAGCCGTTAGCAGCAGTGCCAGCTTCATCTACAGTGTGCTCTTCTCTCTTTCTGGTATGTCCTCCGAAATCAATTATTTAAATTTAAAAAATTTATCTATTTTAGGTGAATGGACATGCATTCTCGAGACATGAATGGTGTTTAAGAAGGGGTAGGTAAGTAAATAAGACTTGAATTATTTAATATTTGTTGGTAACTTCTGTTTTTTGAAAATATATTTATCTTATAAAAATACCAAATTAATTTTTTATTGTTTTTTTATGATTTTGATTTGTTAGTGTCAGAAAAATCTAAAATAAAATTATTTTGATATATTTTTAAATAATTTTTAAAAATAAAAATATCTTATACCGCAATACTAAACATAATTTATTGTATTCTTAAATTATTATTTATTCGATATATTGTCAAATTTAACCTAGGTAAACTTTGGTTCTGTCATCTAAATGCTATAAAATGATGTCATTTTAAAACAATTCAAACAATTTGATTTTCTTACAAATAGAAAAAACAAATATTGAATAAAATATTATTTAGTATTGCCATTTTAAAATTGATGATATTTATTTCCCTATTCGAATTGTTAAATAGAGAATATTGAATGATGCATGCATCCTCAATAATTGCTTTTACTATTTTTTTTAATTGTTTTTACCTATAAAAAAAATTAATTACTTTAAATTGATGTTGTTTATAAAAATATCCTATTTTTTTTATTTAACTCAAGAAATTAAAAAAACATATATTAAAAGGTTATCATGATTAATCTTTTTGGTAGATTAACAGCATCAATTTCGCCATTTCATTTTGGTTTATTTTGGTTTGGGGTTTTATAATATTTTTTTATAAAACCCAAATTATTAATTTATTTTTTAAATTAAGTAATCAAAAGCCATTTTAGATATAAAAAAAGATATTTAACTTTTTATTTTTTTAAATTAATGTGGGTGTATGGATCAGTTTGCGCGTACCTCGACTAATCCCACGGGTTCTGAAGTTAACGACCATGTAAGTCTTTAGTGGTTTTGAGGTTTATGAGACTCGAACTGATGATTTCTGAAAAGCAAACCCAGAACCTGACCAGTTGAGTTATACTCTGAGGTCGGGTTTATATTTAACCTTTTATTTAATCTTTACGTAGTGGTTCCCAGCAAATAATCAAAAGCTTTACCCTAGTCTCCACTCATTTTTTTTTATTATTATTATTTTTTAATGTTGATGCTTTGGATGAAGGGAATTATCGTCAATCATCATCATCAAGGCTAAGTTTGCTTGGAAGGCACATTAATTATTCAACCATTCCACTA
>Ga0307515_10017135_pt1 | contig 13220 bp, 8 predicted proteins | sample 17_EM_MG_FD_194513 | JGI IMG/M metagenome (GOLD analysis project Ga0307515, IMG submission 194513) | Populus trichocarpa ectomycorrhiza microbial communities from riparian zone in the Pacific Northwest, United States - 17_EM | ecosystem: Host-associated > Plants > Roots > Unclassified | place...
ACTGGTTAATATAGAGGACTGCAAATTGTATGGAATGAAGAGTCATGACTGCCACGTGTTTATGCAAACACTCATCCCATTAGCTTATCGTGATTTGTTGCCAAAAGGAATATGGGATGCACTTACGGAGATCAGTCATTTCTTCAGAGATATATGCTCCAGCAAGTTGAATGTTGAGCACATTGAGAAGCTTCAAACGAATATCGTCGAGACACTATGCAAACTTGAGATGATATTCCCTCCATCATTTTTTGACTCATTGGAGCATCTCCCTATACATCTACCGTTCGAGGCAAAAGCTGAAGGACCGGTCCAATATAGATGGATATACCCATTCGAACGGTTAGATATTACAGTTGCAATGTAATTCATATATAAAAGTATTTTCTTTGTTTTTCTTAATTGAAAATATTTGATTAATTCAATGTAGGTACTTGTTCAATCTCAATAAAAAGGTTAAGAACAAGACGTATGTTGAGGCTTCGATATGTGAGGCCTATATTGTTGAGGAGATCTCAACATTTATCTCATACTATTTCGAACCTCATATGAGAACGAGAATGAATCGCGTTCCATGGCATGATGATGGCGGTGAAGTGCCTTCCAGTGGGAACTTGTTAATATTCTTCAATCCTGGACGACCAACACCTAAAAATGTCGTAAGGGAAAGATATTTGTCAGAAATAGAGTTTAGACAAGCACACAATTATGTGTTATTTAATTGTGATGAGTTGAAACCTTTTATTCAGTAAGTATATATATGTACTACTAATTAAACTTTGTTAATAATATACTATTTATATATTGTAATATCATAAACTCATTATCACTTGCAGGCAACATCAACAATATTTGTTGTCCAATAAATCACAGCTGATCGAATCCCAGATCTTTCAATTACAAGATAAACAATTTGTCACGTGGTTCAGAACACATGTAAGTATGATCACAAACTCATTATCACTTGCAAAATTACTGTATGCATGTCATTACGAAATTCTCGTTTACTGTTCATTAATGTACATTACATACAAGGTTTATCAAATTAGATGGAGTGCTGCTAAGTCATTGTCTTCACTAAGCCTGGACCCTGAAAGAAAAGTTAAGTGCTACAACAGGTATTTTGTCAATGGATATGTGTTCCATACTGAAGAATACGGGCATAGAAGAAAGACATACAACATCGATGTTTGTGTTAAAGGATCGACTAGTAGTGAGTTAGAAGTTGACTACTATTATAGATTAGAAGAGGTTGTCGAACTGTAATATCATAGCGAGCAAAATAAAGTATTTTTATTCAGATACTATTGGTATGACACGACTGATAGAGGAATCAGATTTGATCCTCACTATAGTCTGGTCGAAATTAACTCAAAAGCTAGACTCCGCAACATAAACGATGTCTTTGTTTTCACAAAGCAATAGCAACAAGTTTATTACTCAAACACCCCTTCCTTTAAAAAGGATCGATCAAGAGTTGATTGGTTATCCGTTATATAAACGAAACCCCGGGGTCGTGTCGAGGTTGTTCATGATGAGAACGAAGACACAAGTGTACGAGATGAAGTCTTTCAAGTTAGTGAGTTGGTTGAACCATATCGAGTTGCTTCTTTGATTGACTTGGAAGACAATTCAAATTTTCGTGTTTTCGATGATAGTCTTGTTGATGTTGACGCAGAAGAGTTGAATGTTGTTTTGAGCTCTAGTGGACAAGCAAATGTCGATGAAGATGATGATGATATCCATACTGAAGATTGCGATGAAGGTGATGATTGTTCAATTAACGACGAAGAAGAAGAAAATTCTGACTAACTATCAGAATGAAGCAATGTGTAAAACATTTTTTTTTCATGTAATATATATTATGGATGATATATTTTGTAACACAAAATATTTATTTTATAAGTTTGTATTGTTTAAACATTGTTGTTATTGTTTTGTGCGATGGACAATTTGTAATTTAAGTGTTTGCAGGAAGGAAAATAGGCAAAACAAACATAATCTTTATTGTACACTGCACTATCACCGACGTCCATCCCGACGGATTACCGTCCGTCGGCATTTCTCAGTAGCCTCACTGGAAATGACACAATAATCACCGACGACTTTGCAGATGGTTTACCGTCCATCGGCCTTTCATAGTAGCCTTACTGAAAATGACACAATCATCATCGATGACTTTGCGAACGGATTTAGTCTGTCGACATTTCATAAAGGGTGGTGGAAATGGCATAATCACCGACAACTTGGCAGACAAAATCCCGTCCGTCGGCATTTGTCGGCAATTCATGATCACCGACAAGTTCACCAACGGACAGTGCGAATTCCAAAGGGCGGGGCATTAGATGCATCTCTGACCGCGTACGTTTGCCGACGGACCGCGAAAAATATGAAGGGTAATTAAAAATTCTGGTGCGAAATTCAATATTTACCGATGGATTTTCGAAACATCACCGACGGAATAAATAAAATTTACTATTATTTAAATGTCCGTCGATAAAACTACGCTATAAATCCCAGTGACCGCCCTTTCCATTCATTTTTTCGTCTCTTCATTTCAGAGTTTTGTTTTTTCCTTTCATTTCCTTCAAAATTTTTGTGTTTTTGGAATTAGAACTTTATTTGGTATGTATGTATATATTAAAAACCTTAGAACTTTTAGCAATTTTATTTGTTCTTTGTTGAATTTACAATTGTGGTGGTCAAATAAACATATAATTACTTCTTCAATGCTCTATGAAGTGGAGATATTGAAGGTTAGAGTTTTAGATATTGTCCTTAGATTTGCCATCAAATATTAATTTGAATATTGTTTATAGAGTACTAAAGGACTTGGATATCCTGATAAACTCGCGACCCATATTATGAGATAAGAATAACCCAATAGAGAAAAATTAGAACTTTAGAACTTTTAGCAAGAACCTTGTTTTCAATTGGTTGTGGCTATTGTCAATATTTGCAGGTTTGAAAAGTTTGGGTAGTCTCTAGTATAGAGGAGGTGCTGCCGAATTTTTTTTAACAATCGAATTTAATTATATAATTATTCATATAAAATTGTGTAGATGCGTAGAACGAAATCAACAGCTCGTCGCTTACGTATGGTCGTAGCTAGTTCTTCTAGCAGCGAGGATGTCATGTCCTTAGGTGCCAATCAAGAAGAGACACCTGCGCCGTCACCCGATGCTGCCTCTTCTAGCGCGGTTTCACAGCGCAGAGGTGACGTGCCTTCGTAGTGGAATGAATTCACCCATAAGTATGAGGCACAGTGGAAGGACGACCTTTCAATGTAAGTTTGTTTCTATTTTAGTTTTTTTTTTTAATTATAACATAATTTATGAACAACTAATCAATATTTCATTAATTTAATTTATTTTTAGGTTCACAAACATTGAGGCCGCCCGAGTAATATCATCGGCGTTTAAATCATCGATGGAGATTCCATTATTTCAATGGAGTCAGGTATCCAGACATCCTGAATGGATACCTCAAATCGATGCATGCTTTGACAGATTTGAGATTGGTGTTAATTTCTAATTTCCAACTTATTTCTAATAAATTATCAATATAATTATAAATAAATTATTATTTTTATTTAAAATTAATTATTTATACACAGGACAAATTCAGCTGGGACAGTGCGCATGACACTGTTGTGAGAGGAGGGTGTAGGATAATCACGCGGCAACTAGGTAACATAAAAAAAATACAATATTTTTTTAAAAAAAATTTATGTTTCAAAATCTAATCTCTTGCTATGGAAGTAGGTTGCATGATTTTTGGTATGAAGCACAAAAAAAGGCAAAAAACAAACGCGAGAGATAACGGTCTCCAAGGCTGGAACGACGTGATGATTTTGAGGGATTTCAAACCGTTATACATCCTGGAAGATATATGGCCTCAATATCTTGCGCACATGATATCTGAGCAGTTCACATGACGCTCACAGTCCGGTGCTGGCAACCGGAACCAGCCAATTCATGGTTCGGTGACAACGCACACCGGCGACTCCGTTCTATTTGCTGTACATGCGAAACGGATGGTAAGATTAATTTATATGAAATATATCGTTAAATAATTTGTTGTTACTTAATTAATTATTTTCCTTACAAGCTACGTCTCTTGGACGTGAGCTGAGCCCAATGGAGCTGTTTGTTGAGACGCACATGCGGAGTCAAGACCGCCAAAAGAGGGTGAAAGAGTTCATTGACAACCGCGCTCAACACTTTGTGGTATGTTTGTTCAACCATTTTATTTCGTAAGTTATTATTTTTATTGAATTGAATATAATAATTTCTTTTTTCATTTTCAGGAGACCTATAATAGCCGGTTGAGGGAGAGATATGGGGACGATCCTTCAACCCATCTGGATTTCGATCTGGATTTGTTGATGGAGGTAGGATCGTCCGGTGGACCCAATAAAATCAGGTGTACAGGCTCTCCAACACTACGGCCGAAAACTTGCAGCCGGCCCGTGGTGTCTCAATTGTTAGGAGCTCCCAATCAGTATCGAGCATCCAATCTAAGGAGTTCCTGGACTTGCAGCAACACACGACTCAGCTCTTCGAAAAATACAAGCACCTATCGGTGACTTATGAACAACACACGGGTCATCTCACCGAGAAATACGAGCAACTCTCGGCGAATTATGAACAGCTTCGCCAAATGGTCATGAACATGGCATCACAGAGTGGTGATACACGTGCGCCTCCTTTTTTGTCGTATAACAACCAGCCTCCTCCTCCTCCAGCTCCGCCATTATGTTAATTTAATATTTTTTTTAAAACACATTCAATTTGTAATGAATATTATTTAACTTTATTTTTTTGTTTTTGATGTTTAATAAAAAATTTATTTGCATAATTGGTTTTTTTTACTATTAATTTATATTATTTTATATTATTTATTCTAAATAATTTTAAAAAAAATATTTAAAAATAATCACCGAGGGATTTACAGACGGATTGTATCTATTGGCATTTGACAGAGAGCAGGAAATGCCAATATCACCGACGACTTTATAGACTGAATATTTATGTCGGCATTTCACAGTAGCTTGGTGTGCAAATGCCACAATCACCGATGAATTTACAGACAAATAAATTCTGTCGGCATTTCACAAAGTGGTGGAAATGCCACACTTACCGACGAATTTACAGAGGGAAACCGTCCGTCGGCATTTAACCGGGAGCTGAAAAATATTTACTGGATATGCCACTATCACCGATGGAATAAATCCGTTGGTATATTTCAAGCAGGAATATTTTTTTTGGCGCGCAATTTGTGTCTATAAAACCATCGACAATTGTTTTTTTTACCGACTGACTTAGCAATGGAATTAGGTATTACCGACAAAAGGTAAGCCGATGGACGTTGTCCGTCGGTAAAAAAAATACCGACGAACTCTGAATCACAGATCGACGAATATTTCCATCAGTAAAACTGTGAAATCTTGTAGTGGGCTGGATCTATCAGTGGACCCTATACAAATTGAGTTTACAATATCTCTAACACTATGGCCAAAGATATGGGAAGGGGTCATAGTGTCTTGACCATCGGGACCCCATAATTTGGACCGGGCCAGCAATCATTGGTCGTCCATACAATTATTTGAGAATAGGTTAAAGCTAAGACGGGCCAACTTAGAGTTTAGATGACTTAACTAAGGGATAAATTGAATATCATCGGGCAGTTGCTGGAAACTCTCCCTGGTACATGTACTACACCTCGTTGCCCTTTTGGTTTCGGTGAAGATCCGCCTTCGTCTCCTCCTCCAGCTTTTATTACCTACATAAATTGTGTTTAATAATATTTTTTAAATTAATAATACATATAATACCAATGTTTAATTTTGTTATGTTTAAATTTTCTTTTTTTATTTTATTTCAATTTTGTTTTAATTTTTTTTGTATTGTTTGTTTTAATTTTTTTTTAAATAATTACATATAATACCGATGGAATTACTATCAGTTTATTCCATTGGTAAAATACATATAAATGTAATTCTCTGATAGATTAATTTTATAGGTAATATGCTTATAATCACTGATGTATTTACTGACGGTTTATTATGTCGGTAACATACATATAAATGTAATTCTTTTGACGGATTAATTATGTCAGTAATATACCATAATCACCAATGAATTTACTGATGAAATTATTGCCTATAAGTATTCTTGTTTGGCGCAATAATTTTGTTGGTAAATCTATGATGATTATATTCCTAATAGAATAACCAACGGAATAAAAATCACCGACAATATATTTTTTTGACAATATTTTTATATCCATTATTTCTTCAATAATTGTCCTTCTAACGGAATCAAGCTTTAAACACCAACTTAATATTTCCTCCATATTTTGTTATTTTTTGGTAGTGTCTGTTAATTATAATCTTTTACACATAATAAGAAACGGCTTCCATTTGAAAAATGAAGAAATCACATGGAAAATGCAATTATCCGGGTCCTCGGCATGTTTGTGTCCATGTCCTAGCATGATTATGGTTTTGTCGATCTTAAGCGATTATCTATGAGATTTTTCCGTAATGCAACCAGATTTCCCGAATTCCACCACATCTCGTTTCGATTTGAGACCTCTGCTTTTTGGCAACTACTCCAACATCGGACCTATAAGAAAGATGCCACGTTAAAATAAAATATCTGAATTGGTTCTGAGTTTAAAGATTCAAGAATAATACTCCAACGATCAATTATATTATAGGTTGATCACTCTTCTGATATTGTTTTCTCTTCTTTATTCACAAGCATAATTGACTATCAATGGTGATGATGCGACTGTCCCATATCAACTAGAAAATAAGGATCTTGAACACTTGTAAATACAAGATTCAATTTCTTTTTAAAAAACCTCTTTTCGGAACAAAATTCACTATATAATTTTAGTGGGACAATATTTCTTAGAAAACCTACCATGTATGGGTGTTGATATACATCATTATTAACGTTGTTTATAGAAACATTAGTTATGTATGACTATCTAAACCCATTGCCTTGAGATTATAATAATATAACTATCCTACATTAACTAGAAGACGAGGATCTTAGTCGTTTATGAACATAAAATTCACCCGTTTATTTTTAGATCAAAACTTACTATATAGTTTGAGTGAAACAATACTTTTTAGGAGACCTACCATGTATAGGTGTTGATATACATTATTAATAACATTGTCTATAGAAACATTAGTTATGTATGACCATCCAAGCCCCTTGCCTGAAGACTATAATGATATCACTATCCTACATTAACTAGAAAACGAGGATCTTAGTCGTTTACGAACATAAAATTCACCCGTTTATTTTCAGAACAAAACTTACTATATAGTTGGAGTGAAACAATACTTTTTAGGAGACCTACTATACTGGGTCGAGCATACATCATAAAATAGCAACATTAGATGGACATGAGTGTTGCAAAACAAACTCCCCTTGTATCATGCTGAGAATTTGCTGTACATTTTTCGTAATTTATTGCATAAACCCCCTCAATAAGGCAGATCACATGGTCTGTTTTCCTTTCACCAAATCAGACGGCTGAGGCAAATCCTACGAAATCACCTAATACCCAACAGCCATACGATCTGTCCCATATCCAACTTATGGTGCTGGCCTTTAATTCTGTTTTTAGGAGGCAGAGTCCCCACTTGTGCCTCTCATGTGACCGACCACTAAGCCTTGTTTGACCTGTCATTGCACCCACTCTGTCCTTCCTTTGCTTTCTTCTCTATGCTTGTATTAAAAAAAATGATTATATATACAAATAAACCTTTTTGGTCACCGAAAATTATAGAGTTAACAAACACTATATAACACACTGAAACCGTCGAGCAAAACCTAACCAAAGTTCCAAAGACGAATATTGCAACCCTTGCCCATCACCAAGAAAAACAAAATGGCACAACCTCTTGGACTAGAAATCACAGAGCTAAGGTTGGGTCCACCTGGCAGCGAAAATGGACCAAAAAATGAAAAGAAAAGGGTTTTCTCAGAGTTGTCCGGCGAAGCAAACAGCACAACCGATGGGCGAAAAACCCAAACAACGAGTCAAGTTGTGGGGTGGCCACCAGTATGTTCCTATCGAAAGAAGAATAGTTTCAATGAGAAAGATAGCCATGAAACTTCAAAAATTTACGTGAAAGTTAGTATGGACGGAGCTCCTTTTCTCAGAAAAGTTGATTTGGGCATGCACAAGGAGTATTCGGATCTTGTTGTCGCGTTGGAGAAGTTGTTTGGCTGTTTTGGAATCGGTGAGTCCTCTACAGTGCTATTAATATCTAGTTTTTATGCATGGTATACACATTAAGCTTCCTTAATTATACCTAGCTAGCATTAACTGTGAACGTTTAGCTAGAAGACAAGGTAGGCCAGAGTTTCACATCCATAGACCATGCAACATTATATGTATGTATGTATGTGAAAGAAATACATACATTGAAAAAATCCATCATTTATGTGTCATGCGCTAAAATTCACACAAGAAACATAAGGACCTTTGCCGAGCAGGCAGTCATTATGGTAGTATAGACAAACTGTAGTGGAAATAACTCAGATAATAGTAGCTTGAGAGGTCGTACAATATATGTGAAAACCAGCTGGAGTACTACAAATATGTACATGCACACTTTCTACAGTATATATATATATATATATATATATATATATATATATATATATAAGATTGCTCACAAGAAATTTGAAAGTAAATAAGGGAACAAGGTTTATTATTTTATGATCCTTTAAAGAAAAAAAGGTAAATGGCCATTATAATTATTTGTAAAATAATATTATTGGCAGGCAAAGCCTTGAAGGATACAGACGACTGCGAATACGTTCCCATATATGAAGACAAGGATGGAGACTGGATGCTAGTGGGAGACGTGCCTTGGGAGTAAGTCTCTTATCCAACCAGTAGTAACACCGCCCTTTCTTTTTTTTATTTACTTGAAGAACGACATATAGTAGCGTTCAATCAATTGTTAGAGGAGCTGATTGCCTGGTGGCCGGAGCATATATGCTCACTAGGGATGAAAATCAATTTTTCAAATTATTGATGGGAAAGGATAGTGCTGATATTAGGGTTTGTAAGAGGTTGCTTGATATTGAGTTTGAACTTGTTTTTTTGTTAAAATTTTAAAAAATCATTTTTTCAAATTAATTTTTTTAGTATTTTTATATCGTTTTGATGTGTTGATATCAAAAATAAATTTTAAAAAAGTATATATTTTAATGTATTTCCAAGCAAAAAATATTTTAAAAAGAAATTATATCATATTCTCAAACACCCTCTTGGTAAAACTGTTGCGGTGAGGTAAATTTGCAAGTATTTTTGGATCATTTTGATACTCTAATATCAAGAATAAATTTTAAAAAATAAAAAATATATTTTCAAGTAAAAAATACTTTAAAAAACAAACATTAACGTAATTCCAAACACTAGAAAGGATGAAACTGCGATGCCAAGGTAAATTTCTAACATTTGTTAAAATATTAAGGGAAAAAAAAAATCACCACGCCAATATATTCCCTTCAAACAGGTGTGCCGGAAGTAATTAAAAGGTTCATCATGACCAATATTTTCTTTCATTCCATAGCTTTGACTCCAACCAAGTGATGTGGTACTGTTCTCCCTCTCCTCCTATATATGATTTCGCATCCTAATTATCCCCTTAAGAGTCACATGTCCATTGTTTTGCTTCTGGAAGATGCCTCCCAATGTTCCTTCTCTGTCTCAACATTTGCGTGAATTACAAGCCAAATTGACCCTGTAATTTGATTTTTACTCTTGACTTCAACCTTCCTTCCTACACTCACTGCTCTTTTCTGTCTACTGTGTCCAAAGCAGACGACAACATGTTTGTAATGATACTTTCTTGAACGTAAGCTCCGCGTGAGAATTTGTATTAATCAACGCCATCAAACTTGACTCCGTGAAATTCACATGTTACCCTACTGTACTACAGCACTTAGGAAAGTAAATGGAGCCTCATTATTCATTTCAAGCTTTTTCTTCTTTCTTCTTTTTTAATTAAGCCTTCCTTTTTCTTTTCTCACATTATTTTTTTAATAATAGTTTGTGTTATCTTTAGACCAGTCAAATTGACTGGATAATATCTAAATAATTTTTATATGATTTAATTTTAAATTCGAGTTATGTAATGAGTCAAGTTGAGAGATTTTTTCTGTCAGTTTCATTTTTTTTCTTAATTTCATCCTCAAATTTTTTTACTAGTCGCTCGGGTTGTTTTTGGACTGTCCAAGTCCACTGGGGTATGTCGGGGCTACTCTTTCATGGTTTAATTTTAAACTCGGGTTAGACGAGAAGTTAGATCGAGAAATTTTTTTTTGTCAATTTCATCCTTTGATTTTTTTGCTAGTCGATCGGCTTACCTTTGAACCGGCCATGTCGACTGGGTCACCTCGAGTCAATTTCTATACAATTTAATTTTAAATTTAAACTAGATAAAAAATCATATCTAGAAATTTCAAAATTAATCTACATTAGATTTAATAACAATATAAAATATTTATCCAAGTTTATATCTGTTTGTTAAGTTCAAGAAAAATGTATTTCGACCATAAGATTTTGCATCACTGCTGGTCATAACTAAATTATAATTACCCGTACTTGTTGCTTTAAAAAAGAGATGAACACAAGAAAGAGAGATCGAAAAACGAGAAATGATTTTTTTTTCATTTTCTTGGTGTGATTGTGATTCTCTGTCTTATTTCTCTATTTTACTCTTCTTTATCTCTCTTCTAATATCGTAAATATTGATAGTTACACTATAAAATTAATTTGTATTGAACTATATATTTAAGTAAAACTCTTGTTGCCATTGGAATCTTTGACTCTGAATAATTTCTTAATTAAGTGGATTGTTTATGGTTAACTACTGTGAGCAATGTTGCTGTTTTTTTTTTTTTTTTTTGAAGATGGTGAATTTGAAAACAATTGTAGGGAGATATATAATGGCGATTTTGGCATTCAATGAGTCTAGCAACTTGCAAGTAAATGTAGGGTTTTTCTTTTGAAATTGTTGGGCCACATACTGCCGACAAACGCAACTTCCTTATAATTGTGTTGGGTAGATGGCGATGATGTCCATAATTAATGTCAAGGCATCGGTCATTATTATGGAGTGGTTCTTGCAACATTTTCTTTCAATCATGATAATTTATTCTTAAAGTTGTACAATAATTTGTTCTTCGCTTGGTTTATCGATCTATGTCAATTTTATGCCAATGTATTAGCCATATTCCAAGAGAATATACCAATTAATCACGAATAATTAAATTAAGGAAGCTGCTCTATCGAAGGATGGTGGGATTAATTTATTTTTTTTACAGGATGTTTATTGAGTCTTGCAAGAGGCTAAGGATAATGAAGAGGTCAGAAGCCAAGGGTTTTGGACTGCAGCCAAGAGGTGCTCTTCAGCAGGGAAATATTTCAAAAGATGATCGTGACTGAGAAAGCACACAAAATATTGAATTCGGAAGAATTTGACTGGACTGTCTTCTTCGTAAAGAAAATTGTTTCTGTTTAATTAGTGATGGTCGATTAAGATCAAATCACGGTTCATCATCCAGTTATAACTGTGAGGCCTATTTTTATATATGTTTAAATCCGGAGATAAAGAACTCTAGATAGGAAAGACAATCTGCTTGTTTATGATCATAAATTCATGCTGTTATATTTGCTGCTGACATTTTTTCTTAAATCATGAATTGCTGCTTCTAGGGGGACTTTCCTTTTCTGCTATTATTTATAATTAACCTTGTCGCCTATCAATCCCATTGTTCATATCTTCCCACGGGCACTCATTTTCATCAAAATCAATCATAAAACTAAATTAGATATGCTAGAATTGTAATAATTCATGGGTTTTAGGCTCATTTTCATCAAAATCAATCATGAAATTTAATTAGATATCCTAGAATTGTAATTATACATGGGTTTTAGGCACTCATTTTCATCAAAATCAATCATAAAATTTAATTAGATATGCTAGAACTGTAATAATCATGGGTTTTAGGTACTCATTTTCATCAAAATCAATCATAAAATTTAATTAGATATGCTAGAATTGTAATAATTCATGGGTTTTATAGTTTTGTAATCATACCAGTAATTTCTCATCATTCAGGCATCAAACATCATTTGATTTATATGTTGTGATTAAAGAACTGGTCAGCATAATCCAGGACAGAAATTCAAGCTCAATAGCATAACTGAAAAGAACCTTATGCAACTAAGCTAATTAAGGGGAGCATTTCTAGAACAAAGGCCCATGTTCTCATGTTCCGATACATGAATTAGTTGCCTTCGAGAAGATTAAAGCACATGATTATGTTTCTTGTCCATCCACCAATATAATATAATCTTTGTTCTGGGTACAGAATATATCTAATATATCCATTCTCACATAACTAGATTCTCTTAATACAGTTAATTACTAAATTAACTTACTAATTAATTATGGTTCGATTCCGACACATATAAAACATTCAAATGTGGACCATGTGGAGGTGATCAGTTTGGTTAAGGAAGTTGAGGGTCTTGGATATTAGTTAACTACTACACTTATATATATATAGACACACACACACACCCGTTGTCTGTTCCTATACTTTTCCTTGCACTTGTGAGTTCTTAATCGACTGCGCAGAGATGGTTTTTTGCTGGGGCTTTGACCGTCTCCTTGCAATGAATTTAGCTTTCCAATATATGAAAAGAAGGAAACAAGGAGTAGCTTTTTAAGGCTTTCGTGCGATACTTTGCATGAAGTCTCCTGTAGTTGATTAAAAGAATAGTTGATGCCTGCCAATTTGTAAAGTGTGTTGCTTGAAGTAATGGGTAACGTTCACTTTGCAATTTCCAAAAAAAGAAGATGAAGACGCTCGCATTGTTTATTATAACAGCTTAATAAATTATGGAGGAGGTATGTGTAACAGTTTCATGACTAATTAAGTGACCAGGAGAACTGAAAGACATGACAGAACTAAACAAAATGATGAATCAAGTTAAAAACAGTGAGATCACAATGTTTACGAGGAAGATGAAGTGGGGGGGCAGAAACTGGTCTGGGTGCCCATGCAACTTGCGGGCAGATCAAAAATTGATTCAATCATTAAAAAAAAAATGGGTGATGTGAATTTGTTTTTTTTTTTTTTTTTTTTTTATTATTATTAAAAAAATTG
>Ga0307515_10017136_pt1 | contig 13220 bp, 16 predicted proteins | sample 17_EM_MG_FD_194513 | JGI IMG/M metagenome (GOLD analysis project Ga0307515, IMG submission 194513) | Populus trichocarpa ectomycorrhiza microbial communities from riparian zone in the Pacific Northwest, United States - 17_EM | ecosystem: Host-associated > Plants > Roots > Unclassified | place...
AGGCAAATTCCCCCACATACAAAACCGTGTTTATGGACTTAGAACAGACAGACTACGATGCATGGCAGAAAGGGCATTAAATGGCCCTTTAAATGGTATTTATTTTTTGTCTACTCCGTACAGCATATTAGGGGGGACAGCCTTTGCGGGAACGATCTTCCGCCCGCGATCCTCGCCGGGAGATGGAATGCTGGAACCGTGAATGTTGTCTTCAAGCTGTTGTGCGTAGATACAAAACCTGGAGTGCGGAGATAAGACCGCGCAAGGGAGGGGGGAGGTCGGGGAAGTTTGCTGAAAGACCCATGGAGTGGATCCCGTTGGGCACGTTCGTGGTGCAGGCAACAGATTGTTGATTCGTCGAAGCCAGCCATGGGCGGGCGCTATCGCTCGCTTTGCGTGGATTATGCGCCGTTCCAAATTCCCGGAAGTTCCCAAAAGCGCCCGGGAAGATATTATCACGAGGCTGTTGAGAAGATTACAGCTGTTGCAACCCAAGTATTTCGCCTCGACAGCCGGGACGCATTTGTTTCGGTATACTGTGTGTAAATCAGAAAGGGCCAAGTTTTGACATAGCCGCAGCCTTTGTGGTGGATGTAGACACGGAGACAGAGTGGATCCGCCTTACTGAAGAATGGGCAGCGCTACAAGGTGGTCGAAGGAAAAATCGTTTGAATTATGAAATTAATCAATTTGGGTTTTTTTGGCGCGTTATCCTCCTGTCGTCGATCAAAATCATCAAAAGGCAAGTTTTCCCAGCGGCCTGGTGGTCTAGTAGTATGATTCCTTCTTAGGGTTATATTTCCGCCCGCTTTTCCTACGGTAGGCAGAAAATAAGCGCCCGCTGGAGGAGGTCCCGGGTTCAATTCCCGGCTAGGCCCGCTCATTTTTGTGGTCTAAATCTTGCTGTGCATCAGCTTTTTTTGTCATGTTTTACGGTCTACAAATGTCCAGGAGACGTGGAAATAATTATCGCGGCAGTGGATGATCGATCGGTCCCCCGTCTAGGATGTGCGACTGCCAAACTGGTTTGACGGGCAACATCCAGACAGAGTCCTTGCTTTGTCGCAACGCGTCAACGATGCCCATTTCAAAGCCTTTCAGGAAGCAGACCCCGCGGATACTTGGGGATTTCTAGGAACGTCCTGAGATCTCACTGTCGGGTCACGGACAGCTCAAAAGTCGGCTACTGTTCCAGTAGCCAACTTTCTGCGCACCGCGACTCGACAGACGGGCTGGGTCTTGACGGTTCCCTTAGGTTCGTGCGGGGGTACCTTCGTCTCCACTACAAAAGCTGTGGCCATGTCGAAACTCGGGTTCACACAGTATGCCGAAACAAACAGGTCCCAGCTATCGAGGCGAAACACTTGGGTTCACAGCAGGCCTTTCAACAGCTTCGTGATAATGTCTTCCCGGGCACATTTGGAAACGGCGCATGATCCGTGCAAAACAAGCGACATCGCCATCCCGTGGTTGGTTTCGATAAATCAACAATCTGTTGCTTGCTGGCCCTGGCGTGCCCAACGAAATCCACTCTGTGGGCCTTTCTGTCACTTCCCCGACCTCCCCTCCATTGCGCGGTCTTATCTTCACATTCCAGGTTTCGTGTCTACGCATAACAACTCGAAGGCAACATTCACGGGCCCGGTGCCCCATCTCTCGACGAGGAGCGCGAGCGGAGGATCGTTCCCACAGAGGCTCTGCCCCCTTTCCCCGCCCGCTCTGTCGGGTCGCGGATGGCGCGAGGCTCGGTTACTGGCACCCTTCTAGGAGGGACATATATTTATACTCTTACGGACAATCATTCTCCGATAAAGCCGGCCCGACAGAGCAGCGAGACGACGATATCACCACAGCTTGGGAGTTATATGCACCTTGCTGCGGATCACTACGGGGTACTGTGCCAAAGACATCGGATGAGTTGCAGAGGAAAACCGGGTTTGTGTATTGAGCGATGATGGTGAGTGAATGCGTCGCCAACTATCATGGAGTAGAGTCTGGCGTTAGGCCAGGACAGGGTCGCGTCGTTCGCAGCAGCAGAGGTAACACAGGGAGGGTCACAGGAATGTTATTGTGAATCCGATACAGTCGTGGATGGGACGAGTACTCAGGATCGATGGCCAATTCTTGAAAAATTCGGCGCCTTTGGACCAGACATCTGCTCAACTTGTTTGATCCTACTGGTCTTCTGCTATCCAGGTCGTCCGGAATCATGCCAAAAACTTAGAGAAGCTCTAGCATGCATTACCATTACCGCTTAAGTACTACGATGTAATTGAGTTATGTGGGGGGGGGTTGAAACCAATTGTAACTGAAAAGGAAGCAGAATAAAACAAACCAATCTACGAATACTCTAAAAGCAACCTTGCGAATATAGCTTTGTTGACTCGACGAGGGAGAATGAGGAGCGAGAGGGGGAATTATAAAGCAATATGCCGAACCGCGGGTTTGACGTGAGGGAAGACAAAAATACATTGCAAGGGAGTCTTTTGTTGGGAGTCGGATCGGGCGGGGGCGCGAAAGCCAGGACGACTAGGGAGAGCAAGGAAAGGAAGACAGAGGCAACGCGGGAAGCACCGGGGCGGAGAACCGACGGAGAGGGATCGCCTACGAGAAGAAGTACAACGACTTCTTGACAGTGTTCACCTCAAAGTTACCCTTCTTTGGCACAGGTGGAAGCAACTTAGTCAATTCGATGAACTCGGGATCACCGAGGGCGGGCTCTCCAGTAGCGGCAACCTCGAGCTCCTTCTTGGTCCTTCGCTTCCTCTTAGTGGGGAGGGTCGCCACGGCCTCGCCACCGTCCTCAGGTTCACTTTGTGTAGAGACGAATTCGGACTTTTCGTGCGCATGGTCCTCAAGGTCGTCCCCTTCCGAACCGATGGCGAGATCCAGAGCCTCCAAGAGTTCTTCGGTGGAGGTGAGGGATTCGATGGCCTTTGGTTCTTGCGGGTCGGATCTGGTAGCGAAGTGCATGATATTGTCCGTTGTTGTCTGTTCACGATCTGCGAGCTTCTTGAGGAGCGAACCAGCCTTGACGGAAGCGATTGGAACAAGGTAGCCCTTGTAACGTTCCATGAACTGCAAAGAACCGTTGAGTTGAGTGGTATATAGGCGAGGGCAATTTAACTTGCCTCGTCGTAGAGCTTGGACAAGACGTTGGACGAGTGGAGAGCGATGAAGGTGTCGCGAATGACAGCAGACATCTGGTCGATGCTGCAGGCGTGGGTCCAGTACGAATCGTGGACTGAAGCGAATGTCAATCCCTGGGTCTGGGGGGCGAACGTGTCAGAAACCATCGATGGTGGAAAATATCCATCGTCTCACCTGGCACTCCAGGGCAGTCAGCATCATATGGGTCGCATCCAAGCTGTGGATGAAGTTGGGTGGGAAAGCCGAAGCCTGTTTCAAGGAATTCACTGTAGCGGGGGCATTGGGGTCCGAGATGTAGACAGTCTGGAGGGTAGTAGCGACCTGCTTTCTTTTGGTCTTCCTGTAAGGCTGAACGATGGGTAGTCCAAGGGGGGTAGTCCAGACGACGGCAGTCATCTGTTCTTGCTTGGTTCTGTTCTGAGCGGTGACTTTCTTTTTACGACCAAGCCTCGGAGGAGCCGGGGTGGAAAGCGCGGCAGAGATTCGGGCGGGTGGGATGGACTTGGAGATAAGCCTCGCACAGAGGTTGAGCCAGGTCTGGATATCCTGAGCTCCAGAGAACAAGTCCCCGATACATCCAATAACCTTCCTTGCCAGGTACGCAGCGGCAATCCAGCACTCCTCATCGGGGATGTCCGCCCTCTCCTTTAACTGCCTCTCAATTTGACTCCTCGCACCAATGAACGTGACACCGTACACGGTCGTCATGACAGTTTGCTTGACGACCTTTCGAGTGATCTTTCCATCCAACATCATCGCGTGCTTAACCCCGTTCGCAGCGTCCTCCTTCAACTTCTCTTGAACCATGTTTGCAACGTAGCTATACACGTCGGAGGGGCGCTCCGTAGCGCCGAGGTTGACTTGCTTCGCGCCCTGGGTGTCTCCACCAAGGGCGGCGTAATGCTGGAGCCCGTTGCACGTGCCGTCTTGGTGGACTGGGAAGCTGGACTCGAACGCGTGAGGATCAGGGGATTCTAAAGCAGAACGGAGCTCCATGCAGGCAGCGAGACATTGCCAAGGATCTTCGGCCTTTTTCCACCACCGATCGCCCTAGCAGATATCAATAGTCAGCGATCGGCTATGGTAATTGTTTGACCGACTCACTTCGAGGGGGCGCTCGGCACTATCATAGATATCCGCCAGATGGTCCTCAACAAATTGGACTCGCTCGTCGAAGCTGCCCTTGTCAAATCCGCACAAGTTGGCCAAATGGATCTTCAACCACTTCAAGCCACGTTCACCAAGGGGCCTGGCCTCGGCGAAGCGAAGAAGCCCACGAGAAAGATCATCACCGATCTGGTTCAAGTGTGGTGGGATTGGGTATGCTCGACCACGAAAGTCCATGTTGTGGGGGAGGTAGAATTTATCTGCCAAGAACTATAATCAAATGAACGCTACCGTCAGCGGACGGGGGAATGAGATGGGGGAGAAAGAAAATGACTCACAGCACGAGCGATTTCAATCTTGTAGTTGACGCTGCACCTGTCCGAGTGATTGTTCGCCTTGTTTTCGCTCCACACCTTCTGCCTTGTCAAGTAGACCAGCCTCGCTTTCGGATCCGACTCGTAGTTCTCCGGCTTCTGAGGTTCAGGGACATCGTAGACCGCGGGAGGGATCTTGCACATCCTATCGCCAGAGTTCCACACCTTGAGGACGACATCGAAGACCTTTCGATTGATTTGCCATGGAGTTGAACCAAGGACATCCAAACCAGCGTAGACGAGCTCCAAATTCCCTTGTTCTGAGGCGTGTTTGAGATAACTTTGTTGTTCTTGTGAGTCCTTGAAGCGCATCGCGGAACCTGAAAGGGTGGGCTGAGTACAGGTGTGCGGAAGGGTAAAGTTGGTTCGCACTTTGGCTGTACAGGTAACCACCCTGGTCATAGTTCAACCAGGGCTTAGGCTTCACCAACATTGGCAACTGGCGAGGGTGTAAAGTCTCCCTGAGACCATCTCGCGACATCCGTTCCGAAACTACTGGGTTAAGCCTGATGACACCAAGTTTGTGTCCACGAAGATACTCGTACGAATGGAAGAACGCGGGCTGTTCCTCGGAACTAAATCGACGAACCGTCGGTTAGCGGGAAAGGGTAAAGCGCAGATCTGAGGGTACTCACACAATCTCTCCGGTTTGCTTGACGACCGTACTCCTGACCACAGTCGCAACATCCATGAGCGCATCAACTAAGAAACTTCCCACCTTAACCCTCAGAAGTTGGGTCCACGCAGCAGCCCACTCCTCTGAGTCTTCCATGTACTTCCTCGCCGCAACCCGCCTCGCGTATAAATCCTTGTAACCAGACTTGGTAAAGTAGCCGGACTCAGATGTCCGTGAGGTGCTTGTTGGGATTGTAATGTTGTTGCGGCGACACATTTCGGCTTTGTGTTCCAATTCAACGGCCCTCCCGATGGTAAGAAGTGCTCGAGCGGTTTTCATACCCTCTGATACGCCTCCGGAGCCTTGGAGACGCATCAGTTCGAGAATAGTGATGAGAGAGAGTTTGTCCGAGGAAACGAGGGAAAGGAATGGTCCTAAACGAGTATGAACCTTGCTCTCGTCTAATACGACAAATCCCAGTCAGTCCCCTATGTATCCACAGTCAGGGATGAAAGACTCACAGGTCATCTCCTCTTTCTTGATGACTTCTGCAATCTCGCTCTTCAACCTCTTCTGCAACTTCTGGTGCCAATCCCACATCCACCTCTGGAGGTGCGAACCATTGAGGCTCCCGTCTCCTAACCCGAGTCTATCGAAGACTTCCGCCTGGTGCTTTAGACGCTCGGTCGCCTCCTCATACACCGAGTCTTCAAGTAATTTTTGTCGGGTGGCGACGTCATCAGGAAGAACACGGCGAGCGAGGATGAGTTGTCCGAGGTGTTTGCGTAGGACTTCAAGGTTGAACGGAACCTCTTGGTGGCTAGGATCGGCTGGATCGAAGGCCCCGTCTAAGGTTGAATTGTACTCCTAGACCCTGTCTCTTTAGCAAACGTGGACGGGGAGGGAAGAGGATTCTACCTTCGGTCGCAGGACAGGCCTGGCTTCCGGAATGTCCCGCAAAGGATCTGGAAGGAGTGAATTTCCCAGTGCCTGGGTATTGCTGAGCTCGTCGACAACCGAGACGAGGTTCATTTCAACAGCAGTTTTGGATAGGAGCTTGATAATGTCCACAGCTTCCTGGTCCGACGAGACGGATCGGGAGGCGACGACCTGGGAGACGGAGATCTGACGATCGACAATTCCCTTGAGCAACGCGGGGGGATCACGTATGGGTAAGTCTGATGCCGGTATTGGGTCGGCAGAATGGGGGCTAAACCTAAACGGATGTCAGCGCTAGGTAAACGGAGAGTACGAATCACCCACCTGAGCCAAACCGCGAGCATGAGGGCATAAGTTGTCGCATTCGGAGCGGCGACCTCTGTTCCCGTCTCCATGGAATCGAAAAGAGTCCACGCATCTTCTAACCAAATAAGCCTATTACCTGGGTCTTTCGACACGGCCATAGTAATAAACGCCTCCAGCAGCGAATTGTAAATACGGGTATCCAGAACGGCCTCAGCCTTGGAACCCCCGCGCAACCCCTGAAAGATCTGTTTGGCTCGTGGAACGTCATATAAGTTGTGAAGACAAGCATCAATGACTGCGAGCAGGTCTTGGGTAGGGGAATCGGTGAAATAGATGTCGTTGAGGTGGGAATTCTGATCGGTTGGCAGCGGAGTGGGTAGGACGGTGTATGGGGTGTTGCGTTTAAGGAAGTCGTGCATGTCCTCAGGGACCGTGACGCCGTTCCGACCCTTGGGCCTGGACATGTAAGGCGGGAGTTCTGGTTGGGCAGAGAGGGATTGCGCCAGGTGAGCATTGCAACGCGCTGTCGAAGGAGTGGAATAGAGCCTGGCTGGGCGGGGAAGGGCCTGTCTCGAGTACGACAACAAAGTCGTCTCTAGGCTTTTCGTCGTCGTCCGTCGGAGAGGAATCATCGCGTCTTTCCTCAAAATTATCGAGGTCGTCGCTGTTTGACGGAACGGAGGGCAAGGAAGAAACCAGGCGACAGCGGAAATAGCTGACTAAGCAAATTTCCATATCAGGAAACTAGGTGTGTTCGGGCATTATTTCCAGCCATTTTCCGGTAGATTTATTTGGAGCGTGTTTACAGAGGATTCGGGGGAATATTTAGTCTCGGTCGCGAGGGCACACGAGTCTACTGGGAGAGAGACACGAGTTGACCGTCATGCGGCAGTGATCCACGCGACTTGCTGCTGGCTGCTCACCACACCTTCTGTTCAAACCACTGTCATGTTGGTCAACGGTTTCTTCGGCCTCTTCTTCTTTACAACTTCCCTAAGACCTGCAGAGTTTGCGGACGAGGGCTGTCTCTCCGATAACTACTACGGAACCTATGGCGACACGAGTCTCTTCCTCTTAAGCCCAGATTCAGCGTGCTTTGCCTCCCTCCGGGCTACCACTCCACCTGGTTTCATCGAGTCGGGAATCCTCTCGATAACCAAGGCAAACCACCAGCTCATGTATATCCACAAGATGCCCGCCCAAGACGACACGGACTCGGTAAATCAGCTTACCAAAGCGCTCGAGCGCCTCAACGTTCACACCACGGATTCGGACCCCGCTACCTCAGATTCACAAACCACCTTCAGATTGGGTGACCGGGACGAATGTTCATTCTTGCATTACACCGGAGTCGACGCAATTGTCAGCGTCCCACCCCACCTCATCCCTCACATCGACAAAGCCCTTCCACGCACCTTCAAGGCTTACGCGATCCCCAACGAGCCTCTGGCAATCACCCCCGTCCCAGAAGAAGCCGTCGACCGCGTCAAGGGGTGGTTAGATAACCTCAAGTTTGACGAAGAAATTGCCTCGATCGTTTCCGACATCTCTGTGCCTCAAATGCGCAACGACATTCGTTATCTCACCGGTGAAGATTCGAGTTCTCCCATCATGTCGAGGCATTCGTTCTCAGAGGGTGCCAGGATTGCCGCAAGCTGGTTAAGGGATCGGATCGAGAACACCGGAGCCCGTTGCGAACTTAAGCAGTTCTTGACCGGTTTCGCTCCCAATGTCATCTGGTATGTTCTTCATTAGATCACATGCCCACACGGAGACTGACGATTTCTGTAGTAAATACAAATCCCTGGATAAGAACGCAGGGACAGTCATCATGAGTGCCCACTACGACAGCCGTGGTTCATTCGGGAGCACCCGTCACCCTGGGGCAGACGACGATGGTGCGGATCCATAGCAGGCTCACATATGTGGGTCAACTGATCAGACATTTGCCTCGTAGGGTCCGGCACAACCGCAATTCTCGCAATTGCTCGTACTATTTCTCGCAAGAGGATTCAATTCAAATCCCACGTGGAACTTGTGGTTTTCGTACGTCTCCCTATCCTCGGCGTCTCCGTTTTCACCTTATTCCCTTGATAGGCTGGCGAAGAACAGGGCCTTTGGGGCTCTCGCCATTACTCTCGTGAGTCTATGTTCCCGGAATTTACTCGTGAGCTGAGGCAACCTGCAGGGGAACTTCGTGACAGTGGCGCAAACGTCACGTTGATGGTCCAATCTGATATGTTAGCCTACCAAGTTCCTGGGGAACATGCTCAGCTCGCTTTCCCCGACACGTGAGTCCTCTTTCCAAAACACTGTACAAGGACTAACTCGCTTCGGCCCGTAGCATTGGCACTCCAGAAGTCGCCCACCTTGTCGCCAACGTTTCCTCTCTCTACAGCCCAGAACTTGAGCTTGGACGCACCTCAGTCTGCTGTTCAGATCACCAACCGTTCCACGAGAACGGTTTCCCAGCCACTCAACTCTTCGAACGCATCGGCCCCATCGCTGACCCGATGTACCACAACACTGGTGATGTTAGCGAGCGCAAAGGTTTCGACTTTAACCAGTTGAGGAGCATTGCAAAGGTTCAGCTTGCGACGTTGTTGCACGTCGCCGGATACAAGCTTATGCCGGAGGACTGGTGAACGAAACGTTGATAGCTTGTGTGTCTCTCCATATGTACAATGTCGATAACGATAAATCTACCCGCCGGGGTGCAGTGTGAGAAAGTGTGCACAACCCCCATCCCACACGGTGGTGCAATGGAACGTCCGTTGTAGAAGACGGGCGGGAGCGCGCTGGTCATCGACGAGGATATTCGAATCTAGGGACTCTCTTTTCTTTTCCGAAGAATCAAACCGCGCAACGTCCGCACTTTGTGCCTACTCACACAGCCAGACAGTTTTCGGTATACAGCGTGGTTGTCGGAGAGAGAAACCAAGCTTTGATTGATTGATCCGCAGTGAATGACGGGCAATATTGAGAGACGCAGTTGCGTTTCCAACGCCTGCGATACAATAGTTAAAGATTCTTGTCTTGCATACAGATGGACTGCGCAGTATCATCTAATGTAGGGACATCCTTGGGAGCTTCCCTCCCCCACCGATTCCACAACTTCGACGCCCCGACAGAAGAACCGCCCCGAAGGCTGGATCGCGCCCACCAGCGTCTTCCTGAAGTCACCCCCTCTCCATTAGAGAATTCCCATCCTGGGTGGGGGGATTTCCTGTTGGCCTCCATGTTAGTAATTTTTCTTTGGGCTAGGGGAGGAGGGTGGCGGAACGAACGCTGGTGTCATTGGCCGGTATAATCTACCGGTCTGAGGGTCGTGGTGAATGTATGAAATTGTTTTCTGGCTCATCCCAGTGAAACAGAAAGCCACCAGTGACGTCAAGGGATAATATACCAGCAAACCTTCTCAGCTTCCACTGGAGAAGGGTTCTCAATAACGCGCGCACTACCCATATCCCGAGCCCGAGACGGTCCCACACTCGGGCTCGATATCGCGACACCGTATGATGCTGTCTTTGATCTTGAAGGACGAGTATGAGGGCCGCATTGGATCCCCAGCTTTGGCTGAAGAGGATGAGACCGGGATCAACGGGGTGAATACTGGGTGAATTTGTATTCCTTCCGGCCCGGAGAACTCCAGGGCGGTTGATGGGGGAATAGTGGGGGAACTATGGTGGATGTGATGCTCCCGAATGCTCGGAACCTAGTCGTGGAAGGCGAAAGACTGATCAACAGGGCGAGCACTGGATGAACTTGTATTCCTTCCGGCTTGAAGAACCACTGTGCGGGCTTGATGTCTTCTTCGCTGGTGAGGACGTGGAGTCCCTCACCAAAGTGGTGGTCGGAGCGGGTTTGATAGGACAATACGATTTGGCGTGGTCGCCGCTGGAAGAGTGATTTGCGCGGATCTGTGGTGGAGGATAAGGTCGTGCTCCCACCCGAGCGGGCGATGGGGGAACAGTGAGGGGAGCATAGTGGATGTGATACTTCTGACTGCTTGGAACATAGTGATAGAAGGCGGGAGACTCAAGGCGGAGTAAGGAGAGGATTTGTGTTCCTTCCGGCTTGAAGAACGCCTGTGCGGGCTTGACGTCTTCTTCGCCGGTGGAAACATCGAGCCCCCCCAGGCGGACCGGGAGCTGTCGTCGATGAAGTTAAAAGAGGGAAATCGTGTCAGTGTTTAAGGTGACCCACGAACCTATCGGAAGGCGAGAGAAATGGAGGGTATTGAGTCCGGCTCGAGGAAAGGAATGTAAACACCCGATGACCACTTGGAATAGTTGTCGGGAGTAAGATTGAGGTTCCTCTTCCCTGGAAGTTTGTTACTTGAATCGGGGAAATGTCAGAACCAAAGCTGGTTAGCAAACAATTGGACACTCACTTCACAAACTTCATGGGGTCCCCCGTTGAGCTGTGAGATCATGCACGTTAGACACAACAATCGGCGGGTACCCAGAGCGGAGAATGCTACCCACTTGAGAGGGGGCTGACTGGCAACCCGGGGGGCCAGCTTTTTTAGTTTAGGGGAGGGGGGCGCGCCTCCGCCTTGCTGAGAGTCCGTATTTGATGGACTCTTTGCGGTCCCGCCATTATGACCTAGGTTAGAACGAAGAACGAACGGATCAGTTCGCTCCTCGGTCGATCGACTCGCACAAAGCGAGATGGAAGAAATAATCGTACCGCTCGATTGACTGGCGGTATCCCGAGAGCTTGGGGAACCCCTGTTGGGTGTAGGTATTTTGTTGTTTTGGCATAAAGGGTGAGAAGGGGGGGATGTTGGGTTAAAAGATTGTCCTGGATTTGAGGGAGGGGGGAGGGTTAGGGAGGACGAACATACCACCCAATACGTGTTCGATAAGGATGTTCTTCACAAGTTTTGTGGATCGGTAGACTTTGTTGAGGTTGCATAGTGGAGTCATTGTCGTTGTCGAGTTTCGCGGTGATTCACTCAGAGCACGAGAGCACTGGAAGTTGGGGAGAAACTTCTCGCCCTCGCCCCGCTATTTATTTGATTGAAGAGCACGTCAAAGCACGTGAAAAGTTAACCGTGGGGTGCGAGTCTACGCCGTGGAAAGCTAACCATGGGGTACGGGCCTGCTCCGTGACGACGGCGTGTTTATCGTCCACCCAGGTACAAAGGTATGAGCGGTTCAGCCCAGCACGGCCGAGCGAAGGTGGCCAGACAGGCTAGTGCCAGCGATGTCCATGGAATGTCGTCGATTGACCGGTCCCAGTCTGGAGCCGAATTCACAGAATGCAAGGCGCAAACTGTGGGTCCGGGTCTTGCCCACAGGGGACTGGCACGGTGGCTGGTGGGACCGGACCCGACGCTTCACTTCTGGAGGTATCTGGGTATGTGCAGCGGGCGTGCCTTTCCAATGGGGTGGTACCTTTAAGCTAAAAGTGGGAACGCCGCTGGCGCAGGTCCAATGAGTCTAAAGGACGTGAAGTTCCCGCGAACATGGCGTTACGTGGGTGACTCTTGTCGGAACCGACTGAGTGTGAGAAACGAGTGCACGGAACTGACCTTCCTTTTTCTTCTTTGATCATCTGCAACATCGCGGGTCATGGTCGGACGTGCTCAGACTCCTCGCTTCCTCTTCGACATGCCCGACTTTTAGCGCTATCGTACGGCTCGAAGTAGGGTTTCGGGTCAGAGTATTCGGAAGAAAGTATCTGCAGTTGGCATAGCAAGCGGGCGTGTCTTTGAACCGATAGGGGCATATGGCACAACTCAGCAACCTCAGGATTTGATAGACGTGCTTCGAGGTTCACCGCCTTTGAAGAGTCACTTCTTCACGACCATTCTCACAAGCCGTTGTCATTTATAACTGACTGGTGAAAAAGAAGGGCATCAACAAGTGCGTATCCCGAGTCCACACCAGGCCATTTACTATTTTCTTCATTGGTGGGATGCCAATTTTATATCGGAACAATGTTCGCAGGTAAGTTTCTCGTCAAAAATTTGAAGAAAAAAAAACATCACTCCCGCCCTTTGGGCCTAACTCAGCGTTCTCGAGTTCCTGGGGATGGAAGTGTGATGCCTTCGAGTGCAGGCGCCGTCGCAGTCCTGTTTATCGAGAAGGCTGGGTTGTATTCTCTCAGGGTCCGCCCAGCCATTTTTATCTTGATGAACGTCCAACACTCCACAGCCATGGGGCAGGTCCATTACCCACATTCAGCCCTGAAACACCTTGAAACCGTGCTTTGGCACGCTCTCCGACCCGATAAATAGGGAGGCAAAGGTGACTCAGAGAGCACCTCCCGGTGCCCGTCGATCCTCGTGTTCCAACCGGGGACGAGTCCGGCAATAGCTTTCAACAGCGGTCAGCATCCTCGCTCGGACCCACTCTGTCCTCTCCATTGGGTGAGCTCATCGCTCCCGCAGACTTTTTTGTCATCTTTTCCAAATTGCGGTGGTCATGTCCTATGGTAACTATTACAGCTCTAAACAAGTGTTTGGGTGGCTATCCCGCCACAACGTCCCGTGCGCACATACGTGGTGAAAAAATATTGGCCACAATCCTGGGACTTCCGAGAAACCTCGTCCCCGTGACTGGAAGGATCTTGAGTACTGGACCCTGGACCTGCCAGCTATTTCTGCCACGGTTTTCGCAGAGGTGGTTGGCTGGAAGGAAAACGTCCCAGTGTTTTACCTCGAAGGGCACCGCACGTGCCACGTACCTCATGAACCGAGTTTCTTGGGAACCGAGCAT
>Ga0307515_10017138_pt1 | contig 13219 bp, 9 predicted proteins | sample 17_EM_MG_FD_194513 | JGI IMG/M metagenome (GOLD analysis project Ga0307515, IMG submission 194513) | Populus trichocarpa ectomycorrhiza microbial communities from riparian zone in the Pacific Northwest, United States - 17_EM | ecosystem: Host-associated > Plants > Roots > Unclassified | place...
TATTTATTTTCTTAACTATTTGCATTGCCCACGCGCACCCCTTCTTTAGCTTTTTATACCAAGGTGTGGTCCAAGAGCCATTTTGTGCATACAATGCTTTTCTTTCCCGTCATTGGTAAGAGAAACTTGCACACAATCCACCCGCACCCACTTACACAAGAATATTCTCTTTCTCTTTCTTTTTTTTAATAAAAAAAAGAAAGATTATTGCTAATACATCAAGAATTTTTCATAATTTTTTTAATTTAAATTATACAAGTTAATCTAAGAATTTTCTTTAATCATGAAAAAATAGCATTAGAACTTTTTGTTTGAGTTTATAAAGGTATGTACTGAGAGTGTGTAACGATTGCTTTTCAAAGTGTTTTTTGTTGAGAAATATTTAAAATAATATATATTTTTAATTTATTTTAAAAATTAACACATTAAAACGATTGTATTTATAACAATTTTGTTTAATTTTCTAGATGTAAATAGTCAAGATAATGATTAAAATAAATAAATAATCAAAGAAAGATAAAATTCACAGATGCTTCCATTGGTGGGAGTGAAATTAAATGATGAAAGATTTTCATTATTAGGTGATAGACCTTGTTTTTGGCTGGCGTCAAAGATTTTATTCATTTTCACTAGATTTGGCTTTGTATTTTGTTTCCTCTTTTCTTTTCTTTTTTCTACGTGCAACTCATTATTATTTTTTCTTTTTGAAAAATTTAAACGAGTGACGTGGAAATAAAATTGAGTGAGAAATTGACAAGGCATAAATCAGGCCTCAATTGATTCTTTCTCCCTTTTTTTCATCCTTTTGCATGTTTTTCATGTGATACATTGAACGAAGTTGATTTTTATTTATATACTGTGGATGAAAATGCAGCTTGATGCTGGTTCACATGTCAAGGAGCTACATGAATTAGGATCATGATTTCAGGTTTGTACTGTTAAGAACCTATAATTGAGCTTCGTATAATTAAATATATCATGTTTTTCTTGAGAAAACTTTCCTTTTTTATACAGGACAACTCACTTTTTCATTACAATAATCATAATTTGTCATTACACTAATCATGATTATGAAATTTAGATTTATTATTGGATTAATAAATTTAGAATTCCACCAATCTAGAATTTCTGATCAAGTTCTAATTAAAAAAATAAAATGAAAAGTAATTTAGTTTAACCTAGTTAAAAACTCTAGTTAACACATAATAAAATCAGGTCCTCAAACCGTTGATTTTTTTTAAAAAAATATTATTTTTTCAGTGTTTTTTTAAATTATTTTTTTAAGATGAACCGAGGTAACTGTTTATCTTGTCTTGTTCGAAATCACATCCTGTATCGAGTTTTATAATTTCGACAATGACAATATTAAAGTACGAGACAGACTATATTAATTGTCATGTATTTTTATTAACAAAAAAAAAAATACATGATCATTCAATTACCGATATAATTGACAAAACTACCATAATTTTTTCTCAAGAACATGGTCCAAGAATCAAGATTGTTCTTGCGAGATTTACTTGTTAAAGGGAAAATAAAACATGTTGCATCCTTGATTGTTTAATCATGATTTCCCATAAACAAGAGTTACACTATGCTAGAAGAATCAACAAGCAAATGATTGAACAAACGAAATCTGGTGGTCCTTAACAAGAAGCAATCACATTCAATGATGCTGAAAGGAGAAAATATTCCAAACACAAAGTTCCGTTTCGAAATCTTCCTCCTCCCCTTGTTCAGGGCCAGGAAGAAAGAAAGAAAACACTAAAAAAAAGAGGGCTCAAGTTGAGGGTAGCAGCAAAGTTTCAAAATGTTTGTTTCCCACTCTCTAGTAAAAGTAGAGTGGGATGCACACACAGCTTGAAGTAAAAGAAATCTCAAAAGGAAAAACATGCTGTGAAATGTGAAACACAAGGTCACATGCTTTGTCCCAATTAGCATCAATATCCTTGTACTTCTTTTCTTGCCTCCCAGAAAAAGTTGAAAGGAACAACCAACAGCCTGTCCTTATTTTTTTATATATATTTCAAACAAACCCTAAACATGAAAAAGAAAATAATAATAATTATATTTTATATGAAAAAGGAAGTAGTGAAGTTAATAAAGACAGCATATTTATCTCAGCTCTATTTGGCCCTTCATGGTAAGCAAGCAGTGACCTCCCTTTTCACTGTTACTAAAATTTCCCACTTCCAACACATTATTATAATCAACCCTTTATGGCATTTTGGTACTGGTGTACATACAGGTAGTGATTTTTCAAACCTACCGCACACTCAGCTTTACAGCTTGATGTATTTTTTATGTTGTGTGTGTTTTGTTTTTTCCTTGACTGCTGATCACTTTTATGGGTTCTAAATGGAATCATTGTCAGTGAATGAATGGATGAATGGGTGGGAAAGATCAAACCAAGTCTTCTTCTAGTGAACCTGTCTGTAAGTACTCTCTCACCTCTTTCCCTCTTTCTTTACTTATTTATTACTATATCTTTATTTATAGTTAGTACTTAGTAGCCTTCATTTTTTAAGCTTCCAATCTTCTTGGAAGTATATCTCTGCAAACTGTATTGCTGCACTCACTAAACAAAAAGGAATAGCCTTTTGTTGGGGGTTTCTTGTTTCCCCCCCCCCCCCTGCTTGGTTGAGTAAAGAATACCATTCTGAGATGCTCATCCTTGCATTTCTTGTTTTCTCCAAATCTTTTCCGATTTACATTCTAATTCTAGTTTTAAATTTACAATTCTGTTCACTTGAAATCTGACAGTTTTTTAAGCTACCAACGCAAATATGAGGATTAAATTGTTGTTTGTAGTGTATAAAATGGGGGTTATGAGAGAAGGGCTTGGTTATTCAAGTGTGCTGTTCTTTGCTTGTCAGGTTTAAATTGCTGGTCTTTACTTGTTCTGAGGTTTAATTGATAAAATTTGGTGTAGTTTTGTATATCTGGATGTCTCTTGATTTGTTTGTTTGGTTTAGTGTGAAATAATTTCTTATGCAAGGGTGGTGAACAGTGAAAGAGAAGTTTAATTGAATTGGTAGAGGTGGTGTGGAGCAATAGAAAGATAACTCTGAGGAGAGCAACTCTCTTAAGTGGTAGATTTTATGGACTGGAACTTGAAGGCAACTTCCTGGGATTTGACTGAATTTGAGCAAGGAGCTGTTCCAAGCATAAGCATAGATGCATTTGATAGGTCAACTAACTTTGGAGTTAACAGGAGTGGAGGGGGTTTTTCTATTGATTTGAAACTTGGTAGGGTTGGTGATTCAAGTGATGAATCTATAATTAATTGGAAGCAGCCTGGAGTCTCAAAACTACAGCCCTTACCTTCTGGATCAACGAAGAGAGCACGCGGAGCTAACAGTGGAACTCAGGTAGCTATGTGCCTTGTTGATGGTTGCAATTCAGACCTCAGTACTTGTAGGGACTATCACAGGCGCCATAAGGTCTGTGAGCTTCATTCCAAGACTCCTCAGGTTACAGTTGGCGGTCAGAAGCAGCGATTCTGCCAACAATGTAGCAGGTATGAATTGTGGTATCGTGTTCTTAATTTCTCAAACTCTAATAGTGCTTTGGTTATTTTGATTTAAATCTTGTTCTGATTATAATTTTCCATCTTTTTCCATAGCTGCTTTCATGTTCTTACAGGGGTGTGCTAATTTCATCTTCTTATTGCACTTCTGCATTGCTTTTTCTGAGTTGGACAGATATTTTCTCTTAATTTTAGGAAACAATGTAATTGTACTGATAGAATCATTTCCTGTTCATCTTTCATGAGGCTCGTACTATATGAAAATCAAAATCAAATTTCTTTACCATTATGCTGCATTTATTTTGAGACATGGTTTTAGCACGTCTCACAGTGTGATTTCTGTAAAGAACTGCCATGTGGTTTGAGCATGTATGCGGAGGAACATGGAAAGGTCATTATTCTGAACAGAAATGGTAATACCTTGAAGAGATTTTGTTAATTCTATGCAGAATTTATTTTGCAGCCTACTACAGTCTTATGAACTCTACCTATGCCCCTGAAATCATGTATAACAGCATTCTTTTGAATTGGTTCTCTTAATTCTTTGTGGAATAAGTGTTGATGACTTCCACTTAGACTGGCTCCTTCCTTGCTTCATTCTTGTCCTGTAAATAAAACAGGCTTCATGTCTATAACATGCATTTTATTCGTTTTTTCTTCTGCATCCAAACCTCTGTCCACCTGTGGTTTCATAGCAGTCTTATACTTTTACTACTACCTTACTAGGTTCCATTCCCTGGAGGAATTTGATGAAGGGAAAAGAAGCTGCAGGAAACGTCTTGATGGGCACAATCGGCGGCGAAGGAAGCCTCAGCCAGATCCCCATTCTCGTCCTCCAAGTTTTTTATCCAATTATCAAGGTTTGTTACAACAATGTTCAGTGGAATCTTTTTCAGCTCTAAATCTGGATACTGGCACACACCCAGTTGCACGACTTCATTGGCAATGATTGCAATCATAGATCTTTATAGTTCATTTCAAACTTAACTAGTTGGGTGCCTCTTCAACTTGCATGGATGATGTCACTTAGAAGATGATGATCTAGTGGCCACTATAGCTAATTTCCACTGCCAATATCCATCCTACCTTTACCTTTTGCCCATGCCGTTGCAGAAATATTATACTAATGATCTACGATTCCAAATATACAGACTGTACTTTGACTTGAATTTGAACATTGAAATTGCTCTCTTTCTTGAATTTGCTTAAAATCAATGCTTGTCAATGGAATTTTAAATTATTTAGCATGATTTTGTCATTTCAAAGTTGCTTCCATAATGCACAGAACCAAACTGAAAGAGTTCTAAAGGCTTTCTGTAATTCATATTGATATATATGTTAGAATATCAGATATGTCACTTGTTTTTGCAAATGACATTTTTTCGATTAAATAGTTAAATACATCTTTTCAACATTTTTTCAGGTACCCAATTATTTCCATTCTCTAGTTCCCATGTATATCCATCCTCTACTGTATTGAATCCCACGTGGTCGGGAGTTGCTAGTACTGAGGCAGATGGTAGGCACCATAATCTGCATCAACTTCCTGACAAACAGAACCTGTTCTTTGGATCATCCTCGAGCAGTTACCATGGAGTGAAGCAGTTCCCTTTTTTGCATTGGCACAGCCCTGGCCTTAACAATCAGACATCTCCGGAAGCTTCTGTCTGCCAGCCGCTTCTAAGAACCATTGCTTTGCCAGGAAGTAGTGGGGCAAGTAGCCATAGTATGTTCTGTGACAGGTTAACACAAATACAAGACTCGGATTGTGCTCTCTCTCTTCTGTCATCAACACAGACGCATGCATCCGGGAACCTCATGGTGCAACATAATTCAGTCCCTTTATCGCATCCTATAGGCCCAACAGTACATGATCATGGTTTAGGGCCAATTGATTCAGTTTTGGTTTTCAATAACAGGGATGCTAATGTCCATTTTCCAGGAACGTTTCAACCGCAGTCTGGTGGTTCCTCTGGCAACAAAGCCCCTCAAACACTTCCATTTAACTGGGAGTAATAATCTCCTGGACTCCCATTTTGATGCACAATAATTTTGGATTCTTGCTGAAATATTCCTCAAGGGATTCTCATCTCTACTAACTAGAATGCTGGATTGTTTAAGTTGTTTTTTTAATGATTGACAGCAAATTGAAAATGTTAGTAGTTCAATTTTTATCCTTCCATTGTTACAAAACCTTGTATCATATCAGTCTGTGACTAGGAGATCTTCATCAGCTAGTACTAGCAAATTATGAATTGCATTTGAGAAATTGATAAGCTGACTGCTGTCATAAACTATGAACAAGTTAGGCATGATGACTGATCTAGAATGGCACACAGAAGAACCACATGTTGAAAAATATTTTGGAAAATTTGTTTAAAACATGGGTAATGGGTATTTTTGAAGTAAAGTTAAAAGTGGAGTTTATTTACTTTTTAGAGTTAAAATTTTGCTAGAATTTTATTTCTCATATAAGCTATTTAATATTATTTAAATAAATTATTGGTAAATAAAAAATTAATCTAAAAAAACTCTTGATTGATATATTTTGATGAAATCTAAAACTTTCAAAATAATCTCTATTCTAAATAGAAAATAAATAAAATTTTCTTGGTTTTTATATAATGACAAGTTAAAATTAAATTTAAAAAACAAACAAACTTTTAGAGGGAAGAAGTTTTAAGCAAAGTGAGTTTCGAGTTTAAGCTCATGTTCTGGTCGTGTTTCAGCTTGAGTTTAGGTTTATAATTTTTTAGTCTATAAAAAATTATGTTTACCAATTTAAATGTGGACTTGGGTCTGGTTCATGAAGAATTATTTTTTCTAGTCCATCTTACTGTTTTGTCCAACCCTTGAATGTAAATAACTAATAAATTATATCATGAATTGTTTTTACATAATATAAACAGTTTCTCCAGCTCAAAAGATGAATGATCTCAATAAAAAAAAAAACATTCAAGTTTAATTCTGGTTTTATAAAGGGTATTTAAAGTTGATAGTAGATAAACTTTAACAATTTTCTGGTTCCTAAAGTAATTTATAAAAGGAATGAAGAAAAGTGTATTGGGGTTAGGATTTTCTACACTGTTTTGGACAAATTTTTCTATAGAATTTGACACTCTCCTTCGTCTATTTTTAGCTTAACTCTTCTAGTTTTCAAGCTTTATTTCTTTTTTGTTTTTTCCTCGTAATATAGAGTTTATGTTTGAATTTTGTGAAGAGATGTTGAGTACAATTCATTTCCAGATTTTAGTCACCACTGTGTTTTTTTACCCAAAAAACTTATTTTTCAACTCATTTCAACCCTAAAACAGTTTTAAAACATCAAGAAACTAACCTAATAAACTAATAAACCCCCAAAAGGTCCAAATTACAAAATTAAATTGAATAAAATATCTCATCCTCAATTTAATTCTGGATTTTTAGGCTATATTGAGGCTTAAAACAATCACTAGTAAAACCTGTTGACATCAATTTTAATTATTTTGGTGGTCGGAATAAATGTCGATAATGAGTTTTCTCTCTTTACATAGAATCCAGTGGGCTTTCTGTCTCCTCTCACAAAAAATAGACTGAAAAATAATGAAAATAAAATTTGGTATCAAAATTAAATTTTAAAAAACCGAAGGGACTAATCACCTATTAAGTGAAAAATATGGGGGACTAAACTAAAATTTATGGAAGAAATTAGAATTTGTCACCTATTTTACTCATGTTTTTTTTTATTATTATTATGGTCCTCTATTTTTCAATTTCATCATCTCTTAAAAGAAAAAGAACTGATTGACTATTAATTTGAGCCTATAAGGGTTCAATTGTGAAAAAAAAAATAAAAAAAATTAATCAAATTAAAAATTTTAAAAAAAAATCACTACTTCAATCCACAATAATTTACGAGGAAATGCACAATAAAAATTACTACATAGAAATGGTCACACAACTTAGTGTTTTGTTAATTTTATCTTTGTTTGATTACAAAATCACCAAGAACTTATATTTTTGCATGATTATAAACCAAACATATATATATATGCTCACTTGTTCAATAATTTAGAAATTTTGGATAACATAAACAAATTGAAGGGGAATGCAAAACAACCTAGGTACGGCTGCTGTTGAAGAAATCTCTCCATAAAAAAAACAAAAAAGGATTAGAGCTTCACTCTATAAACAAACTCATAACGTTGTGAATTGTAATAATACAATGATTGTTTTGTCATTGTCAACAAAAATAAAAAAAAAACCATTGACTTGGTTATTATAAATAGTATAATCATTTCACAAATTCCATTAATTATTATTAGATTATTCAGGTAACAAATTAGTCTTTTAATATCACAATAAAATAACTAAATAACTCTTAAATTTTTTTTAACTCATATACATGAGCTTCTAGTATTTTTATTTTTTAAAGCACAACAAAATAATTAAATTACTTTTTTAAAGTAAAGTTTTTTAGCATGTTTTTTTTTGTTATAATCAAGTTAATCGAGGAAAAATTTAATAATTTTTAAAAATATATATTATTATAAAAACAAAAATAGTTATCACATCACTTTTACAGGTTATGTCCACGCTATTTGAGTAGTGCTTAAAAAGAAGCTTAACACCAAACAATGACTTTATGGGCGATTTTTAAATCATCTCAATGACATCTCCATTCCTAGATGCCACATGTGATTTACAAACTTCTAGTTTGGCTTTAATACTCTTTCCCCCCTTTATTTTTTTCTCTTTCTCAATTTACATGTCTGATCTTTAAAATCTTCAAAATATTTCTTCAATTTGTTTTTTTTATATTTGGTATATGTTTATTTAATTAATATATATTTTATTCGAGATAATTTATAAAATTAATTTTTTTTGTATGATTTTATTTTTTTTAGTTTTTCTTTTCATATCATATTTGATTATCATTCTTTTAATTTCTATTTTTATTTTTACTTTGAAAATTTTTTATATTAAAATTTATTTTTTCTCCCGAATATGAATGGAGAATATGATGTTGGCAACTTGATATTTATAGTTAATTATTGCTGATTATTTTAGTTATTTTTATTTACTGTAAATATTTATTTTAATTATATTATTAAATTAATTAAATTTTTTTAGCGTAGGCAAATTAATAATCTGGATTTAAAAAAAATAATAATTTCAGCATCACCTAAACATGTTTTTTTATATTAAAAAAATTTAACCAACGCCGGCTTGAGACTTTCTAGTTATTATCTACCACCTTCTCGATTACCGTTAAAACTTTATCTTCTTTCCTTCTACTATGTAGCTGTAGTTGTACACTGTAAATTCATGTCTGAATGAGAGAGAACATGCATCACTTTTCTAAATTGTCCATATTTCACAACATGGTATCAAAGCAATAAAACTTCAGTATTTTCAAAAGTTGTCCCAATGTAGAAGTCTGTGATGACTAAAACCTTGGAACCTTCCTCTAATCCCAATATCATTATTGTCCATGATGACAACAACCCCAATCTGAATACTTCCCCTATGCTCTTAAATGGAACGAATTATGTGATCTGGTCCAAAGCAGCAAGCATGCATCTCTACAGCAGATCCAAGATGGGTTTTGTTGCTGGAAAGAAGCCAGCTCCAGCACCTGATAACCCTGCATCTGGAGACAATCTTGTCAGATCATTGTTGATCAACTCTGTGGAACCGTGACTAGTCGAAGGTATGTATTTTCGAACTACTGCTGAAGAGATGTGGAAGGCCCATAAAGAAATATATGGTGAAAAAATAATTTTGCAAAGATTTATGAACTTAAAAAAGGCATATGGCAATGCAATGGAACTCTTGGAGGCATGTGGGATGAATTAACCCAATACACTCATATAACAAGTGATATAAATGTTAGAATTAAAGAGGTAGAACAAGACAAGACTTTTACCATGTTAACTGGCCTTGACTCTGCATATGACATGGTTAAAGGTCAAATTCTAATGGCCTCTGAGTTCTTTCTCGCTCTACTGCTTGCTCTATCATTCAAAAAGAATAGACAAGGAGAAGGGTGATGAATTCTACCTTGAAAAGTGAGGCATTTAATACAGATGAATACTGACAATGTCCTCAATTTGTCTAGAGAACAACTGTATCAGGAACAAAGAGCAGCTTCTCTCTTTTGTACATAGAGATTCACATTTTTGTCACCAAAACATGTGCCATTGTCAAAGAATTCTATTTCTTGTTGAGACCGATTATTTCATTTCTGGTACATTTCCTTACCTGTAAAGTTTTACTACCCTGACATTTATAATCCTGCAATTCCTTGCAGATATTTGAGGAAAAAAATTTCTGTACATAGACCAAGAACTTGATGCTTTCAAGAGCCCAGCAGATTTACAAATTTCTTATCACCTCTGATAAACTAAGCACATTTAGGATCCTGTTGCAGTGAGTCTGTAACTATGATGATTGATATTGGGATACATACATAAATTTTTGCCCCTTACTTATACTTGAATTTCAAGTTCATCCAAAATGGATCCATTTGTTAGGGACAAAAAATTGTCCCTAAATTTGTTTCAAATCAATTCAAAATTAGACAATGTTTCCCCTCCATCCAGGAACTCTCAAGTGTTTTCTACTTGTATTTTGGTCTTGGAATTGGTCAATATTACCTAATTTCTAACAGGTTTGGATCAGAATTGAGAGAAGTAACTGGTTGTGATGAAAATAAGAATAATTAGGTAATATCTTAGGGGGGAAAATGAGGTTTCATGCGAAAAACAAACATAAATATCACTTCTCCAAGGGAGTGGTTGAAGGAAAAGTTGCCAATCTACCTTTGAGGAAGAGGGGCTGCAGCTGATCTTTAGGAAAGCTAGTTTGAAGACAAGAAACAACTAATTGGAGGTCTATAAAACTAGATATTGATATTTGAAAACAGAGGAATTCTTTATACATAGATGGACCATAATTCATTGTCAACAAGACACCAAAATCATTCGAAAAACTTTCATGTCAAATGCTCTTGCAACTTGATTGCAACCGGTTTCTAAAGATGAAAAGAAAACCTCAAGGAACAAGTAGCTTTTATTATGGGTTCATTTTTAGGATTGAAAATGAAGGCATCCTCCACCATATTAATGCCTTTTACCTTATGGAGGATATGTACAAAAACATGAGTAAACAAAGCAAATAAATATGGATACTGAAGTGGGATATGAAATCAGATAAAACAAGCAAAAGAGGAGCTGGTTCTGACAGAAAACACCAAAACCCATTCAATTCAGAGAATCCAAAACCAGAAACCAATAAAGGAAAAGAATCACAATCTCCTTAAATGGCCTTAATTGCAACAAGATTCTGGAAAAGATAACTCCCTTTTCAAAATGAATTGCTGCACTCTCTCACCAAGTATAAAATAGGCAGCACCTCTCCTATCTTTTCCATGCAAAACTGTACATGCGCTTTGCATATAGAAGTACTACTCAAATGGCTAAGCAGCTATCAGGAAGAATGAGGTGTGGGTTCTCCCTTGTGACTGAAGAGATAATGCAAAACATACTCTCAAGGTTACCGGCTTTGGCCTTTGCATATGCTGCCTGTGTTAACAAACGCTGGTACAAAATATGCAGTCAAATACTCAAAAGGCCTAAGCTTGCTTCTGCTCTCTCCCTCAACCCTTCTCTCCATGTAAGTTGTTATACATTCAAATATTTTCAAATCCAGTTATGAAAATTGGTATTTTTTCTTTTGATCGGACAAATTGTCCAATTTTAGACAGCATATATGTTCACCGAATATATTCGCATGCACGTGCATGACACGCGCAACTAGAATTGTTCCTTTCAGGCGGAGAAAACAAGAGGAATCCTGTTGTCAAACTATATATTCACATAACATATTTGCATGCACGTGCATGACACGCGCAACTGAAATTGTTCCTTTCGGCAGGAGAAAACAAGAGGAATCCTGTTGTTCGCATATATTTTCATACGGAACATATTTGACATTGCGTGTCATGCATGCGCAACTGGAATTGATATTAATTGTTCCTCCAATTGAAGAAGCATGAGGAGCTCTATTGTTGCTAATGTGATTGTACAATTTCAGTCAGCATATATGATCATAGAACATGTTTTCTGGTGTATGTCATGCACATTCAACTGGAATTGGTATTAATTGTTCCTCCGGTTGGAGAAATCGGAGGAACTCATCATTGTTGATGTGATTGCCTGATTTCAGTCAGCATATATGTTCATAGGACATATTCGCTGGCGTGCCTCATGCATGCGCAGCTGGGATTGGTATTGTTCCTACTTCTGGTTGAAAAAAACAAGAAGAATTTTATTGTTCCTAATGAGATTGTCCAATTTGTCAGCATTTATGTGGATAACACATTTGCATGCGTGGCTGGAATTGAACTGTAATGACTAACCAAAGTTTTTATCAAGTAAAAAAAGGAAGAAAATAGTGGAAATGAATTAAAAATAAATAAAAATAAACGAAATGCATAGAAATCTTCAAGATTTCCTTTCGTGTTAAATTGTTTTCCTTCGTTGTACCAAAGAAAACCAATAGAGCTCACCAGTTTTTGTGTTATGATTGCAAGGATGCTGTGGAAGAGGTTATTGAACAGGTTCTCTCTGAGCCTATTCGTCCACACTTTGCTATTGCTTGCATCAGCAAGGAGTTTAACTTGGAACTGACTCATGGACTGGTAATAATTCTCTGCTGAATCTTTCATATGGTTGTATATGGTTAATTTGACTCTAGATTCCCTCTTCTCTCTTCCAATGTGAACAAACTTTTGATTCCATAATGCAGATAATTAAAAAACTAGGTTCAAGCATCCCAATCATTACTAATATTGCCAGTGGAATCATTGGTGTTGATGGCATTGCTGATGAACTGTATGAGGTTTGTGTGTTTCTTCTCATTTCATATGCGTGTTTATGTAAATTAATTAAAATATCTGGATGTAGTGATGCCAAATCTTATGAAAATATTATGCAGGAAAAATGGGAAACAACAACTGCTGGTCCTAATTCGCAAGATTCGGATAGAGTTGACCGAGGATTAGTTTTGCTTGTTGGATTTTTACCTGGGCTCAAAATTGGCACCATTCCACTGTTACGACCGATGCAGGTAAGGTGTATTATTCTTAATGGGAAGTGATGTATGCCCGGTCTTAAGTAATAATGCATTGAGAATGGTGGCCATCACACTTAGTGAAGCATAAAATTCTATGACATTGAAATCTATAAGTATGAAAGCTATTTTTCGTTGTTTGTATGCATAATGGGTTGTTGACTTGCAATATTTTCCACCATTATCAGGAATCCAATACCTTGGTTGACAAATTTGTGATGGATATTTTACATTACACATCTGCTGTATCAGATTGTCCAGCCCCTACTGGGATCATAATATTTGGAGTAAGTTGGCATCCTTGCATAATGTTTTAATTAAATTCTTTTAATTTTCTTTGGTTGCTAACATGTGACATTGTTGATTGTCTAGGATAAAACCACTGACATGAAACCTATTGTTTCAAAGATGGGTAAGTATCTTGTTACCACATACATAATTGAGGTAGAGGGTGTCTTGGCTCAATCCTTTGTTGCATTTCTTGCCGTGGCACAGCTTACATATGTAGCTGATGACATTTCAACTTTGCAGATTGTGCCATGCCAGAAGAAACAGTCATTGTAGGCGATGCAAGTG
>Ga0307515_10017139_pt1 | contig 13219 bp, 3 predicted proteins | sample 17_EM_MG_FD_194513 | JGI IMG/M metagenome (GOLD analysis project Ga0307515, IMG submission 194513) | Populus trichocarpa ectomycorrhiza microbial communities from riparian zone in the Pacific Northwest, United States - 17_EM | ecosystem: Host-associated > Plants > Roots > Unclassified | place...
ATAAACCATTTTTATTCCTTCATATTAAATGATGAGTGATCCTAAAAACATTTTATGTAAGAAAAGGACGTGTGTGATAGTTTGTTAAATATAGAGGGGGTTCTCTCAAGGTTTTCATTTTTTTTTTGGTGAAATTTGAAATTTCCAAGTAAGAAAAATCCTAAGATGAAAATTAAAATTAAAATTAAAATTAAAATTAAAATTAAAAGATAAAATTAAAAAAAAAACAATACCGGTTAAATTGCAACCAAAACTCGGTGAAGGTACATTAAGTGCCTGTTTGGTAACGTGGCTACAGGTGAAGTTCACCCGCAGCCACACCAAATACAGTTTGGTTAAGAAGAAAAAATTACTTTCTACTGGTAGGACCCATCAAAAAATCAGTTGTGCCACAGGTTTAGGAGAAGCAGTATTTTGCTACTTCTCGCAGGGGAGAAACCACAACAGTGGAGCATGGCCCCACTATTCAGTGAACAGTGGAGCCATGCTCCACTATCGCACTGTTCATGTGAACAGTAGTTTTTTTTTTTTTGAAAAATCAGTGCTAAAAGTTTAGTTTTTTTTCCCCAAAAAACCAGTCCAGTTAATTGATTTCACACACACTGTTCATGTGAACAGTAATTTTTTTTGAAAAAAAAATTAATTTAAAGTGAATTAAATTTACTCGTATTGTAATCTCAATTTTATTTTTGATAATATTTTACCTAATTTTATTGCTCAAAAAATCATGGAAACTGTAGTTCTTGTCGAATGAATTTTATACGTAATGAAATTGTAATTTTTTTTTAAATTGTGTTTTACTCAAAAACTAGTATTTAATATTATTTAATAACACTACATAAATTAAAAGGATATCGCACGATGACGTAGCATTTGTGGAATTTGATCGCAATTCCAATTATGTTCTTGCCGGGTCCGACCCAGTTAACAAAAAATTCATTTTTTATTGTTGCGCGTTTAAGAAACCATGGAAAATATATCAATATTATTTATTTCATGATGTAATAACAATAGTTAAATCTACAATATTTAAATTAAAAATCATTAATATATATATATATATAATTTTATAACCTCAATTTAAAAAGTATTTTTTTAATCAAATACATTAAACTATTTTTTATTCAACCTTAATTTCAATTACAGTTTTAACCAAACATATATTTTTTCAAATTAAACTCAACTAAAAATATATTTTATAAAACAGATTTTTTTAAAACCACAGCCACACAACAGCGACCTCAATTTTCACTATTATATACCGTAACTGTGCTTGCTTGTTGAAACAAAAAGAAAATAAAATATTAAAAGGAAAAAGGGTTTTGTAATTTTCAAGAGAAACCACCCAAAACCCCCCTACGCACTGCTGCTTAATCCACCACCAAATGCCCAAATTCAAGATCCTAAGCAATCTCGTCCGTGCAGCCATCAAAACCACCACTGCCTCCACCACCACCGCCAGTGACACGACTTTCAAAAGCCTCGTCAGCCATTTCGAATCCATAACACCCCCCAAACCAGAAACTTCTTCCAAGTCCAAAAAACAACCTGAAACTAAACCCCAATCTCCTCCGTCACCCGCGGTTAAATCTAGCCCTGGTGCTCTTGGATTAGAAGACTTTTATTCTGGTACGCCCTTTTTTGTGTTTCTTCAAAAAAGAAAGAAAGAAATTTTTTGTTACAATTGATTTTTTTTTTAATGTCTTCTTTTGTGTGATTCAGAAACAATCCCGACAGCAAAAGACATGGCAAAGACAGCAAAAGTCATAGAAAAGATTATAAATGGTACACTGCATTAATAAAAAAACTGGGTGCTTTTTGTGTATTTTTACTGCATTAGTAAAAAACTGGGTGCTTTTTTTTTTATGTAATTTATCATTTGGAGCTTATCCTTCTTAAATTTAGATGCAAAAGAACTGCGTGTTGTTATTAATTTTTTGTGATGTAATCTGATGTTATTTTGTTTCATTTTTGTAGCCAAAAGGAAGAAAATTAGATGTTAAAGAATTGATTTTTGTAATGTAATGTAACGTTATTGTTAGCCAAAAAAGAAAAAGAATAGAGTATTTAAGTTATAGTTCTAGTTTGGATATCTGGGTTCATGCAAGAAAAAGGGGTTTGATCATTTTCTGCAAATTGGTGCTTTCTGGGTTGTTGTTGTTATTATTATTATTATTATTATTATTTTGTTAGATGTGGTTTTGATTATTTTTTCGAATTTGTGTTTATTGTTTTTTCCCTTGTTCTTTTTGTAGATGTTTTGAAAATTAAATCGCTAAGTTTGGAAGAAGCAGATGATGAGAAAGTTGTAGAAAACGTTTTCAAGACACCATGGCTTTCAAACTGGAAGAAAAACAATATAGGTATACAGCGGAAAGAAATATCTTATGAAAGGAAACAAAAATGGATTTTCAAAAATAGTCAGGTCTATCGTTTTGACCGATTAGTTGACACATGTGCCTTCAAGCTGGGGACAGATGCTACAATGGATGTGTTTGGAATGTTGGGAAGGGAAACAGGTTTGAAAGAGTTCAATGCATTGATGAAGATGTGCATTGAGCAATGTAGGGAAACTGATGATGAGAATGTTGCGAAGGAACAGATTTCTGAAGTTCTTGAACTTTTTATATCAATGAAGGAGCAAGGTTTCCCAATAGAGGAGGAAACTTATGGTCCATTTCTTATGCTTTTAATTGATAAGGGTATGGTGGAAGAATTTTATTTCTTCTATGGCATTATCAAAGATACAAATCCTAGCGAAATTGCACGATTAGGCTATTATGATATGTGTTTTTATATCAGAGTCAATGATGAAAAGAAGATTCAGGAACTTTGCAATTGTATTTGTACTGATTATGGGGACGAGAATATCAGTTTACGAGGTATGTACCTTTTGCTTGATCTACCTTAGAAAATACTATTGTAACACCTTAAAAATGCATTTGCTGTAGTTTGTGAATGTATGATGACTTATACAAGTACTAAGGTGTAAATAAATTAAATAAAGCAAAAATACATGAGAAGATAGCTAAATGTCAAAGAAAGTTAGGGGACAAAAACTAAAGTAAGGCTCAAACTGAAATTATCCAACCCAAGTAGGTGAAGTAGGATGATTTTTGCATGATAAAGTAGGTGAAGTGGGACAATTTTTTCTTTGTCATGCTTGTGAGATGTTAAGATGAAGGGAGGGACATGCTTCTCCTTCACGATCTTTCATTATACACCATTCCTACAAACTAACACTAGCAAAGTGGAGCTTGAATACAATAGAATTGGTAGAAGGTAAATCAAGGGCAGATTGTATGGGGTTAAGAAGTAAAGAAAGACAGCAAAAAGGGCTAGAGTTTAAGGTGAGTGATTAAACCAATAAATATGCATAAATTCATTTGCTAATATGTTTTTATATCAAGAATTTCCTTAAATGCATGATAATTTGTAGAATTGATATTGAATCCTTTTTGAATGGAAACTTCACATTATAATTATTAATTAAGATTGTGATTATGGAAGATTAAACCATGATTCATTCCATTAAAGTGAATGGTGTGTTTTGGCACAAATGTTGTGTTGAGATAATTGCACATGATATGTGAAAAGGGTACAACTTGCTTTACATGAAATTGTGGCCACCTACATACTACATATGCTACTATTGAAATAGCATATGGATATGAGAAATGAATATTGAATTGTCATACATGTTGTTCTTGTACAATTTTATGTAAATATGATAGCGGGGCCCAAATGTTGAAAACTTGTGGAAGTTTTCCATGCTTATCACGTTAATCATTCACTGAGCTATACTCATTGGTAGTTAATAAATTATTTTCAGAGGACCCAAGCGAGAATGTAAGGGAGCTTGGGTTGGGTAGTAGGTTGCCAACCAAAGTGATGGGAGAGTGCTAGCTTGAAGTGTGACTTGAGTTGTGTTGTTGTATCTCTCCATATGGAAGTTTTTTGTATGGGTCATTAAACATGTAAATGCATATGTAAACATATCATGTATTAACTTTTTTGGTATGTAATTGATAAATAGGACAACAATGTACAAAGATGCAAAATAGGACAAGTTGTGTGTGCATATAAATGCATGATTGGTTGGTGAATTTGATTGATAAGGCAGCAATAAGAAGTAATGAATGATGTTGGTTTAACCAAAGACCATGTTTCTAAAATGATAAAATTAATGCTACGGGCTAAGATGCATCACAATAGAAATAAAAGAGGGGTTTAATTATAATTGAGAAGTGGAAGATGAAGATAATGATAATGATAAATGGTGAAGGAGAAACATGTCCGTCCCTTACTCTAAGCACCTCACAAGCATGACAGCAAAAATTGTCCTACATGGTCATGCTAAAATTGTCCCACTTGACCTACTCAGGTTGGGTAATTGCATTTTGAGCCTTCCATTTCTTTGATTTAGTTTTTGTCTCCTAACTTTCTTTTAACTCTACATTATTTGACATTTAGCTATCTTCTCATGTATTTTTGCATCATTTAATTTATTTACACCTTACTATTTGTATAAATAATGGTACTTTCACAAATTATAGCAAATGTGTTTTTAGGGTGTTACAACTATTTTCTGGCATATATATATATAAATGGAAAATTATGTTCTTTTGTGACCCTTTATGACACAATCAACTTTTGTGCATTGGCCATTAGTGATACCTTCAAGAAGATCTTACTCCTGTTGCAGAAAATTATTTACTGGCACTCTGTGAAAGTGACCAGAAGAATTACCTGTTGCAGCTGTTAGAGACTGTGGATATCACAAAACTTTCATTGTTGGGCAATGCAGTCAGTATCTTTAAATCCTTAGGGAGGCTATCATTGGAGTCCTATGTAGAGAAGTTCCTTTTGGTGCTCAAAAATTGTGGTATGTTCATTATACAATATTTTTTTAGTATTGAGATTCCTGTACTTATTGTTTCTTGAAGACCATGAATTGCTAGTGAAAGCTGGGAACTGATTTCCTTTCCTAAATCAAAATGAAAAGTTTTGGTATCTTCAACATTTTCTAAGATGTCATTTTTTAAATTATTATTCCTAATTGTAGCTGCATTTTTCATTCTAGCTTCTTTGAAAAATTATCACTTCTAAGAAATTAAATCAATTGGATTGTCTCCACCAACCGTATTGTAGCACCTATATTTTTATGCGCAGGCTTCTGGTATATGATCTCTAGAAGTTTTTTTCACTCCCCCCCCCCCCCCCACCCACCCTTTTAAATGCAAATTTGAAACCAGGCTGTAGTTCTGGTATTTGAAAGAGACTGAGAATGTATGAGATTTGATGGAAGACAAAGCATGCATTTCTTCTTGATAGCTCCTGTCTCGTATGCTTTGTGATATAGTACTGTGATAAAGTGCAGATTATGGAGCGGAGGATATTTCAACTCTCATCTTTAGTTATGCTACTAGCATTCCAAATTTAGCGGTGAGAAACTTCTCATGAATGCTGCTGGTAACGTCCTTGAGGCCATTATGCAATGAGGAACAACTGCTTAACACATGTAGTTTGCTTCTTTGAAACAAACTCATTCTGAGTGAACCTGGGGAGAATTGAATGTTGCTTGCGTTAATAATTAGTCTACAATAGTAGGTTGCTTCTGATTGATTCAGTCATACTAGCAATATTATGATCTTTCAAGTTTTCTATTTTCTTTATGCTCATTTATTCATTGCCTATTTGGGTTACTGAGGTGGTGTTAACAAGCCAACTTTGCTTTTAGATTGATCATGAATTGGGAAACCAATGGGTATGAAAATAATTCGTGTATGGTAACAGCAAGGTTTGTAAAAAATGACTTTGTCTGCTCATTACATAATAGGAATTGATCTAGTTTCAGTGAAATCTAATTTTAATGTCACTTTTGATGAAATTTTTCATTCTGTTAAATGGATAGGAAGACATTTCATTCTGTTCAATGGATAGGAAGACATTTCATTCTGTTCAATGGATAGGAAGGCATTTGTAGTCATTGAATGAGATGCAAAGAGATTGGTGCCAGGGCAAGCATGTAAATGTCAAGATTTATTGACACTCTATATCATTCAGACTGGTGCTATATATTAGGACTCCTTAGCAGGATTACGTCATATCAATTGTTTTGATGTTAATTCTCACTGTTGCTATAAGTATGTGCAATTTGTTGATCGCAAGTGGTTGTTTTCCTCACACTATCACTCTTTTGTCATTACTTTTCACTTCTCCTTTCTGAAGGCATGATATTGATTTCTATCGTTTGCAATACCATGACAGTTATTGGAAATGTTAATAGCCAAAATTACCATATTAACTGTTTTATAACCATATGTCTTAAATCCTCTAACAAATCCATATGAACTCAGTTATTTTAAGTGTTTGCACAATGAAAAACCCATTTCAATGTCTTTATGCATGAGAATTCTTGAAATGGTTGATTTTAATTTGGCTTACAAACACGTTGAATGTGATTTTTCCTGTTGTAGGTTGAGGATGTTGTTTCAAAATTCAAAACCTTACACACAGTAATGGAGATGAGTCCTTCTTCAACTTCATATGAGAGGCTCATTGTATACAGTTGCAATTCACTTAAGGTATGACCTTATCTTTTGTACGAAAAGGGAAACATATATTCAAGGTTCTACCTTCTTCAGGTTGTAATTCATTTGAAAAGTTGAAGATGGGAATTCTCTTCTTGTTCAGGGATTTAACTACTTAAGAAGCCACATCAAACTTTTTAAAATACTAATCATTTGTTTCCATATAACCTATATATTGATCAATGTCTATTGTCTATTGTCTATTCATCTGAATGCAGGTGCATCATGCTATTGATATGGTAGACCAACTGTGTGAAGAGGGTTTCACCATATCCATAAACACAATACATTCTATGTTGAATGCTAGTGAGGCAAGCCTTGATTTTAATTTGGTATAGTGTTCACTCTACATGTCTTTGCATTAAATATATGTTATATTGGTCATTTTGGATACAATAGTTCTGTTTCAAGTCAATTATAGAATTCAAACATATTAAATTTGAATATCTTGATTCTACTTGTGTCTTGAAGCCTGATCTTAACCCCCCCGAGCTTGATTGTGTTAGATTAGTTTCATTTATGCTAACATGTGTATTTTAATAGCCTCAAATGCAGTTACAAAATAACAGTATACTTCTTCACAGCAGTTCAGTTCTCTTGATTCAACAAGCAAGACAGCCTTTTGCTTTCATGTATTGATTAATCCCATGAATTATCTTTGCTGTTTGAATTCTTTTCAGCTTTATTCTACTATTATCTGTTCTTCTGAATTGATTTTTTTTGTACTCATCTGTTCTCACCTTGATTGATGTTTAGGTTCAGCGAATCTATTCATTGATTTATCACCTGGACTTGACACCAACTAATGAGACATTTAGGAGAATGATAGGTTTGAGTGTGAAAATGAAAGATGTAAGTTGCTAGTAGCTCTCTCTCTCTCTTGCTTGCTCTCCATGTGTCTCTACTGTCCTATGTACTTGCTTTTGCTTTCATTTCTGATGCTACCTTTTGCAAAATAATATTCTCACAAGCCATGGTTACTTATTTTTCTCAGTCTCTTCCTATTCAATGCAGTTTGATGGTGCAATTGGTCTGCTCAATGATTTGAAGAAATTGAATTTGACACCGACAGCTGGCATGTATAATGCTATAATGGATGGATATTTTCGAGAGGTAACTTAACATGTCAAGTTATTCTTCCTGGTCCATCTCATGTGTTTTAATTTTTTTACTGCAAGTTGGTTTTTGACTCATTGTACAACTTGTGACATTTTCTGCAGCTGTTTTTTTATGTAGTACCTATTACATTTTCTGCAAATATACTTTATGCAGTCTTGACCTGTACATGGGATAACTGCTAGTAGGCAGATGTGTTGCAACACTTGAGAACGGGGGGGATTAGGTATTGCACCTATTGGGGTAGGTCAAGGTGGTTAATCATATGTGGTGCTTTTGAGTGACTGGCTTTGAGACAAGGGAAACACTCAAACGCAAAAATATAGATTAAAGGCCGAGAGTGATACAGCTCAAGGTACTGCCATGGAAAGAAATCTTTCTTTTCATACCATTTTATTTCTTCATGTCCCAATATGGGTTGTAATGACCTTACTACAGATTCCTGAAGAAGCGAGGGAGCTAGATATGTTTAGGACTGCATTTTTTTCAGTAAATTCATTCATTCACAAATTGATTATATGGAAAATTAGGATTCATGTAATAATGTCACTTTGGTGCGATGGACACTTTTATACATCTCTATTATCAGTTCACATTTCTTCTTTACCCTGTAGTTGTTGGTCCCTGACTTGTAATTACATGAATGTTATGATTGTGTAAAGTTAGCTTTATATTTTAGCTCTTACATTTTCCCACAATATTTCCTATATTCTTGATGCCACAGATATGATATTCAACATGCACAAGACTGCTTAGTTACACTCTGTATTTTGTGATTCTTCTTAACCTCTCATACTTTATAACGGTCTTCCTCTTATGCTGAATGCTCTTCAGAAAAACATTAGTGGTGCATTAATGGTTCTGGAGCAAATGAAACTTGCAGATGTGAAACCAGATTCTGCAACTTACAGTTGTTTAATAAGCAATTGCGACAATGAAGATCAAATTACCAAGGTAATTTGAGACTTATATTTTAGTCAAGGTACCATGTCTCCCTTTCTGTATGCAAGGATTACAAGCTAAAGCTAATATTCTTGTGTACTTGGTAACTTTTTTTTGTTTCTTTTAAATAAAAAGAGTGTTCAGTGTTGCTATACATTTAAAACATAACACAATGTGGATTGCCATCTGGTTATTTTCTCAGTGTTATGAAGAAATGAAGGTTGCTGGAATTCAAGTTTCGAAGCAAAGTATGTATGGCGCTCATTGATGCATATGCAACATGTGGGAAATTTGAGAAGGCCAAACAGGTAAGCAGTATGTAGATTCCCTGTACAGCCACATTTTTTCAATATAATCTCATCACTTTATATCTGAAGAGTATATTGTTACTATTATTGTGAATGCTTCTTTTTCCACCACCTCGTAATTTCCTTCCAATTCATGGCTTCTTTGACAGGAATCTCTCTAGCTGACATTCATCTAACTAACAACTTTTTCCCTTCGTGATTGTACTGTAAATAGAGCCTGACCTGGGCTAGGTTTTTAGTTGAACTGAATAAGATATTAATCCAGTAAAATCAGGATAACATGGTTGACCTCACCAGATTTGATCGAAACCTAGTCTGGTTATTATCGAGGAAATTTATTTTTAAGGAAAAAAAAAAACAAAATAGCATCTATTTAACAAAAATGTTTGGCCTGAAAACCTAGTGATCTAGGTCCAACTATAAATCCATTGTGATGCTCTCTCCCTTTTCAAGGGAAACTAAGGGTGGTTGTGGTTTTACAGCTTGTTCAACTTGTTTTTTAAAGTGTTTTTTAAATTATTTTTCGTCTTAAAAGTATGAAATTAATTATTTTTTAGGTGTTTATTTTATATGTTTAATGTGCTGATAAAAAAATAAAAAATTGTTTTGATACATTTTCAATTAAAGAATGTATTTGCAAAAGCATCATGAACTGAATTACTAAACATACTAAATAAAATTGGCCTCAATACTTTGTAAAGCATGTCATATAGTAATAACTAATAACGTGTAATTCAATAAGAATTTTGCTAGAAATATTGAATTAACTGCTGACCACATTATAGAGACAGTATTTTTATAAAATCAATATAATTGAGAGAGATGTCTTTTATATTTCCTTTATTTTTTTAAAAAAAAAAACCTTGTTTAGTAGATAACTAGATAAGTGCTATGCCGTAGATAACCTTTTAGCAAAGTACTGCACCTATGGTTAAGCAGACGATTAATGTGGTCAGCAGGCAAAGCAAGGCTAAAGAGTCTAGATTTGTTATGCACAAGATTCATCGGCAACAACCCAGCAAAAGGGTGGGTAAGTTACGGTTTCGAAAAAGCAACAATGGCAGGTTAAACAGAGCAATGAAGGCAACATCAAAATCAATTATGAAAGTGCATAGAGTTTGCTCAATTTTCTCTGCAGGTGATTTGCTCAAGCTTGCTGACAACATCTGTAAGCAACGCAACAAAGGGTGAACAGCTAGCAATCCTGCAACTAAGGAAAAATGAAAGTTCGAGGAAGAGATCCAAAGATGTATCTCATGAACAAGTGATTAATATATGACAAAAACCCGCAAGCAAGATGGGAAAAGCATGTGTGAACAAGCAGTGAAAGCATAGAGTGACATTGTATAAGCAGTGTTGTTGCAAATGGAAAAGCATTTCCCTTCTGTAAGTTTTTTGAATGGCATGCTCCTTATAATCCTGTCATCTTGGTATCAAATGTGCGAAACATTCGCACATCAATTCGAAAGTGGATAGAACACATATTCATTGACCGGAAAGGACAGCAACAACTACAAATAAAAGGCTGTAAGGGCAGTAGCAAATAATAGCCCTAGTATTTCATGGTTAAACTATCCAAAGCTCCTTGGTAACGAAGTCTAGTTACGCAATTTCTCTTGAAAGTTCCTGAAAACAGAGATAACGATGCCATGTTATTGATTGACAATTAAAAACTGTGTTTACTCTTACTTGACCAAATGGTTTGAAACATTTCCAAGCAAGCAAGAGTTTAAGAGCAGATTGGCATCAAGCAACCCAATAATTGAGTGGTTAGATTTGTAAACCAGCAACCAACCTGTTAGCCCGATAAAGCCTGTTGCATGACCATTTCAACTTTTTTTGCTTAGGCAACTGATTACCAAGTCTTGGGAGTCTTGGGTTGATCCAATAGACAGGTTTGTATCGTTGGGTTGTTCAATATATCATTGGTCAAAACATATTTATATGAACAAGTTCGTTGATAATTTAATATCTAAATTAAGAAAATACTGAGAGTGGAAATAATGCTGCAAAGTGCTTGAAATATAGGATAAGTTAATATTTACCAAACATACTAATCAAATTGGTTTTTTCAAGAGACAATAAATCTACGTTCAATTAGCTTCATTTATAAAAAATAAAAAAAAAATACTCTTAATTCGATTAATCTAGTACACGAATAATCTCTTCAAATACATGTGAACAGTAAGACTTAGTTTTTCTCACAACTCTAAATATTATTACAAGTCCGAAGATTTGCACTAGAAAAGTACTTGATGCTGTACATTTTCAGCACATGCTTTTAATTTTTGCCTCCATATATCTCCAATAGAATTTCCCGTGTTTGAGTTGGTGGTCTAACCATCCATGTTTTTTTTTTAATTTAATTTTTTTTGTTTTAGATTAAATTTTTTAATATTTTGAATTATTTTAATATATTAATGTAAAAAATATATTTTAATAAATAAAAATATGTTTTTTAATATATTTTAAATATATATATATATATATATATATTAAAAAACAATTTTTATCACTATCTCATGTGACTTTTAAATGAATTTGTGCTCCAAATATAGGTACCTTTTCCCTTTCAATGTACATTATAATGTTAGCCTAATCTAGAGAAATATAAGCTACTAAGCTTCTCCAATTAAATAATTTATACATATTAAATCAAGTAAAGAAATACAGACTAACATAAATATAATTAAAAGAAAAAATATCTTAAAAAAGTAAGTTAACTAATTAGATTTTCAATTTGTTTTTTAAATAATTATAAGTTTGAGTCTTCTCATGATTATTTAAAACTTATATTATTATTAATTTTAAAATATGTATAATTAATCAAAGTATATATAAAATACAATAAATTAACTCAAACATCTATATTAATAAATAAATAAATAAATAAAAAATCTCTATCCCCATGTTAAAGGCAAGAAAAGAAAAGAAAATGTATGGATTTCCAAGAATAATTAACCTTATGTATTATTTATTTATCTATTTCATGACCATCAAAAAGAATTAGCGACAAGTATTGCTTGTCTACACCTTGCCTTAGCCTGCTCAAGCCTCTCATTCAAAGTCTCTTCTTTAACAGCTGCTTTAACCATAGCCAAATCCATCTCCATCAACTTCAAAACTCTGAACAACTCCGTCACCATTCTATCCTCCACTTTCCCTTCATCTCTCAAGACTTCAGCTTCTTCCCTCGCTCTCTCTGCCACTATTTCACCAACCTTAGCCAAAAGCGCAGTTGAACCAAACTCTTTATCCATCAGCTCCACCAACTTGTCCAAAAAATCCATTATCACATACCCTACTGGCTTCTCGAGCTTTATCTCTTTCGTTCTCTTCCACCCCACTTCATAGTTTGGAGGCTCACCTTTCACAAGGTCTGTTTTGGCCTTTCTATCCCGGATTATTTGAGATCTTCTTCGCTTTTCGATAGGGTAGTCTGAGTTGTTTAGGGTTGTGGAAACTGGAGGAGGGAATGAGGACTCAGTGTCATCAGATTCTGTTAATGGAGCTGAGTTTGATGATGTGCATTTGATGGAGAAGAAGTGAGAGTGTTGGTCTTTCTTAAACGGTAATGTTGATGGGGTTGTAGGGGTTTGGCTTTGGTAGAGTTGATTTAGGCAAAGTGGGTTTGGAAATGAGAGAGAGTGGAGGAGAGTGGAAGCCATAGGTGCTCTGAAGCAAAAGTGAACGGAAGAAGATAAGGTCAGCTAGTAGTATTTTGTTGGATAAATTAATTATGCGAGCAATAAAAGGAAGATATTTGCAAAATATCTGGAAATAGAACAGTTTTTCTATTTAAAAAAAAAACTGTTATTAAACTCGACATTTCTATGGAATTTAGCCAATCCACTGATCCTGACCCGGACCACGTATAAAAAAAAAAACCTAAAATTGTTTTTATAGTCGACCTAATTATGAATTAATACGCAAGCTTATCAAAATTCAATTTGTTATTTTTTGAAGGAAAAAAATTAGAACAACTTCTGTAATTCACACCAAAAACTTTATTGCTTAATTAACCTTATTCTTTTTTCACTTACGTCTTTGTGATTATATATTTTTTCCCCATACATGATATGGTTTTCGATGGCAATTATTCATAAGAAGTAAGGAAATAGTTTTGAGAAAGTGAAAAAGATATATATATATATATATATATATATATATATGAAAATTTTATTCCCTTTTTGTATTGTGATACTAAGTAATAACACTGAATTTTTTAGGAAAAAAAAAGAATAGAAAACTAAGTTTTCT
>Ga0307515_10017140_pt1 | contig 13219 bp, 12 predicted proteins | sample 17_EM_MG_FD_194513 | JGI IMG/M metagenome (GOLD analysis project Ga0307515, IMG submission 194513) | Populus trichocarpa ectomycorrhiza microbial communities from riparian zone in the Pacific Northwest, United States - 17_EM | ecosystem: Host-associated > Plants > Roots > Unclassified | place...
AAACATAAATAAACAAGATAAGAACATAAATAAGATATAAGTTAACTAAGTAAAGGAAAGGAAATGAAAAGCATAAACAAGAGATTAATATAAACAAAACTTAAGCATTACAAAAATATAGAGAGAGCAAGAACATGATCTTGATCTGAAAACTAAGATGCTTAAATGCATGGCAAATGCCTCCTTTATAGGCCAAAATTTGGAACTATTGATTTGATGACTAATTGTTGAGTGGGTGGCCATATCTTGACTTGGTGATAATCCATATCTTCTTGTCTAAACAAACATCATTGCTAACGTCAGAATTTGAATATATTTTTTTCATGAAAGTTCTAGGAAATTATCTCAGCTTTCCAACAAATAAAGAATCGGTGCATTTGGACTTCTAGAACTCGAGATATGGGCTAAACATTGAACAGTGTCTGGGCTGCATGATACCCAATGACTGAACAGTGTTCTAGTTTGGACTGAACCAGCATCTCTTTTCTAAGCTTCACCCTCTCTTTGTCTTCTCAATTTTAGTAGTTGAACTCATCAATCAATCCTTTGATTTATGTGATAGGCCTACATTTAAGATGAACATTTACCATAAATTTAAGGTATCTTATAGTATCAGCTTGTTATTATAAAACATGCTTTAGTTAAAGAGTTATTGATACTTCAAGTGCAAAATGATGATATAAAACCTTGATAAAAATGCACTTTTAAGTACTAATCACCCCCCATAGTCTCAATCCTCAATTCTCCCATGATTAGCATCTTCGCAACCTTCTAGCAAAACTTGATACAATCCTCGATATGATGTCCCCCTCTCCCGTGCAACTCATAATAGTCATCCCTTCCCCGCTGATATTCAGTGTTAATTTTCAGGAACCTGATTGTAACAACATGTCGTACAACCTTTTCATAGATACCTTCAACACTTGGTTTTGATTGTCAACCCCTATCATGCCCACTCTAGTATTACCAACAACATGATTAGGCAATGGATTTGAATTGAAATTGGGCGCGTTTTCGAAAGACACCCACCCTATTTTGATGAGTTCTAACAACTTCCTTTTGAAAGCGTAGCAAGTTTCAATTTCGTGCCCAGGATTGTTGGCATGGTATTCGCAAGCTAGTTCTGGCTTGTACCATTTGAGAAAAGGTGGTTGGATCGGCGGTAGAAGAATTGGAGTTATTTGCCTAATGCTCAGCAATTTAGCGTACAAATCTTTTAAAGGCATTGGTAGTGGAGGTAACTGCTCAGAAGTATACTTCGTATATGGCCTTTGGTAGTTATTTTGGCTGTTTGGTGGGTGATTTATTCGGCTGGGTGAATTTGGGTGCAAGGGTTTGGTAAAGTTTATGTTGGTGAATTGAGGAGTAAACATTTATGGATTTGGGTAATTTACTCTCTTGCCTTTATACCCTCCTTCTAAGTTGTTAACATCCCCTTCTCTTCTTCTTCTTCTAGTAAAACCCTTTTTTTTCCAAAGGCTCCGATATGCGCGCGGCTTTAATGCCTTGCTCTATCCTCTTTGCTACGCGTACTGTGTCATAAAAATGCTAAGATGAGTTGCCCATTAAATGCTCATAGTAAGGTGCTTTAAAAGTATTGGCAAATAAAGTCACCATCTTTGTTTCGATTAAAGGAGGTTGGACATGTGTTGCCTCGTCCCTCCATCTCTGTGCATACCCCCTGGCTTCTCTTTTCCATTGACATCAAACTTGTTCGGTCCGGAGCTATTTCCAGGTTGAACTTGTACTGCTTGAGGAAAGCCTCTACCAAATCTTTCCATTTCTTGATTTTAACATTTTCCAACCGCATATACCAGCTTAAAGAAGAGCCTGATAGACTATCTTGAAAAAAATAAATCAGCATTTTATCGTCATGGATTACTTCGGCCATCTTGTTGTAGTAGGATTGAAGGTGCGTGTTTGGGCACTCCAATCCCGTATAGTTGATGAATTCTAGGACCCTGAAATCTTTTGGTACCACAATGTTTGGTACCAAACATACTTCTGCTGCTCGCAATTGGGTCGAACCAATCATTTCCTTCGATTGCTCTTAATCGTTCTTCTATTGAGGATATCTTATCTTGGCTCATAATACCACTGGACCTACCTTCAGAAGGCCCATCCGCTATTAAATCCATGGTGGTTGGCGATTTAGCCGACCGAATAGGGATGGTGGCACAGAATGTTGTTCTGCTACTGAATTTGCCCCCAGATTCTGAGATGTTGTGGGAATGTGAGACGCGGGTGAACCTGTAGATGGCTGGGCAGACGTTCCCTCCCCACTTTTTGCTTTTAATAGTTGTTCAAGCAGATTAGTCATCCGTGACACTTCATTTTTCACTGATTCTAGGAGAGCCCTTTCTTCGTGTTCCATTCTTGTTCTGAGCCTGGTGTAGTGGATCTTAGGCGGGGGACCTATGTTTCACGATCTGGCGTGGAATGAAAAAAACATGAATGAATGTATGTCATATAAACCTGTATGATGCATATGTAATATGTAATGCGAGTTTTTTTTTCCTCTTTAAAAAAAAATGATTGATGGCCAACATTCTTCTTGTGTAATGGGTATGGACCCGTTTGTCACATTTCTTATCAGGGATAGTTTAGCTCAAATTATTTTGGTGGACTTACCCCTTCCATATAAGAGATAGTTTTGTAAAAGATAGGTCAAAGCCCCTTTCATTAATAATATCGGCTAATACATCTTGACAAAAGAGAAAATACACAAGAAAATGACAATACATCAATCCTCCCCCTCATCCATATCACTAGCTAATGGTAGGAAAGCAAGACCTCGATGCTCAATTTTTCTTAGGAAGGCATCCGTCTCAACCAAACTATGCCGATAACGAAGGATATCCCTCCCCACATTTTGGGCATTGGCTCTGATAATGTGTGCATGAATGGCAGCTTCGTCCATTTGCTTATCTATTTTGGCCATCTTCTCCATAAGCAACAGGTTGTTCTGGTTCAAGGTATTGTTCCGATCCATTAACTCTTCTTGAACATGCTTGAATTTTTCTTGATGGTGTTCAGTGTTTTCTTGGCAGTCATTGAAGTTTGATTTTAGTGCTTCCAATTCAGAGTTACACTGGCCCCAATTTAAGTTTAATCTCCCTCTCTCCTTCTCAGACTCTTCCATCGTAGCCTTTCCTTTGCTCAGTTGTAATTCAAACATAAATATTTTTGCATCTATAGATTCTAGCTGCTCGTTGAGGAATACTCTGCTTTTGTCTCCTTCCATCATCATCACTTCTAATGCTGCTTTATCTCCTTTGCTTTTTCCCAATTCTATTTGGAGTTTTTCTAATTGCTCCATCAAGTCTTCCAAATTGCTGACCTTTTTTTTTTCAGCAACTCTGTCGTAATTTGTGAAGGTCCGTCTTCAGAACGTGGCATCCTATGATCCACTGTCGGGGTCACATTCCTCCACCTTTCATAGCCTCTACTTGAGCTAGGATCTCTCAACCTTTTAGACTCCTTTTGAATTAGAGTCAAATGGTTCCAATCTCGTTTGATAGTTTCAAGCACTTCTTGTACGAATTGATCTTTGAAAAGCCTAGAAAATTCAGCCAATCCCACAGTTCTTGGGATGTGTTGTATACCGCCTAATTGTCTTATCACCAGGGCCGGAGCATAGCTGATATAACCCGTGATCCCAACCAAAGGTACCCAACATTTTTGTCCACAACTCACTAAGACATCCACTGTTCTGACCCACAAGGCTTTCCAACTAAAACAGCTACCAGGTAACTCTTGCAGTTTCTTCCTCCAACCTGGGTCACCCAGATTTCCCCATTCCTCTTGTTCTACCATCTTCAAGGGTTTTTGGTTAAACCACCAAAAATTATTAAAGATCGGCTTCTTAGTTTCGATGTGGCTTACCATCCAAATTTATAATAATTGGGTGCAACATCTCATTGCACCTTTCCTAGTCTTCCTGAAATGGTTGAGGGTCAAGAAGGTCTCAACTAAAATAGCGACCACAAGATTGACAAGAGTATTTTCATATTCCACAAACACAGCTGCAACTTCTAGACTTATCACCCCTGTTAGGCTTGGAAACAGCACGAGGCCATATATCCCCAGAGCGATCAACCTGTCTCTTTCTACCGGCGATCCATACTCTGTTTTGTTTTATTTCTAGCTCCGCCTCGAGTAATTTCCATTTCAACCCACTGGCATTCTTCTCTAAATATTTGCCCAAATGTGGAATTCTCAGTAATTTTGCCAACTCGGGAATCACTTTGTCGCTTTTCAACGGGAAGTAAACCTTGTGCAGCTTTTTGGGAAATTCCATCAGCATTCCATACTCTTCTATAGTTGGACACAAGTCCACATTTCCAAACGAGAAACATCTGTAATCGGGATCCCAAAAGTTGATTAATGACTTCATTACTGGGTTTAATACTTCTATCTTTGTAATTTCCGGCAGTTGTCCATACTTCCCAACAAATGCTGCCTCATCAATGTTTTGACTATGAACCAATATTCTTTTCACATCATTCACCTTGCAGCTCAAGTCTTTGAGGGTTGGGAGTTTCCTTGCATCACATGTAGAGCAATTTCCTTTTGACAGTTGTGATAATTCAGAGTTCTGCCCATATTCCACAATAGTAAATTTTGTAATGATGGCCATCTTATCGTTTATACGACCTGAAAACCAGATGTTTTATGATTACGTTTAATGTTTTATGCAAAACAAAGTATTGTGGAGCATACATCCTAAAGGCAAGTTCTAATTCTTTCATGCTTGATAAAGGTAGGTTGGCTATTCAGTCTCTAAAAGGGTCTCTTGTTATCCTAGTGATCACCCTCGTAAAGGCAATATAAGGGCTTAGTAGGTAATGGGATGGTATATGGACCAATCATTCTAGTCTAAGCACTAAGCAAAGAGTTGGGGTTTACACAAACTTAAACCTTGACTTAAAAGTCGTAAGGTAAGCTGCTAGTTCCCCACTTAACCTGAAGTTTTTCAAAGTACCTTGTACCAAAATGCTCAAAACAAACAAAGCTCAGTCCACTAAATGTCCCTAGTGGAGACGTCATTCTGTCGCACGTGTGTGGCGTCCCAGCGATCGTCCACCACCCTCAAGGTTGAAAGTATGGTTCATCTGGAAAATGTGGAGAGACAAGGAATTCTTGTCTCTTATTAGTAAAATATGGAATGGGAGTCGCCACCTAACTAAGAACCCTAATTGGTCTCAAAGATGGGGTACGGAGACTGGTTGTGTAAAGGGAAGGTATTAGCACCCCAAATACGTCCTACCTAAGGTAAGCTGCATTGTTTTATTTGTCTGATCAAAATCTAAGGTTTGGTAGCGTTTTCTAATTGTTAGTCTTGTCTATCTAAGATTTCAGAAAAGCCCTCCTCAATAAGGAGATTCTTATCTTAATGAGATAAAACCTAACCGTTCTAGCGTCCAAAAAAAAGAATTTAATATCTGGAATATGTATTACGTCTAATGTCGTACTCCGGATACTAAAAGACAAACAAAATAAAATTTTTGTTGTTTTTGAAATTTTGGTCAATGTTCTCTTGACTTTAATAAACTGGTTATTAAAGCCAAAATGCATGCTAAAACATTGTTTTTTGGTGTATGAAAAACATAATATGATTTTTTAGCTTTGAGACACTTGGTCGTATGCACAAAAACATTTCTTTTTTGGTTGGCGAAAACTAGGTATTTTAATACCAGATTTATATTTTTACGGTACATTTAATTGGAATGGGCCAGCACGGCCCAATATAAGGGGCCAGCATCAGCCCAAAGACTATAATTGGCTGGTTACTGTGCACAGTAACCAACTAATTATTTTCATTTGCTGCAGAACGTGAATTGCTCACGTTCTGCATACAAAATGAAGGAAAAGAGAAAAACAAAGTAGAGAAGGAGAGAAGATTACCTGGCGTGAAGTGGCATGTTCGTTGTCGTCTGCACTAGCTTATAGCGGTGGAGACGGTGACTAGACCCGGTGGCGCTGCTTCTTCTCGCCTCTACTTCTCCCCTGTTTTTTTTTCTCTCTGTTTTTGTTTCGTTCTCTTTTTTTTTTCTGCTCTGTTTTTCCTTCTCTCTTTCTCTCTTCTTCCTTCTTTTTTCTGTTCTTTCTCCTCTTTTTTCTTCGTTGTCCGCTGTCTCCTCTCTCCCCTGTATTTATAGGCAAAACAGGGGAGAAAAGGAGAGCTACAACCCTTGCCCAGTCAATGGCGTAGGGGTAGGGTGGCCGCAGCGACCACTATTCAGCCGCCCCACTACCACCCTAGGGACACCTCTCCACCCTCTTCTCCAACACGTGGAAAGCTTTAGGTAAGTGAGGGTCCTATGGCCGGCGTCTTTTTGAAAGAACAAGCGGTGGAAAATAGAGGAAGAACAATCTTCTTCTTCCCCTGCTTTGCGCGTTCAGGGGAAGAAGAAGACCCAAAATGCCATTCAAAACGGAACCGTTTCGGGCTTCCTTTTTTTTAATGAACAGTGGATGAAACGACGCCGTTTTGGACAAAACGCGCCATTTCAGTTAAAAGGAAATGGCGGCAAAATCGTGTCAAAGTCCAAATCAAGTCTTCAATTTGTGATTTGTTCAATCAAGTCCTCAATTGCAATTTTGATTTTAAAAATCAATTCAATTGCATCCCTGCCAAATTCAATTATCAGCCCTGAAGTTGGCTGCCTTTTTCATTTTAGTCCTTGGTCTCTAATTTATGCAATTTGACCCTTAATTGATCAATAAACTTCTAATTTCTTCAATTTGGCCCCTGATTCCGTCAATTACAGCCCCTCTATTTACGCGCCTTTTCCAGTTTGGTCCTTGGTTTCAGATTTCTTTAATTAGGTCCCTAATTGGCAATCAAACTTCAATATTTATGCAATTAAGCCCCTGATTTGACCAAATTAACTCTCAAAAATTATAATTTGACCCCGAAACTTTAATTTCTTCCAATTAAAGCCTAAATTGACTTAAAAATCAATTTTTCTTGCAATCAAACCCTTCATAAATCCAATTAAACTTTCATAAAATTTAATTGAGTCCATAAACATCTGATTTTGGACTTTTCTTCCTCAAATCAAATGTTCTTCATCAACAGGGCTCTCATCGGTCAATGATATACCGTCAAATTTCAATTTTTTTATTTTCGAACCTCCTCAACCAATTTTTAGCCATTGTCTGAGCGTTCTAGCATCCTCTTTTCACTGGTATTAATTTTTTATATTTTTTTTCTTCCGAATATATTTTTTTGATTTTTTTGCATTTTCTTCTTTTTTGTGCGGGGACCCAAAAATGGGTTACAACATTTTAAACATTCCTTTTATTAAAAAAACAAATATTTATTCCTCTTCCTTGTGATTTACAAGTCGCGAACACTTGAGATACTAAGGGAAAAATGAGCTCCGAGCAGCTTATCTTAGGTAGGGCTTGCTAGGGGTGCTAAAACCTTCCTTTTACGCAACCAGTCCCTTGCCTTAGAATCTCTAAAAGACCAGTTAGGGTTCCCAGTGACCATAATACTAGGTGGCGACTCCCTTATTCACAAAACAAAGACCTCGACATGAACCCCTCACTCCGGGAAGGATCGCCGCGACGTCGCGCTCTCGCGAGGGTGCGAAAGTATGCAAGGTGCACATGTTCATTCAAACATTATCCTAATTAATTGATCCATATCGTTGTACGAAAGGTACACATGTTCATTCAAACATTATCATAATTAATTGGATCCTTACCAATGCATGCAAGGTACTCTTATTCATTCAAGTAATATCATCACAAGTTTGATACATATCAATGTACGCAAGGTACTCGCATCCATTCCAATTATATCACAAGTAGTTGATACACATCAATGTACATAAGGTACTTATATTCATTCCAATATTTATCAAAGCAATAAAACAATAAATTCAGAACTTTATGAATAAGTTTACACATATTGAAAAGACAAGGTGCGATGCACCTACTTGTTTCCCTAACTGACCTAGTCCCTTCAACCACCAATGACCTTACTCTAGGCATCTCTTCTGTTTGAGAATCAAGAGATACAATCAATACCTTTTTATAATTTTATCATAATGTGCATTCTTATACTATTGCAATCTCATTCACATGAATTCATTGCCATCTTTTAATTTCATTTTTTGATTATTTTCCTTCACCTACCTCATTACACTCCTTACATCAATTTTCATTGGAGAGCATTGTTTACCATTTTATTCATAAGTAAAGTTATAGATATCGGTTTAAAGTGTGGCTGGACTCCTTGGAAAGGTAAGACACAGTTCTAAAACTCTATTACAGGATAGAAAGACCAGTTCTGCCCTTAAGACCCCTGAAATTATCCGTTATAATACTGAATACAATCTGTCCAGTACTAGATAGTTCGACCCTTCTTCCATTTTCAGTCGTTATCTAAAGTTCTATAACTCCAAATTAAGTGAGGTTAGTTTTGTTTGAAAGATAACATCCATACCTGCAACCTTTGTTAAGAAAACAGGAGGGGAAATAGAGGAAGAACCTGGTGATGAGGAGCACAATATAGGACCAGGCCGAGAGGGGGAACCAAAAAGGGCGACGTCCACAATCTGTTCGCTCCTGGTGGGAACGGCAGGGGAGCCGATAAGTGAAACAACAAGGGTGATGTCCACAATCTGTTCAATCCTGGTGGGAACAGTAGGGGAGACGGTAGGGGAAGCAGCATGAGAGAATGGCGAGTCTGAAGCTGTACCTAAGGAATGATCATGATAGTGATATGCAGGTAATGGTAAGGGAGCCTAAAGGGTTGTGTTATGTGTAGGAGGTGTCGGGTGAGTGATTGGATAAGGTGGTGTGATGGGCTGTAAAGTGGCAGCAGAAGGTTGTATGGGTACGTAGAGCTACAATCTGTTTAGACTTGTCAAGAGGAAAAACAATTTCCTGAAACCGAACATGACGAGCAAGATACGATTTGACAACAAATCCAGGCATCAATATCCTAAATGAGAGTTGCTATATCCTAGAGAAACACAAGGAGAAGAGCGAAAATCTAACTTATAAGCATTGTATGGATGAAGAAGTGGAAAGTAGAGACACCCGAAAGTACAGAGAAAAGCATAATCAGAAGTCAATTTTAGAAGACATTCAAAAAGTGTTTTATGATTAAGAACATGAGTTGGCATGCGGTTAATCAAATACATTAAGCTTTCAAATGCATAACTCCAGTATTTTAGGGGAGCTTTACATTGACTAAAAAGAGTAACCCCAGTTTCAATAATATGTCGATGATGACGTTCAACCATGCCATTTTATTCAAGAGTATACGGACAGATCACACGATGATGAACATACTTAATTTTTAAAGAAAATTGGCACTCAATGAGCGCCTGAAATTGGTGAAATATAGCAAGAACATCAGATTTTGCAACCAAAGGATAAAACCAAATAAATTTTGTATAGGCATCCACAAAAATAACAAAATAGCAAAAACCCTCAAATGACAACATAGGGGAAGGACCCCAAACATCACTAAAAATCAAGTCCAGAGGAGCTTGAGTTTGATGACCCGTAGTTTTTAAAGTCAGACGAGATGATTTTCCCAAAGGGCATGCTGGACAATTAAAATTAAATTGTTTTGGCGTACAAGACACTTGTTTAGTTGACACTAGAAAATGCATACTGCACAAACTGGGATGCCCAAGTCGACGATGCCAAACATCAGTGGAAGTAGAGAGACATGTAGACAAGAAAACTTTAAGCAACGATGTTGCAGACGACTCAGATAAAACATATAGACCATCTCTACTCCAACTGGAAAGAAGCACTTCCTTTGTCATGAGATCCTTAACATAAAATAGAAAGGGGTGAAATTCAAACCAATATTAAGAAAAAAAACACGTTATTCTTAAGACAAAACTTTTGAACAGATAGTAGGGGCTTTTTAATGTCAAGAACATGTAAAATATTGGATAAGGTAAACGCGTGTTTGGGTGAACGGATTTTAGAGTGAGCAATATTAGAAATAACAAGGCCCTTACCATCGCTAACATGCAAATGATCATTATCAAGATAAAGTTATGAGTTCGTCATACTTACAAGGTCAGGTGTTACATGATGATTTACACCTTTATCAAGAAACCAAGTAACAAGAGCAGTTATAGAAGCATTATTAAACGCTAAATTGGCATTAGCTTGTAGATTATGAGTAGCCAATTAAGAACACTACTAGGCGGTATGTCCATAGTAATAACACAACTGACACTTTACAGTTCAATTATAGCCTCCTAATTGGTTTCCTTGCTGCCCAAAATGCTGACCAGAACCAGAGGAGAAACAGTTGTGCTACCGTCCAAATTATTGAACTAAAGCATAACTATTAGTGCTGAAGTTGGGGGCTAAACTATAGCTATAATTCCCATGATTGTAGCTGCAACGATTACTTTGTCTTCAGCCCCTTCGTCCAGTACTAGAACCAAACTGACGGTGTCCAAAGAATGCAGATGGCTTTTATGATGGAGTTGGTAAAAAAGGAGCTGTTATAATAGGATAGAAAGAAGCCTTGTGGAGAAATTAATGTGTGAGGAGGTGGCTATGAAGGTCAGTGTAAGAGATTGGATCAGCCTTAGTGGACAAGCTGGTTACAAGATCCTTAAAATCGCTGTGTAACTCCCGAAACACATACAAATTAAACTCTGCCATTGAGATTGGTCCGCCAGCAGCAACAAGTTCATCAAACAAGGCCTTAGCCTTTTGTAGATAGGTGCTGACAAAGTCATCATTCTGTCGTAAATCTTGGAATGCACCGTGGAGTTGCATAATCCATGAGTTGGAAGGAGAAGCAAGGATAATTTCTAGCATTGTCCAAATGTCGTGAGAGGTGTTACAATCCACAACTAGATGCAGAACTTTCATAGAGAGAGAGAGAGGATAAAAAAGCACTCATGATTAAATGGTCTTGTTGTTTCCATGATAAATATGAAGGATTGACCGATGGTAGGGATGTGGTAGCAGATATGAGATGAGAATGAGGGCATGGTGAGGTGCCATCAACAAATGAGCACACATCTTAGCCCAAAAGAAAAGGTTTATATGCATCCTCCAATACAAGAAATTGGTATTGGAGAACCGTAAAGAAATTACTTACTAAGTATTAGGAAGAGGAATGATGGCAGCCCTGTTCATGATATCTAAAGAAGAGTTCAAAGGAACTATGCTGGTAGTAGCAGCCGATGTAGCAGCTGACATTGGTTGTTGTGCAAGAGGGAAAGAAGAAGACTGAGAGATTGGTGTAGTAGCAACAACTCCATGTTGAAGTTCTTAGTTATCCATTGTCAAGAGAGAAGAAGATGCAGACCAGTCTGGAGGAGACAACCAAAAAATAAAAACATAGGAATGAAGGACAAAAGTAGAAGAGTGAAGGACGGTCTGGACAAAAGTAGATGACTGAAAAATAAAATAAAAACAGAAGCGTGAAGGAAGATTTTGCTGTAGCTCTAATACCAAGTTGAATTATGTTGAGAGATTGAATTTGTGTAAATTGTGATGGATGCTAATGACAACAACCATTCCTTTATATATATACCTTTAGGGTTGTGTACAATACTAGAGTGAAATAATTCAACTCAATAGGTCTCTTTCCATAATAGCTGATAATAATTTTATCTTGGAAATCTCAACACAACTCAATAGTTTCGAACACCATCTTCTTATGAATCAATTCTCACTTGATATCAAGATATTCCTCTCTTGGTATCATTATCTTATCTCATTCTTTCAGAATAACTAATCAATACTTTCTCTCCCATTTTTTGGAAGGTAATTGCTGATACTAATGAATCTCATTGGTATCATTAGTCTCCAAATACTGGGTTAGACTAATGAATTCAATTCAAGTGCCGATGTCAATACAACCAATTGATATCATTGCTATTCCTACCCCGGAATAGTTAATCAATTCTTATCCATATCTGGTTTATTATCAAAGTTGCTGATGTCAAGAACCCTTGACATCATTAACCTCCTTACTTGGAGTAGCTAATCACACCATAAATAGTTGTCGATACCAATGCGACCCATTGATATTGCCGCACATGTGCGACATCGTGGTGAAATTGCCTCCACTTTAGGTTTTAGTAATCGAAAAATGGGATAGACAAGGAATTCTTGTATTTTATCAGTGGAATGAGGGAATGAGAGTAACCACCTAGTATTTTTGTCACTAGGAACCCTAAGTGGTCTCAGAAATCGGGTACGGGGACTGATTGTGTAAAGGGAAGGTATTAGCACCCCAAATATGTCCTACATAAGGTGAGTTGTATTGTTTGATTGTCTGATAAAAGCTAAGGTATTGTTGTGTTTTCTAGTTGTTGGTCTGCCTAAGGTTTAAGAAAAGTCCTCCTCGGTAAGGAGATTCTTATCTTATTGGGTAAATCCTGACCATTCTAATTTCTATACATAAAAGAACTACCCTTTTAATATAAGGAATACGTCTCACGTATAAGTTCGTAATCCCAGATACTAAAAGAAAACAAAATAATTTTTTTTGTTTTTTTTGAAATATTGACCTAGTTCTCATGACTTTAATAGACAAGTTATTAAAGCTCAAGATACATGCTAAAATATATTTTGAATTTTTGTTGTATGAAAATACGATATAATTTTTTATCTTTGAGAGACTTGGCCGTATACATGAAAATATGATATTTTTTTTGTTTTATAGTTTTTGCAATGTTTTGATAAAAACTAGGTATTTTAATACATATGTTACGGTGTAGCATAGTACACATGACAAGTCAATACATTAGTAATACAATATTTCCTATCCCAGCACACGTTACATAATATTTCGGAAATCTCAATAATGAAGTACAATGACAATAATTACGTGAACTTGAGCCACTATCAATAATTTTGCTTAAATCTCAATAATGTATTCTGTGTTTAATCGTGCCTAGGTAATGGGGGATAGTATGATAAAAATGGTAATCTAATGCCGCTAATTGTTAAGGAATTCGCTGGAGGCTTGAAGAGGATGCTTGAATTCCGATAGAAGCAAAACGCAGTTTCTTTCTCCTAATCAAGTTGAAGTTTTCGCGCGGATAAACTTTATTGGAAAATAAATTCCAGGCGGATGACTAGTTGATGGCTTCAAAGCCAAATGAATTCCAGGCTGATGACTAGTTGATCGCTTCAAAGCATTTCTTGCACGATTTAGAGATTGGTTGTCAGTTTGGGATTGAAGAAAGGTCATCTTAGA
>Ga0307515_10017141_pt1 | contig 13218 bp, 3 predicted proteins | sample 17_EM_MG_FD_194513 | JGI IMG/M metagenome (GOLD analysis project Ga0307515, IMG submission 194513) | Populus trichocarpa ectomycorrhiza microbial communities from riparian zone in the Pacific Northwest, United States - 17_EM | ecosystem: Host-associated > Plants > Roots > Unclassified | place...
CGTCGTTGACCCGGTCCGAATGCCCCCTAAGTGTCTGCCGTTCTTGTCCCGACCGCGCGTCCCACAGCTTGACGGTTCCGTCCTCCGATGCCGACGCCACAACGGCCCCATCCGGCGGGAAGGCTACGTCACTGACGCGGCCCGAATGCCCCCTAAGTGTCTGCCGCTCCTGTCCCGACCGCGCGTCCCACAGCTTGACGGTGTTCCACGATGCCGACGCTACGACGGTCCCGTCCGGCGAGAAGGCTACGGCGTTGACCCGGCCCGAATGCCCACTGGGCGTCTGCCGCTCCTGTCCTGACCGCGCGTCCCACAGCCTGACGGTTTTGTCCTCCGATGCCGACGACGCGACGGTCCCGTCCGGCGAGAAGGCCACGGCTTTGACGCAGTCCGAATGCCCCCTAAGTATCTGCCGCTCCTGTCCCGACCGCGCATCCCACAGCTTGACAGTCTTGTCCCACGATGCCGACGCCACAACGGCCCCATCCGGCGAGAAGGCTACGTCACTGACGCAGCCCGAATGCCCCCTAAGTGTCTGCCGCTCCTGTCCCGACCGCGCATCCCACAGCTTGACGGTCTTGTCCCACGATGCCGACGCCACGGCGGCCCCATCCGGCGAGAAGGCCACGGCGTTGACGCGGTCCGAATGCCCCCAAAGTGTCTGCCGCTCCTGTCCCGACTGCGCGTCCCACAGCTTGACGGTCTTGTCATCCGATGCTGATGCCACGACGGTCCCGTCTGGCGAGAAAGCCACGGCTTTGACGTAGTCCAAATGCCCCCTAAGTGTCTGCCGCTCCTGTCCCGACTGCGCGTCCCATAGCTTGACGGTCTTGTCATCCGATGTCGACGCCACGACGGTCCCATCCGGCGAGAAGGCCACGTCGTTGACCCAGCCCGAATGCCCCCTAAGTGTCTGCCGCTCCTGTCCCGACCGCGCGTCCCACAGCTTGACGGTGTTCCACGATGCCGACGCCACGACGGTCCCGTCCGGCGAGAAGGCTACGGCGTTGACCCCGCTCGGATGCCCCGCCAGCGTCTGCCGTTCCTGTCCCGACCGCGTCTCCCACAGCTTGACGGTTTTGTCATCCGATGCCGACGCCACGACGGTCCCGTCCGGCGAGAAGGCCACGGCTTTGGCGTACTCCGAATGCCCCCTAAGTGTCTGCCGCTCCTGTCCCGACTGCGCGTCCCATAGCTTGACGGTCTTGTCATCCGATGCTGACGCCACGACGGTCCCGTCTGGCGAGAAGGCTACGACGTTGACGTAGTCCGAATGCCCCTCGAGCGTCTGTAGAGTGGCGCTCCATACCTCTTCTGTTTCGGGGAGTCGTTCTATTAACCGCGGTATCTGGTCTTTGAATTGCTCCCGAATTACACTCCTTTTTGGTGCAAATATCAACGCGGAAGCGTATACTTGCAGCGGCGCCTGTTCAATCGCTGATCGACTATACTGTGCAAATCTTTTGATATCGTGAACTAGCCTTAAAAGACTGGGGCCCTCCGTGTTCTTATAGATTCGGTCAGCTTAAATACCCAAATTATTTATATGATAAACTCACCGACAGACCTAATTCTAAGGCTGTTATGGCATGTATGCCATCGGTGAGCCTTCCTATCCAACTAAGTGCCTCAAGCCAGTGAAGGACGTTTCGATTAAGAAATTCATGAACCCAGTTGTCGTCAGAAAGTTTAGTCCCACTCTTCAGCACATGTTGCACCCAGTATATGCAAGCATACTGGACCTCTGGAGTTAAGAATTTTTGAATTGTCGACATCTTAACATCTGAGACTAATATTCCATGTCGCTTAACATTGCAAATATCGTGCTTAAGAATATTCGATAGGAGATTTATACAATGCCCAGCTATTCCCTTATGCGCCTCCTGTTCTGTGATGGAAAAATATTGACCGGTACACCTTTGACGATCAAAAAGAAAGTCTCGGAATGATGGATGTAAAGGGAAAATAGGAGAGCTCTCATCACCTGGCACGTTAAATAATGACCTTAGAGGTCTTAAGCCCCGATGAATTGCGGTGTACTCTATATCCAAAAGACGGCCTAGGACCATAGGCGAGAGGGGTTGAGACACGGCCGCAATAGCGCTAATGATATTCCTCATCTCGTTTGCAATGTGAGCCTTGTCTCGTAGATCTTCAATGTGCTTTAGTGAATAGCCTAGTATTTGAGTGTACATCTTGTCGAGCTCTGAAAATGGTGATTTCAGAGGTGTGCTTCGTTTACACTTCTGAGGTTTGCTGCCTTGGATATCGGGAACGAAAACGCTGAGTAGGTCATCAGGTGACCAATAGTAATTACCTTTGAGAAAGCGACAGACTGTTGCAGCATAGATGAATAACCCCTCGGACTTGTTGACAAGGAGATTGAGTCTGTGTTCGCCAGGCCAGTCAGGAGCGACTTCCTCAAAAATCTCTCGGATCTCTGAAAACTGCATCTTAAAGAATGTTAAAATGTCCCGATCTACAACCTCTCGGGATATCTCATCAAGAACTAAGTCGTGATGGTAAATTGACGGCATTTGACGAAATCCGAGCCGGAGTGGAGTTTCTGGCCTGCTAGTGATGAAAATTCGGAATTGAACGGTAGTAATATCTTTAATCTCTGAAAGTAATCGCAATAGAACACGAACATCCTTATCTTCTTCGCACTCATCTAATGCATCGATGACTATGAGAAGCCGTGACTGATGGAAACTATTATCTAGCCTTGTGAGTGGTGTCAGGATAAGGTGGCGCCACTGGTCATCGAGCGAGTGGCTTGCAATATCGTTATGCTTCTCCACTAATGTGTATATGAGATTTTTGAGAGCTGGTATCCTTTTTGATAGTTGTACGGCAATAGTTGGAAAGAACTTGCCGGCGTGTGCTAAGTCTCCTCCACCACGGGAGAAGAAGAAGCTCGCTCCAAGACATCCATTTTGGTCGTTCTCTCGGGCAACGGTGCGGGCAATGGTTGACTTCCCAGTGCCAGCAAGGCCATTCAACCAGAAGATAGGTCTGTCATCGCGTCCGTGAGCCCAGTCTCTTATTTCTTGAAGAACTTCAACTCGAGTATTTTCAAGGCAGGTAGACTCATGCTGTTTCTCATATGAATTAAAGGCAGCTTGTGAAACATTCGGCAGCTTGTCAAGCTGAAAATCCCTTGAACGCTTGTCGAGCTCCTCCCGCAGCCGAATCAACGCATTCTCCCTCCCTTCACCATAGATGAGCGGCATATGGATGTCGAAAATGCCTAGCAGAGAGTATGCCTTGTCTTCTTCACGTTTGGTCTCACGTTTTGCTGCCCATAACATTCTCTCTCCAACGCCGAAATAAAACAAAGGCCTTCCTTGAAGAGCTTCAATAGCAATCCCCGTTATTTCATAAACTTGTCGCTCCAGAGATTTCTTGTCCCCGAGTCGCTCGAGATTTATAGAGAAGAATTCAACTGATGCTGGAGCAATAAGCTCTTGAAGCGTCCAGCCACGAGTGAACCATCTGCTTTTCCGAAAAGCCGATTCCCACGTAAACAGGGAGATTTGATCGTTCATATTATAGCCACGTGTCGAAACGTCTGACAGGTACACATAGCATTTAGCCGCATCACGGTACCAGCGAAACATAGAGTTGATAGCCTCCGAGAGCTCACTGTTGTTTGTTTTGTCGATGCAACATGTGTCTACCCAGAAGTATTGTAGGCCATCGCAAGCAGCTCGTTCTCCGCAGAATCGGATCTTGTTATAGCCAGCCTTATTCTTACCGGTACCCTCCGCCAGGTCTTTGCAGGTGACCTCTTCGCTATCAGCTTCCCAAGTATGAGAAAGAATCGCATATCGGGGAATATTGTCTCCAATAAATTCGGTTAGGCTAAAGTCGCCATTATCTTTAAGTTCTAAGAGACGCATCTTGATGCGAGATTTGAGAGGACGGAAGAGGGGAATTTACGAGACAGATGCGAACACAATGACTCGCCTCGTTGGAGGAAGATATCATGCGTAGCTGTCTAGAGTAATGCGTTAAGAGGAGAAGCAAAAAGGTTGAACATTTGGCGAAGAATAGATTTGGCGGCCAGACGATCTAGGAGGAGTATTTCAGACAACTTGAAGAAGGGGCTATGCCATGAGCCCCACCCTATCGTAATAATATTCCGGAACTCTCATTGGCTGGCGCGTTGTGCATGTTGTTGGAGCCAATGCTAGGGTGTGGCGCAGCAAGGCTCCACATTCTGCTTGACTTCTTTGCTCTTGCGCAGGGCGATAACTATGTGAGGGGTCACGAGGAAGCTCACTTAGGCTTAGCTCCCAGCTTACTTAAGCGAGACACTTTTAACTTCTTCACTTATTCTGAGCCCTCCATCGACCGCTTTCAGATCAACCAAAGCCTATACCCCGCATTAGCTCTCACACTACCCACAATGCCCCGCGGTGTCAAACGCGCACAAAATGGCTGCTTTATATATGTTGGGTTTGATCCCGCAAATATTAAGCCGGACGAGGTTTCCACTCTAGATACAATTAAGACCGTTGCAGAAAACATGCAGATACACCATCAAAACAATACACCCCCTATACGTTATTATACGGGCCCTAATATAGTTATAAGCTCTACGTCTGCGTAGAGGTAGAGAGCTTTATAAGGACCTTCGCGAGGACCTTCGCGGACGAGCTTAGGGGTAAGCTATACACGGAGCTATACACGAAGCTCTGCACGGAGCTCTACCTAAGCTCTGCGGAAGCTCTACGCGAAGCTCTACCTAAAGCTCTACTCAGAGCTCTGCTCAAAGCTCTGCTCAAAGCTCTGCTCAAAGCTCTACTCGAAGCCCTATATAGAGCTCTAAAGCTCTACTAACACGCAGTACTAATATACTAGGAAGGTTCTACAATCGGCCGTACGAACGCCTATACAATTAGTCGCTATACAACCGTCTCTACAAACGGCTCCATAAATATCGCACGATTACCCGTACAAACGCCTATATAATTAATCGATTAATTAATTAATTACCTATACAAACGCCCGTACGAACGCCTATACAATTAATTAATTAAATATCCATATAATTGCCTATACAATCGTCTATCCCTTAGCCCGTCAACTTTCGTCCAACGGTTATCGATAAGAACTAGCCAATCAATCGTGCTGAATTCAACGCCTGTACTGGGGGGTGCAGGGCTTTGGTTTTGTGGTAATTTAATATACGCGCCTAGTTTTAGGAGTTAAGTCGCTCGATATAAAGTTGTTAGCACTTATCCTTCCTGCAGAACCGTATTTTACATTGTGGTAGGTAATTAATTGATGGAATCTATGTAGGTGCACGCGTTGTTTCGAAACTGGTGTTCGCGCACGGACCACTTACTCGTTGGACGCTGACGGGCCAAGGGATACAAACGTCTTTACAAACGTCTCTATAAATGTCTACACGAACGCCTGCACGAACGCCTATATAAAGCTCTGTTTAAAGCTCTATATAAAGCCCTTTACAAGGCCTTTAAAAATAAGCCTAAATACAAGGTCTATATAGAGAAGCTTTATTAAACCTCTACTTAAATCTCTAACTAACCTCTACTCGAAGCTCTGCTCGAAGCTCTATTTAAAGCTCTATCGAAGCTCTACTTAAAGCTCTGCACAAGGCTCTACTTAAAGCCCTATTAAAGCTCCACTTAAAGCTCTGCTTAAAGCTCTGCTCAAAGCTCTGCTTAAAGCTCTATTAAGGCTCTACATAGAGCTCTGCTCAAGCTCTGCTTAAAAGCTCTACGTAAGGCTCTGCTTAAAGCTCTACTAATACGCAGCACTAATATACTAGGAAGACTCTATAACCGTCTATACGAACAGCTCTACAATTAATTAATTAATTAATTAATTGCCTACACAAGCGCCTATACAATCGTCTATATAAATGCTCGTATAAATATCTGCACATCTAGATATCTATACGTCTACACACCTATACACCGCACGTGGTTCTGTATAAGGCTCTATACAAACCTCTATATAAAGCTCTACTAAAGCTCTACATAAGGCTCTGCTTAAGGCTTACCCCCTATTGCAAAGCAGCCCCCGCAGCGTAGTCCCCCGGGGGCTGCGCAGCATAATAGAGGGATAGGATTTGCGAAACAAATCCCTACTAACCAGTATTTATAGGTTAAAAGTTTTCTTTTACTAGCAGTTTAATAACTCCTCTATATTAAGGGAGTCTAATATAAGTATAAAACGTAATAAGTCTGCTTTAAAAAGCTATAATATTTAATAATTTATCCAAAATATTAAAGTTTTTTTTATAAAGGGATGCTAAGAAGATCTGCAAATATAGTAAAGCCGCGTTTTAACGTTATCTTGATACACCGTTCCTCTACGGTATAACGGTCAATAGCCATAAACAGTTGATTTTACTATGAGGTTTATAAGGCTTATGTTTAAATTTAATACGCCGTTACGTTTAAAGCTCTCTTATATAAGAACGGTATAGCGCGAGCTATTATAGTGTTAAAAACCCTATTTTTAGAAGCGTTAACCCCTTACTCTTAAGCCTATAAACCAGCACAGTAGCCATTAATATTCATTAATTTAATACCCCTCTTGCCCTATACAATGGCGAAGCCTAAGGACGGCCCTAAGCACCTCCGCCGCTATAGTATTTTAGAGTATAAAAGGCAGCAGATCCGGGTATACTGCCGTAAGAACCCTAGAAAACCTTAGAGAAATACTACTCGCTTTTTTACCAATTAATTTTAACGCCCTATTTAACAGTCTATTATATTAGACTCCTTAAAGCCTAAATATAAGTACCTTAATTTACTAGTCCTTTAACGCGGCTAGAAGGGCTTTAGGGGGCGTAAAGCTCCTAACAATCCTAAGCTTAAAGAAGCGCTATTTAAATAGCAATAGCGGATATACGCCGCTGATATACTTATTACCAGTAACCTTATTTAGGCTATAGTAATAAAGCCTTAGAATATAATAGCGTATTATTAGGATTAATAATAGCCTAGCTTCTTAAGCGGTTAAGTTAATAACTTTAAGAAGAGAAATTAAATATTAAGATAGAAACTATATAGTAAGGCTAAGTTAGTAGATATAAAGGGCGCTAAGGAGCGTATATAGGAGCTTAGGGTTATTATAAATGCGTACCTAAATTAAGACGTTTATAATATAGATAAGGCAGGGCTTTTCTATAAGGCCACGCTAGATATATAACTTGCAACTATAGGGCAATTAGGCACTAAAAAGTAGAAGGAGCATATTATAACTATTTACCGCAGCAACACAGACGGCAGCTATATTGTACCCCTATAAATTATTAAAAGAGTAAAAAATCCTTAATATTTTAGCACGTAGCGCAGTAATCTTAGGGGCCTTAACTTCGCCTAAAGGTTTAATAAGAAGGCCTAGATAACGGCGTTAATATTCCTAAATTATATTAAGTGGTTTAACGGCTTAGTAGGCGGCAGGAAGGTCCTTCTACTTATTAATTCCGCTCCTGGCCATACTGGGGATATACTTATAATATTAGAGCGCACCAGCTTGCTTAATACTAGGGTTAAATTTCTGCCTAAAAACGTTACCTTTTTCTATTAGCCTCTAGATTAGGGTATAATTTAAACCTTTAAAGCCTATTACCGCCACTACTAGCTGTCCTATATAGTAGATTAGGTAGAATAAGATAGGAACCCCCTTAAGACGATAAACGTACTTAGGGCTATTTAGTGGGCTATTATAGCATAGTATAAAATTAACCCTTAAACCGTAATAAATTGCTTTATATATTTAATAATCTTTAGACCCCGTAAGGGCCCCTAAAGTACGCTAAGCGGGTATAATAAGCCTTAGCTTAAGGCTAAATTAGAGGTATATTTATAGTAGCTTAGCTAGGTAGAGCAAATTAGGCAATTAATTCCTATTAGTAATTTTATTAATATAAATAAGGAGGACGCTTTAACAGAGCCTAAGGCCTCTATATTATAGGAAGTAATTAAAGCCTTAATTATTACTTTATATAACGCGCTAGATAATAAAGAAAGCAATAAGAAGGTTAAGCTATAAGTTATTAAGCTTAATAAGGCTTTAGATGCACTAGAGCGCCTTAAGCTCTATAAGGGGTAGCAAGAGAATGGTGGTAAGACTCTAATTATAGCTCTTATAAAGGTAAAGAGAGTAATTTAAGGCCGTTAAGCTGCGTAGGTAAGGCAGACGACTATTACGAGCTTCTTTAAGTAGTTATAGATAGAGAGAAGAGTTAATTTAGCCCCCTACAGCGATTAATAAGTGAGCTCGCAATATAACGTTTTTATACGGCATAACGTTTAAACCTTCTACTACCGAGCTGAACGGTATAACGCGGCTTTACTATATTACAAATATGGCCAATACTCGCCAATACTCACCAATATTAATTAGTAACAATATTAATTAATCTAATTAGCTAATATTGAAAATAAAAACCACGCTAGCTAGAATAGCAGCTTTAGAGATTAAGGCTTCCTCTTAAATAAATATAGTTGGATACTGTAATATATAACTCTAATAAAATCGCAACATTATTCTTATAGGGGTAAGTCAACAGCCAGCACTACGCAAATAATTCTTAACTAAACTTCTCCCTAAGCTAGTGGTTCCCTTAACAATGCACTCCTATCTAGGCTTTAAGAACTTAGATTTAAAATTATAGCTCTTCTCCGGCAATCCTCTAAATCCTATAATAGCTTCCTACCCTCTATGCGCGTTACTACTATTCTAAACGACTACCTAGAAGCTAACCTTATCGCCGCCTTCTAAGGCTAGGATATTGTGGTAAATGCCTTAACTAACACCTCTGTTGCAGAGCAGTATTAATTTATTAACGCCGCTATTATAGCCGGCATTAAGCGCTACGTTCTATCTAAGTATACTCTTAATAACCTAAACCTAAAAGTATAAGAGCTGTCTTCTGTATTACTAGTCTTTCTTTTATATAACTATAATATGCCAGCTAGGATAACGCTTACTTATACTTCCCTATCTTTAAGGCTATACTTTAACCGTCATCTCTTTACCTATAAAGATTTGGGTAGTAATGGGCCCTAAGCTAAGTACTAAAGAACTTTATTAATATTAGGGCGCTGCGTATAGTTATTCGCTACATACTAGTATCTTACTATCTTAATAAAGAGACCGCCGACTATAAGTTTGGATTAGCCTATCTACTACTAAAAGCTATTAAAGCTCTATAATGTAGAATACTTATAATATATATAGCCTCTAGCTAGCGACGCGCACGCACTCTTATAATCCCTAGCTATTTTATTAATAGCATTTTAATAACTCTTCTAAAAGGAAGGGCGTAGCTTCTTGTTATCCTTACTATCGCGCTATAGGTTAATAGAGAACTTCTATAGGTAGTAGTTATATATTAGCTTAAATAAGATAATACCTATAAACTAGATACTAATAGAGTAGTTATAATCCTCTAGCTTAAGCTTAGGAGTAAGATAGCCGATTATATTAACTATACCTAGCTTAGGCCGTAATAACCTACCTGCTTAGATATACCTAAATATACTAATATCTAGTAGGACAAAATGGAGCGGCTTACTAATAAGGCCAATATTAGTCGGCTTTAGGTTGTAGTATAGCTAGCGTCCGTTATATATAACTTTAATACCTAGCAGTACGGCGCGGAATGCAGTTGCTACCTCTATTATTATACCCTTACACCTTCTATTAAGCTTATATATTAGCTATATTCTCTTAAACTATAATTTTAAAAATATAAGAGGCTTACCCCTTACTCTAAGTCCTTACTAAGTTACTAAAGGTTTAGGGCGTTATCGGCTTTAGGACAATAGTAATATTATTAAAGGCCGTCTTAGAAGAGAACTCCTTACTATTAGAGTAGATCACCTCTACTATACGAAAAATTCGCTTACCGTCGTCTAACTTTTATATAAAATCAGTTACTTCCTAAAGTGTTTTAATCTCTTTATCCACATTATAATAATTTAGGAAGTCCGCTCTACTACTTTAATAGTAGCTATATTAGCTAACTAATCTAAGGTAAAGAATACTCTTCCGTAAATACCTGCACCTAAAGCATCTTTTAGTGTTTACCTACCTATTATTCTCTTATTAGGGAGTAGGGTTGGCATTTTAATATTAATATTAGCAGCCGCTAGCTCGCTAAGAGCGTAAGTTATATAGCGTTTACGCGCTTCCTTAAAATTATCTTTAGCAGCAAATTCCGTTTACTAGAAGTAGTATTTAAGCTTATTAAGTAGTATCTTTATACTATACTAGTTTAAGTAATACGGCCGCCGCATAGCTGCGTCCCTATTAACCGTTAGCTACGCTAATAAAGACCTAAAGTAGCCTATAATATAAAGGCCCTTACTTTTAAAAAAAAGTTAAACCGTATATAGGGGTTCTAGAGGTTAATATTATACGACTTTATAAAAGACTTAGTGCAGAGAAGTAGGTTAATAGGTATGTTTTCTAAGGGGCCCTTTCCCACTACCTATCCCCTCTCCGGTATAGCTAGTAGAGACTATAGCCCTAATAGATAACAGCCGACCTAGACTATACTAAGCTTTTAAAGCTGCTCCTTAGTGTTAGTATCTAGCTCCATAAGGGTTTCGCTTACTTTACTATTAGTATTATACTTAGTACGTTCTATCTTATATTAAAGGCGAACTATCTTATTATTATATATCTACTTAGGCTTAATAAGTATATAGCGGAGGGTAGCTTAAGCGCTATTTACTTAGTTATTCTAGCGCCAAGACGTAAGGGCGTTATAAATATCGTTAAATACTAGCCTAGTGAGGGTATTCGCGGGTATAAGGGACGCAAAGGCGCGGTCCAATATTTAATAATAGATAGGGTACTTACGGCAGACTCTAATAAGGGATATAAGCTTTAAAATGCTATAGGAAATATATACCTTTTTAAATATAACTACTAATTATAGAACCCCTTCTTAGTAGTTCCATAACGTAAAGACAGCTAAACTATAACTATTTAATCTTATTTCCTTTAGTAGATATACAATATAGAACGTCTATATATAGCATCTTTAGCGTATCGCAGTTGTCTTACCTCCTACTAAAGTAAGGTAAGCTTATGCTAGGAATATACCTTACCCCAAATATTATAAAAGGTAGGGTTTAAGCTTAACAATTTAGGATCTACCTAGCAGAGAAAGATTTTTAAATCCTTAAGGCCTTTACTAGCTAGCTTTTTGGCCTATTATTATAGCTAAAACGTATAAGGCTGTAACGGCGCTATCATACGTTATCTGCCAAATTCTGCTATATTCTACTAACCTGCGATTAGCCCGCCCAAAGTTAGCGCCTTAGCGGCTCACCCTATATATTTGTTTACATCAGTCCTAGCAACCCCTTTTCCTTCTCTTTAGCTTAGTATCTTTATAAGATAGCATTCTACAAGCTTTAGTTTAGAAGCATTTATATAAGCCGTCACATTATACTAAGCTCTCCCTATATTGCCTAGGAAGGCCTTAATAATATCCTACCCTAAAGAGAAAACTTCGTCTACAACGACGCGTTAACGCGCTATACTTAGACACTAAAACAACTCTATATTACCTGGAAAGGCCTAGATAATATCCTACCTTATAAGCTAGATAGGACTAGACCTATACCCCTAGAATTAAAACTAAAGTATATAATACTAACGAACCCTAAAAAGCTAATAATAGCACCTAAAGTAAGCTTATTTAAGAGAGTTACTTCTACCTAAGAGGAACCTAAGATCCAATTAGGATTAGAAATTAAAGATAATAATAATATTATAGATATACGCGAGTAGATTCGCGCCCTTATAGCTAGCTAGGAAGCCAATTATCTTAAGGTAAGAAATATATAAGAGACCCTATAAGAGATCCTAAAAAGCCTTACAGCCCTATAAAATAGCCTAGCTTTCCCTTTTTAAAGCTCTAGCCGACCTACTTACTCTACTAAATGCAATATACTAGGGAGTACGGATATAATAATAAAGTAATTAAAGTCCGTGGCCGTCGAAACCGGACTCTATACCTATATGTGGTGACGGCTATAAACCTAGTCTTTAAAGTTTAGATCTAGAGCTAACGCAGAGACGTTGCGTAGCGTGCGGACAGGACCTAGTGGTGGTTATAGGCGTTGAGGGCGGTGGTGAAATTTTTTTGGATAGTGAGATCTTAAAAACCACTACTGTTGGCTCTCTACAATATGACGACTACTATGCTGTTCTCCTATCTAGGGCACCTATATAATCCAATATGGATGTATAGTTTTTAATAACATCCCCCGACCCCCAGTAGAAGGCATTAACGACCTTATATTAACGAATAAATAAATATAAACGAATAAACGAACGAGTAAATATACGGCCCCTCCCAACCCCTAGGGCGATCGCCTGCGGAGTATGCGGTTACTTACCGTACTGCTATAATACTACTAAAACTAATAGCCGGATAACCCCGTACGGTTTTCCTTATCTCCTCTTAACAGAGTAGTGCCCTTAGAGAGGGCCTAGTGACTAGGGCCTAGGCATAAAAGATACCCAGATACACATATCCCGCTTTTATCTTTTAGTATTAGGATAGTAGAACAGATGAATCCCCCTTACGCCTTTAATAGGCCTTAGGGGGGGGGAGATATAGCGTATATAGTAATGGTTAACAGGAGATAATATATAGGGGGTAGTTAAGATATGGGACATAACTATAAGTATATAGCAATTAATTGGTAAGGCCTAGCTAGGACGTAGTAAACCCTAGCTTTAAATAAGCTAGAGAAGGAAGCAGTGGTTCTTAAGGAGTTTAAAACATCTAAGGAGGAGGACAAGTAGTAGGCCTATAGGGCCGCTATTACGTGCAGGCATGGCAATTTAGGGTTTTTTATCCTACTGAGGTGGCTTATAGGGTTTTTCCTCCCCCCTAATAGTAAGGGGTTTTTCCTATTAATATTACTTTCCCCTTATATACGGAGTAGTCTGCGTAGGCCTAAATAGGATCCGTATTAGATGTTAATTAAAGAATCTACTACTACTAATTAAAGTCCGTTAAGCTCTTTAACCCCTAATTACTATTTAATAAGATAGACCCTACCTTTAAGAATTAGAGGATTTAAGTATAAGGAAAGCTCTGCGTTAACTACAACTATTTCCTTTCTAAGGAAGCTAAAATGCTCTACCTTTTTAGTTAAACCACTAGGGACGCCTAACGGCACCTTTAAGCCAAGTTTAAGG
>Ga0307515_10017142_pt1 | contig 13218 bp, 3 predicted proteins | sample 17_EM_MG_FD_194513 | JGI IMG/M metagenome (GOLD analysis project Ga0307515, IMG submission 194513) | Populus trichocarpa ectomycorrhiza microbial communities from riparian zone in the Pacific Northwest, United States - 17_EM | ecosystem: Host-associated > Plants > Roots > Unclassified | place...
GTCGTCTGCCCTGCGGCAGACTGTTATAGAAGAGGTCGTCTGCCCTGCGGCAGACTGTTGTAGAAGAGGTCGTCTGCCCTGCGGCAGACTGGTTGTAGAAGAGGTCGTCTGCCCTGCGGCAGACTAGTTGTAGAGGGGGTCGTCTGCTCTGTGGCAGACTGGTTGTAGAGGAGGTCGTCTGCTCTGTGGCAGACTAGTTGTGGTGGAATCGTTGGTTGTGGTAGCTAGCGTCGTGGTGACGTGTCTTCAGGGGGTATACAACCGGCGGCGCCCTTGCGACGACGGACGGAGGAGCAAAGGGGAGGCGACGGACGGAGGAGCTTAATGTCCTTATAACTAACAATCTTTAAAACTTACTACTTATCCTTTTCTTGCCCTCTATATATGTCTACCTTATAGACCGGTGGTTTAATATTCCCGTATGCTAGTTCTAGTATTATAATATATTATACTAGGTAGATTTTTATTCTAGCTAGTAGGTTTAACTTAATGTAACTGGTTGTTAGTATACTCGCTTTATTAACGTGTATAAATATTACTGTATTGCGATACGTATGCGGTGTTGAAGTTAGTAGTTGTTGTTATCTAGAAGTAAGGGGTTGTTCCAAGGTTAGGTTAGCTAGCCTCGCTTTATAGTCTCGTGACCACGTTATATAACTAACGTTCCGACACTAAAGCAACTCTAAAAAGAAGGCTAATCTACTTTAAAGTTAAGTTTACTTCTAGACTACTTATAGCGTATACGCAATAACTAGGGATCTAATTAATACGTAATAGCTTCCACGCTCCTTTTACAGGTCCATAATTATATAACCCGTATTACGGCTTATATAAACGCCTCTAAACTAAATCTTATAGAATGCTGTATTATAAAGATACTAAGCTACGGAGAAGAAGAAGAATTGTTAGGGGTAACAGGTTGACATATTGCGAGTGCCGCTAAGGCGCTAGTAGTAAGCAAGCTAATAGCGATTTTCCATCCCGGGGATGGAAAATCCTAATTAGCTAGTTAAATTTAGGGTCCGTACCGTTATAATTAGTTATATAACGCTAAGCTAAATCTAAGTTTGTTTATTTAACCCATCCTATAACTTATAGGTTAATTTAGTTTGTATTAATAAGCCGTTAAAGAGCCGCATAGGGTTTTCCCTTCATCATAGCGTTGGCAGGGTTAGCCTCTCCGTTAATCCATTTTACCTCCGTAATCTGTCTCCGTTTATAGGCTTACTAAAGGCACATTACGTCAATTATTAGGCGTTTTTCTTGGGTGGTTTTAAGTCGTACTAGATAGTTATATAAGGACTTAGAGTCAGTATAAAGTATAAGTAGGAGGTTAATTTATAGGATCTTATCTACTATAGACTTAATTGTAACGCTAATGTTAAAGCCGTGGGCTGTACCGTAGAGTTTAGAAGCTAGTACGCTCTAAGTAACTCTTTTATACTTAACTAAGCTCTAATAGACGATATTGGCCTTCTTTATAGCATTAGCTAGTATAATAACGTAGCCGATCTACGAAAAAAGGTCCTTATTATTAGTAAACGACGCGTCTGTAAATACCAGTAGCTATAGGGTTTTAATATCTAACTTAATAAACTTAAGGCCTCTATTAGCGTTCTTGATTTGCCAGTTTAGATACTTATTTAACTATTTTGCGTCTTCCTTATTAGGGTTAATTACCTAGGCGGTAAAGGATAAATTAAATAAGGCTTTTGGCTGGCAAACTAAAGCAATATATACACTTCTAGCACGTTAAGCAATATACTGGTCCTTTAGGGTTAAGGTTCTTATAGCTCCTCTTAATCCTATACTCGTGGCAAGTTTAGTGCTAATTGTACTAAGGTTTATACATTGTCGTTCCTAAGTAAGCGTAATACTCCCGTTAGTTAGTAGCTAAATAACTCCACCATTAAACCTAATAGGCGTATTAACGGTAAGTTATTCCCGTTTCTTAGCTATAAACTTGGCCTTATATAGCTTATTTTGCTTTATGTTTATAAAGGTCTTATCTGCCAGGAATAGGGTATCGTTAGTTTATAGGCCTATAATGCCAAAGGGTTCGTTGCTCTGTAGGAGATAGGGGTTATACGTAAACTGGTCTATATATAACTATTAGATGTAATATAAGTAATATATCTTAAACTAGTGGTTACTAGCTTCCGGTACTCTATAAAGTAGTTTTATAACCTTTAAAATAGAGGCCTTATTAATCCTAAGTTGCTTAATTAGCTCGTGCGGAGGTCGTACATAGAACTCTTAATTTAGTGTAGTAGTTAATTATACGTAGGCCTATAAAATATCTTAGAGGTAAAGTCGTGCCTATAAAAGCTTTATGGCGGCGATATAGAGAATTAGTCGTTGGCTAACTCATTAAATGGTTAGTAATTAGGTAAAAACTAGTTCCTTTTTTAAGTCGTTATAAGCTTATACGATTAGTTAGGATTTCTTAAAGGCCTTATTAGTTCCCTTATTCTTAATCTTATCAACAAATCGCGAATTAAAGAGTTATACGTCTTGTGGTATATCCGTAAGTCTTATAATCTTAAAAACTCCCTTCTTAAGTAGACTAGTAAGCTCCTTCTATTAGGAGGCGCTAAATTAAGTACTAAATTAACTGTTATCCTATAGGTAGATAGTGATGTTAGTTATAGCCGTAAGTAAAGGGTATTTATAAGGGCGTCCTCTACCTCGTTTTAGGGGTTATTGCTAAGCTTTAGCAGGTCTCTCTAAGACAGTCTTAGGAAGGACTAACCTAGATAGAGGTTTAGGTGGCAATTCCGGTCCAACAATTTGCTCCTACAATTTAGCTACTTAAAGGTAGGGTTTTACAACCGTAGATTAAAAGGCTGTAGGTCCGCTAGATAGCTTGACGGTATATATTTTTACCCTTAACGGTAAGTAAGGTAAATGGCCCGTCCTAATAGCCACTTTAGCTAATATTTCCTTCTCTCTAGACTAAAACAGGCGAATTTAGTGGGAGATTATAAATTATATTAGCATTGGGTCCGTTTCGTATATTTAGCGCATTAGCAATCTATTGTTTAGCTTATAGCTTCTATATCTTTACTATAGCCTTTTTAATTACGGTAGCGCGTTATATAACTGTAGGGGATAGTATATCGGATTTAACTATTTGGGGGTAGGCTTTAAAGACTAGAAGTATAGGAACTAGTCCTTTAGGGCCAGCTGAATCATTAATTGCTTTAAACGCTATTTGGAGTCCTATCTCCTTATTAATTTTAGGGATTTTAGTTATAATAATCTAATAGGCTCGCCGTAATAGACTATAGTAGCGCTCTACCATTCTAATAGAGTTATATGCTTCAACCGGTACTCCCTTTATACTAATTCCTATAATAGTGGCGTATTACTTAAATTCTTTACTAACAAAGTTCTTTCCGGCGTCGTAGGTAATTAGGTCTAGTGGCCCTAGATAGGTATTAATCTAGCACATCCGTAGAACGTCCTATGTGTGTTTGGCGCTAATGTCTTATAGCTATCTACCGGCTTAAAATCGCGTTCCTTTATTAACAACGTATAGGAGGGGTGATCCGCTAATATATATAATGTCGACGATAATATTATAGTTAAAATTAACGTCGTCTTATAAGGTAAAGCGGAATCTACCTAGTAATTTACTAAACTTCTAGTAGTAGTGGCAGAACTTAGTTACTTAATGGCTATTCTGTTAGTTTTATAGCCAGTATAGTAAAGTAGCTTTTACAATTTTTTAACTAAGGAATATCTAAATTAATAATATAGGCGCCATAGCTCTATATCTGTTAAGTAGCAGGGGTTTACGTTAAAGGATTTAGATAAATATAACTATAGTAATAAGCTCTATAAGAGAAATAGGTAGCCAAACCGTCGCACTACTGGCACTTTTTTAGTGTAAGTGATGATAACGTTTCTAAGGTTGTTATAGTAGATTTAGAGTCTATCCATATCCGCTAAATAGAGCAAGAAGGGAGTATCTATATAGACAATATAAAACTGTATCTTGCCTATAGGGGTAACAACATCCGCAGTTCTAATAGAGGTAGTAATTCTAATACCGAACTGCACGTTAACTTATCCTTTAGTTAAGGTATTAAGTCTTATAGATTAGTCCGCGTTCTGTAGTGCCTAGAATTATCTATAACTGGCCATAGACTTCTTTAACGCACTGGTATTAATTATAATTCCTATAAATACTGTAGAAGTATAGCGCGAAGCGGCGGTTATTATATTATAGTTAAACGGGTTAGTTTCCGTAATAGGTTCCGTAGAGGTTATAGTAAGTAAGTAAGCGCAAGCCTTATTGGCTAGTTCTACGCTTATAGAGGTTGCTTTATCTATAGTAAAAGTCCTAAATAATATAAGGTAGCAGCCATTAGGGTCTTCTAGTTCTTCCTCGCTATTATCGTTATTAGTATTTTTGTTAGCGTCTATGTCTAGTATAAGAGCTTTAAAGGTCTTATTGCACTTATTATTGTTATCTCCTTTACAGTAGATAGTATATTATCTAAAGCGTTCTTTAAAGTTACCGTTACGGCCCTTATTATTATTAAAACGTCTTTTATACTTATTTCTAGAATAGTTCCGCTCCTCCTCTATATATTTCTATAAGCGGCAGCTCTCCTTTTAGCAAACGTAGTATTTGGCCTTTGGGGATCTGACGGTGTTTTGTTTATAGGAGCGGGTTCGGTTACAGTTATTACGGATATTACGGCGGTATATATAATCCGTAAAGTAGGCTCTTTAAGACTGTCTTATTAAGGCCTAGGAGGGGTGTTCCTTCTCCTATATAACTATAGAAGATTGCAACTTGCTAATTAACTAGGAGAGGTCTTTAGAGTGGTTGGAAATGGCGATACGGCATATTGGTACTCCTTAGCAAGCGGTAACTAGCTTATTCGTAAGGAAGAGGTCTATATAAAACTCTAGGTGTAATCCGTGGCGATATTTTAAGAGCTTATTAAGGAGTAGTTGGAAACTCTAATAGATTTGCTTATTAGGGTTCTCGTTAATAATTCCTTAGAAGTTAGTAGCGTTCCATTTAGTAAGGTTTCTTTAATAGTACTCTAGTCCTTTAAAGAAGTAACATATATGGTTGTATGCTTTAGTAAATAATTTAGTTAAAAGGCTACTATTATAGTAGTGATCCTAAGTAAGTCCCTTTAGTATAGTTAGGAATACAGTTATATAGCCTTTAGGAGGTAGACTAGCTCTCTTGCAGATATTATAGAAGATAGTTAACTTAAAGTTAAAGCTATTACTTACTCTATCGTACTTCTGGTCGTCTATATAGATCTTAGCAATAGTAGCTGCCTCTTTACTGTATATAGGCAGGTGCATAGCAGGGTCGGTATTAGCAGTATTAGGGTAAAGATACTGGGCAGGAGGAGGACTAGGTAGGGTAGGAGCGGTTACTAAAGGGAGGGTAAAGGCAGTTACCGCAGGCGATAATTGCTAATTCTGCGTCTGTAGGAGTTAAGTGAGGAGAGTAAGTAGTTAATCTTAGGTAGAGGTAGGTGCGGCTTGCTATTGGGTGGCGGTTAGTGCAGTTTGCTAGGGTATAGATATAATAGTTAGTTGGGGTGTTATAGGGGTAGGTATTTACGTTTTAGGTGTTATAGCTATAGCTATAGGCTAGATTATAGGCGTTGGAGGTAGTGGAGGTAGTTAATAGTTTATAGGCGTCAGCACCGTATGGGAAGGTAGTAGGCTATAAGAGGGGGTTATAGGAACTAAAGAGGCTATAACTAATAGGGGTATAGCTTAATTTAATGTGAGAGCTGTTTATATAGAGTTAAGTTGTTCTTATAATGCCACTGTAATTATAGGGCTGACTTCCTTAAGAGCTCCTGTGATTTCCTTATCTATTTATTTATAAGGTTCTTCCTCTTAAAGGAGGTCGAATAGTACTTCTGAGATTAAATATCTGCTATTATGCTTTCCCATATATACTCCTCTCTTAAGTAGATAAGTGCGTAACTTTACTCTTATATTAATTCGTATGCGTCTAAAATCCTTAGTAGTAAAGCCTTTAAATTCCTCCTTAAATACTGTCTATAATGTATAGTCTGTAAAGTTCTCCTATATATGTACGTAGACCTTTATTACTACATAGTCTTCTAGCTTATCTTTAGAAGCTGTAGTAGCAGTAATTCTATTACCATACTTTAATATCTTCTTATACCACTCCATTATAGTTATAGGTTAAGTATCTATAAGGTTTAAGTAGAGGTTTAAAGGTAAGGAGGTTTAAGGTGTTCTCTATAGCCTTAGGGCCTATAGAGTGTCCTTAGTCTAAGAGTTTAAGGGTTAAGGCTTAAATAGGGGTTGGGGTTAAGGTTAAGGTCAAGGGTGAGGTTAAGGTCAAGGTTTGTGTGTACGTTCTTTACAGCCGTAGGGCCTATAGAATGGTTCTTAGCAAGGCTGCTATTCTCTTAGCGATCTGCTGTATTAGCTATAAGGCCAATACACGCTCTTAAGCTTAAGTAGAAGTTGTAGTCTTCTCCTTTAGTAAAATAGACAAGAACTAGGCAATTGGTAAACTATTTCTAGTACTACTCCTTAAGCGCTAGCTATTGCGTATTTCCTAATCTATACGTCTACTAATCAGTGTCAGTATACTTGCTTTATTAACGTGCATAAATATCACTATATTGCGATACGTATGCGGTGTTAAAGTTGGTAGTTGTTGTTGTTTAGAAGTAAGGGGTTGTTCTAAGGTCAGGTTAGCTAGCCTCGCTTTATAGTCTCGTAACCACGTCATATAACTAACGTTCCGACACTGGTGAAATCCTTTATATAATTTTAAAAGGTTTTAGTCTAATATAGTCTAACTTCTTACTTAGTCGTCAACTCTTGAAATTTTTGTGTAGTAGCTACACTTTATCTCCCTCCTTAAGATCTGGTCCCTTAGATCTCGTAGTATTATAGTATTTCTTTATTCTTTGCTATACTACTTTAGCTATTTCCATAAGGTCTGCATAAAGATTTATTAATATCTTAATCCTTTATTTAGCTGTGCTACTCGTCTTCTTTACTTAATGTGGCGATAATAATGTTCTTGGCTTATATCTATAATTCGCCTTAAATAGTAACGTACCTATTTCTTCTTATGGTGTTATATTATATATAAACTGTATAACTAGTAATAATAATACCTAATTGTTCTGTGCGTGATTAATATAATGTCTTAAATACTACTTTAGTGTCTAATTTAATCTTTCCGTTTAGCCGTCTGTTTATAGATAATATGCGGTAGAAGTTGCTACTTTAACTCCTTATTCCGCCAAGAATACCTTTTAGAATACTACTATAAATCTTAAATCCCTATCTAATATAATTTTGCCTAGTGCTCTATGTCTTATAAATACTTCCTTAATATAAATTCTAGCGACATCTTCCGCTGAGATTTCTTTTATATATGCTATAAAGTATTCCCACTTTATAAGCTTATCTACTATTACTAAGATCGCGTTATAATCTTATCCAGTAACAGGATCTCTTAACTTTAGTAACTTAATAATAAAGTCCTATAATATAACCTCCTATAGTCTCTCTAGTATTTTAATAGGTTATAGCCTTCCGTATAGCTTATACCTTATTAGTTTATTCCTCTAGCAATCTAAACACTCTTTAGTAACCTTCTTAGCTATTCTCTAGATTCTATTAATAATATACTCCTCCTAGAGTCTTAATACTAAGCCCGTAGCTTTATTATGTCCTTAAGTTAACCCCTTATAGAAATCTTCTATAAAGTACTCTGCTATGCTTCTTAGGATATACTTCGCTTCTTGGTTTTTGTATATATCCAACTATAGATCTTCTAGCTGTGCTTTTAGAATTCTTTGTGCCTAAAAGCTCTCTAGTGTCTTATAGATTCTTTATAACTTATTTTCTTAAGTTACTGCGATCTTTGGATAATTGTATCTAATTAGTTTATCTATATCTTTTCGTAGTAAAGCCCCTAATGGCTTTTCATTGTTCTGTAGTTTAGCTTTTCTACTTAAAGCATCTGCTCGTGTATTATCTATACCCTTAGTATACTAAATCTTAAAATAGTAGTCTATAAGTGTTTCTACCCATCTAATCTATCTTTAGTTAAGTTCCTTCGTTGTTAGGAATCCTATTAGGTTCTTATAATCCGTTTTAACTATAAATAGTTTTTCTATTCCTTATAAGAATACTCTCCACTTCTTTAATACTGTAACTATACCTAGCAACTCTTTGTTATAGATGTTATAGTTTAGTTCTAGTGGTGTTATCTTTCTACTATAATATGCTACTAGGTGCTAACTATCTTTATATTTCTATATAAAGCATACTCCTAGTATAAAGTCTAATATATTTGTTTTAACGACTGTCTCTAGTCCTAGTTAATAAATTTTAAGGATTGGTTCCTAGGTAAACAACTCTTTAGGTTCTTTAAATAACTTTTTTTACTTATCTGCCTATACCCATAGTTCTTCTTTCTTTATTAATTAAGTAAACGGCTTAATATTCTTTAACCATTATGCTATAAACCTCCTATAGTAATTGCAAAACCCTAGGAACGATCTTAACTACGTAGCGTTCTCTAGTTCTTACTAACTAACTATAGCTTTAATCTTCTTTAGGTCTATGCTTAGTTTTCCTAGTTTAATAATAAATTTAATAAAATCTGTCTTCCTTATAAAGAACTCGCATTTCTTAATTGCTACTAGTATTTGTTCTTTTTATAGTCTCTTTAAAACCTATTTAACGTGTTCCCCGTGTTCTTCCTTAGTTATTAAGTAGATAATAATATTGTTAAGGTATACTATAATAAATTTATCTAAGTATTCTTCTAATATATTGTTAATTCGCTTCTAGAACGTTGCTAGTACGTTTATAAGCCTAAATTGTATAACTAATAGTTTATATAGTTCTTCCTTTAACCTAAAAGCCGCTTTCTATTTATTGCCTTTCTTAATCCGGATTTAATAATATGCCCATCTTAGATCTATCTTTATGAAGATTTGCGCGTTGCCTATCCTATCTTAAATTTCGCTAATTAAGGGTAAAGGATACCTATCCTTCCTAGTAATACTGTTTAACTGCCTATAGTTAATACACAGCCTTAGTTTACCATTTTTTTTTAGTATAAATAGTACTAGATAACCCGCTGATAACTATAATGGTCTAATATATCCCTTTTATAAGTTTTCTTAGATAAACTCCTTAAGTGCCTATAACTCTTTTTCCGTAAGCTTATAGGTTAAAAAGAACCTTAGATTTATTCTTAGTTTTAACTCTATCTTATAGTCCTACGCTATATACTTTAATAGTTTCTTACTTTCTAGTAACTATAACTTTTTGCTATACTTATAGTATCTCTTTAGTATATAATCTAACCCTTTCTTAGTTTCTTTATATATCGCTCTAACTTAATACTATACTAACTTAGTTTACTGTCGCATCTTATAGCGTTAAGTATCTTTAATATTAACCTAACCTATAATCTAATCGATCTTTAGATTGTATTCCTATAACTAAGGTATCCCTAGTATTGCCTCATCCTTACCTAATAGTAGGATATTAAAAGATATTTTAATCTATCTCCCTTTAATAGTTAACTAAATTAGTCCTATTTTAAGATTAATAATGCCATCTCTATAGGCTATTAGATCTCCTAAAATCGTTACTAATAAATATAGGTGCTCCTTTCTTTAGTGTAGTAATCCTATCCTTTTAACTGCTATAGGCGAGATATAGTTCCTTATTGCTCCACTATCTATTAGTACCTTAAACTGTTAATCTTACTATTTAACTTATAAATTTAGGTGTTGTCCTTAAATTCCTTTAAGGGTTTAAGGTTCTACTACTAGTTCCCTCTAGTCCCGTAGGCCTCTACTTTTCCTAACTATTAGCTACTAGATCCTATTTATACTTAGTCCACTTTTAGCCAATACTTAGTTCGCTTTTTGTCTTTAATATACTATAAATAGGTATTCTTTAGACATTCCTACCACTATTATCTATTTAGGCATTCTTCCGTAAGGAATCTTTTTAGTTAAAGTATTAAGTTATCTAACTCCTAAACTTCTACTAGATGCTAGCTATGCATATACTTAATATTCTTAAACCGTTTCTTATCTGGTGCCTAATACTATTTTACTAAGTATTTCCGGTTTTTATCTTTTAGTGCCCTATGTATGTTATATATATTATCTATATACGCAATCTATACTAATATGTAATACGCTAGGTGTTTTAGGTTAACTCTTAGCTTATTACCCTCTTTAAGTTTAAACCTCTGTCTCGTTAATCTGGTTATCGCTATATTATTTACTGGTACCAATATCTATATTATCTCTCTTTAGTCTATAGCCTATTCTTCTAGATTTTTAAATATTATAATTAAGGCTCCTTTAATGTAACTTATTTATTATTCTAATATTGCCTAATCTAGTATAACCTTTTCGTCTAACTATATATAAAAGTCTTTCTACTTATTATTATGTCGCTACCTGTACCACTTTTAATATAGCTTACTAAGTGTATATAATCTGTCCGTAAGGAAGTATCTTTTTATTGCTGCCTTTTAACAACCTTTTATATATCGTTTTTAGAATCTAGTTAGAATTCTTAGATCCTCTTCTTATTCTAGTTTCGTAAGCTACTTAGCTTTAAGTATACCTACCTTTAGCCTATTAGTAACCTTTTATATAGGTATCTTTTTCTTAAAGCGATCTGGCATCCTTAGCTTTATAGATTGCTTTTACTATATAAAGATTTGTTGCCTAAATTCTTCTATACTTTCTTATAGTCGTCACCTTTCTAATAAATTCTTAACGTCTTTATACTTTTTAACTAATATATTAACTTTTTAATCTTTAGGCTAAACACTGCGTTTACCTAGAATAATTATAGACTTTATTCGTTCTCCGAAATCTCGGCTCCTTAGGAACTCTTATCCCGTACTTATTTATTTATCTTTAAACTAAGCTACTACCCTTTTTTATCTATTATCGTCTATTATAGGTTCTTAGGTCTCTCTTATCTCGTCCTAAGAATCTTAAGCCTATAGCCTTTTACCTTTATTAAGTGGTAAATTAGCACTAGCAGTTGTCTACTTACCCAATTTCTTTAAGATACTTTTCCTGCCGTCTTATAAAGCGATAAATGCCGTATTTAACGGTGTTATAATACCCGTTACTAAACCTTACTCTATAGCGGTCTTAGTCTCTACTTCTAATGCTAATATCTTAAGATCTTCTTTCTTAACATCGCTGAATGGATTTTCTTTAAAGTCCCTTTCTAAGTACTGCCTTGCTGACATCGCACTAAAAGTTGCTATTAGATCTTTATCGCATTTATAGAGCCTATCTTACTCTTTATAGTCTTAGGTAGCTTTTAGTTTCTCTAAACTGGGTTTTTATAGCTAATAGCTTGCGCCGTACTTCGCGTCCTTATAAATTTAGCACGCGTTATTATAATAAAACGTAAAATGGTTAATTAAACAATCTTTTATTCCTTATAGTGTATTATCGCCCCTTTGTGCGTATATGCCGTCTACTAATCTAGTTCCCTTTATTATATAGTAACTCTAACTATCTTTACAATCTCTAGCAAAGTAACCCTATTTTCCGCAATTTATATAAGCTCCCTCTTTAAACCATTAATTTTGTTATAGAGTCCGCTTAAACGTCTTCCGCTACTAGGATCCCTAGTTCTATAATTATTTAATCCTTAACCTCTTAGTTTCTATAGTTTTTTCGTCCATCTCTTATAGGTTTTTTTGGTACCACTTAGGTCTATTAGCTTTACGCCATACTATAGTTTTTAACTTAGCTTGGGTTAATGCGTACTCTACGCCTTATATAACTATAGAACTTTATCCTAACCTCTCTTAGTCTATTCCCTTTAGTAGATCCTATTATTAATCTTTATTACTTAATCTATTAAATCCCTTAGGGTTTCCGCATCTTTTATTAGGATAATTACGTCCTAAACTTTAGCCTTAAGTCCTTACTTATATTATGCCATAAGCGCCTTATTATTCCACTTTACTTATATTGCTAGCGTCTAAAACTATATTATATACTTAATTGCTAAAGTTCGCTGCGTAATATCTTAAAGTTTTCTTTCTACTATGGTTGTTACCTCTAGGTCTCTAAATATCTATATTAATTGTTCCGCGAATTCGTCCTAACTTAAGAATATAAACCGTACTTCTTAGTTAGTAGTCGTTATTCTGTTAGCTTGTATCTTTATAAGGTAAGGCTTAAACTATTTAAGTGCTCTTCCCGTTAAGAATAACCCTGCATACGCTATTTAATCCATAGGTATTACCAGCTTCGCTCCTTCCTGTATTACCTTAAAGTATATTTATATAAGGAATTCTTTAAGCTTTAATCTTTCTCCTAAAAATCTCTTAATTAATAGTAACTTAACCTTTGCTGCGCCTATTCCGTTAATCCTATTTTCTAATACCGTATTATTTTCTATTAATTGGTTAACTATTTCTTGCAACTGTCTAACCGTTACTAGTTGCTGTAAGTTAGTGTCTGCTATACTAGTATTACCGCCTAACCTTAAAGTAGTTGCCGCCGTTAATAGCATTATAGTGGCTGCTTTTAGTGGCATGTTATTTAACTTTTAATACTGTAACTAGGTAGTAATTGTATAACGGAACCTTATAGTAGGTACTACGGTAGGTCCTGTTAATGGGCTAGGTGTATAGGTAATGCGTAAAGTTAATAACGTAATAATAACTGGTAGAGTGGTTGCCTAATAAATTAACTCTAATTATATTCTAAGAATTACTATAAGGAAGGAACTATCTAAATAGGGACTGTAGTCCTTTAAATACACAACCGTACTCCTAAGAAATCCTTCTTATACGTAATGTACGTGTTATACGTATTATACGTAGCCGTATAATATGTATACCGCGTATACTATATACAATATTATATAACCTACTTACTATCTCTTGTTATATAGTTCTACTAGCTCCATCCTAGACCGTGCCTGTATTAACTAACTAGCTTCTTTTAACTCTTCTCTAAGTAGTTGTAATATCGTACTTAAAGCGTCTATAATAGTATAAGCTTAGATAAGTAGAATATAATTAGGTAAAGGAGACCGTTATTACCTATTTAGGAAAGGACGCCTACGTTAACGTGGTCTAAGGGGTTGGTTTTAAAGTAGAGTTATTATCCTAGTGTAAAGTAAGCTAGGATAGGTGCTTTAGTAAAGGCA
>Ga0307515_10017143_pt1 | contig 13217 bp, 11 predicted proteins | sample 17_EM_MG_FD_194513 | JGI IMG/M metagenome (GOLD analysis project Ga0307515, IMG submission 194513) | Populus trichocarpa ectomycorrhiza microbial communities from riparian zone in the Pacific Northwest, United States - 17_EM | ecosystem: Host-associated > Plants > Roots > Unclassified | place...
TACGATGGACGGACGGTACTACAGGCAGCAGCTGAAGGTGGACACCTGGCTGTGGTCCAGCGACTCCTCCAGGCCAGCGCCAACGTCAATGCTGAGCCTTCACAGATCGATGGACGGACGGCACTGCAGGCAGCAGCTGGAGGTGGACACCTGGCTGTGGTCGAGCGACTCCGCCAGGCTGGCGCTACTATGTAATTTTTGCCGAGCAGCTGGGTACTTCGAAATGGCTGAATTTCAGACCATCGGAAATTTTGGCCGTAATGATACCATTCAGGTTTCTAAAGTGGTATGATAATGCTAGGTTTTGGTTTTGGGTTTATTATCTCTTTGGCTTGTTGCGACAGGCAGTCTTTACAAAATAGTGATATCCTAGAGTGCTTTTATTGGGCGGATTTTGCTGTTGGGAAATTGTGGACCTTTAAAGTGACCTGCATGAATTTGAGTTAGTGAAGTATGCTGTTGTGATATGGACAGGAGAACCGTGTGCGTGTATAGACTTAGGTGCATACAGAAAGAAGAGAGAAGGAGCAGTGTTGACAACGGTTCGAACCAGTCCCGGTTCGGGCAGTGAACTGGTTGGGGCGTTGCGGTTCAGAAGCTGGAACCGGTTCGAACCTGAACTGCCAGTTCAGTAGGCTATAGGAACTGGTTCGAACCGGTTCTCAAATGATTCGAAATGACATCTATATCAATTTTGTTAAATCTAATCTGCATAACTACATGATTCCCACAATCCAAGCATTCCTCATGTCATCTGCTTTCGAAATCACTACCTCTGGCGAACAAAGTTGAAGTATCCCCACGACTTTCAGCATTCGATGGCTAAGATGGTATATCCTCCAAGGAATCATAAGTCAGATTGAAGTGATGGTGTTGAGGAAGAAGTTCTAAAAGTGTTGAGGAAAGAGTTCTACTCTCAATCTGGAGTCACGATGGGTTGACCTTATACATATTTACCAGTTCTCGCCTGGCCAATAACCACCTTCGATGAACCGGTTCGAACTAGTTCCGAACCAGCTAATCCTGCATTGTGAACCGGTTCCAGCGGGGCGGTTCTCAAGCCCCCCGAACCAGTCCCGAACCGCACCGCGAACTGCCGTCCGAACCGTTTCACTACCGAACCGTTGCCAACGCTGAGAAGGAGAAAGACTCGAGGTATATTACAAGAGAGTAGCGACAGTTGTGCGGCGCGGCCTTTTGCCATCCTGTAACACCTTTTTGCAGTACTAGTCCTGCCTAAGGTAAGGGCCAAGGCTCAGTCCGGGATCGGACCGAACCAGACTGATCCATCCCCGGACTGGTGCAATTCTTGCAGCAGATGCTGTCGGTCATAGTAACCAATTACTTCCCGAGCTATAAATCTAGCTCGATTGATTCCATGTCGTTACCATCTATTCGTCGGCCCCACCGTCATCACTATGACTTCGACTGTTTACCAGCATTTTATTCCAGTGCGAAGATAGTCAATACTCCCATTCTAGGAAATGAGTGGAACGATTTTCAAACCTACCTGGACATGAAATTAGTGAAACTTGGGTTGCAAGTCTAGATTCTGTTGCATATCCGGTGGTGGCAAAGGTGGCAAAAGGCAGCGCAATAGTCGCCACTCTCTTGTATTATATATCTCGAATCGTTCTCCTCCTATCTTTCTCTATACCATTATGCACCCAGTTCTCCCCTTCTTATTGCAACAGATTCCGCTTGCTCCCCTGACACCTTGACGTTATCAAGTACAAAATCCTAAGGTACACTAGAACATAGTCGATGGTGGAGTTCATGAACGCAGTGACTATAACGGCCAATACTTGTGGCCCTGAAACGTTTCCACAAGCGGAATGAGCCGGATCGTATAATCTCATTGCTACCGCACTAATGCCATCTTTCCTCGCTCTATGATGCACTTGCTCGGGTCTTGCACAGGTCAACTCACTTCGTTCACGTGTCGTTTCCGGGTTCCCGTTCGTCGCAACGTCACCTCCGTATACTTCCGAATGAAACTCCGGTAGCCCAGGAGGATCTAAAAATATCCCTAACCGACGAAGGGTGTCGGAAAATCCCGTCATCGCGGTCCGACATCAACAAGGCAATTTTTGGACTAGTCATTAAACCAGCCTACTTGCAAAGCAAAATTGCTGTTTCCTTCGGATTCTAGTATAATCCTTCCTGCAGCTAATTTCTGTCGCCGCCGCGGTAATGCTTTCAATCATGTGAACGTTCCCTAAACGTTCCGCAGTAGATGACGCTAACTCCCGCTGCCTCTAGCTACTTTAAGATATCCTCATTGTCGGAGTCGCAGGCGGCAAGCTGCTTTCGCGAGCTTCGCCGTATTCTCACCATAAGGATTGATTAGGTTTTATTACAGTTCAATCGCGTTTCTGTTCTTGTTCCTGCATGTCATTTCGGGATTCTGACAATTGCCCACCAATGTCCAACGGTACACAGCGGAGATGCTCTCGGTTTTGTCGTCCGGCATTCGCCGCTGGGATCTATTGTATCTTAAGTACATAGCTTCTACTTCTACACTCCTCCAATTTAAACCGGCCGAGGAGATTCCTCCGCAACTGCAATCATCATCCCCAGCAGAGATAGCCTAGACGTGGAGTGACGTATATGTGGCAAAGTAGATGAAAGAAGTATAGCCGTAACATGCAGTGCAATATCGATTAAAGGTAGGTTACAGACACTACCAGCATTTCTGCTCACCTATATGTTGATGACGTATTTAAGTGTTAGTGCATATCTATAACGACCAGCTCTGCTTCCACCTGTGGCGGTGAAAGGAATGCCTGTTCAGGGTTCGCAAAAGTCCGTCCCGTCCGGATAAGACCTTGCCCTGTCCCGGACTATCATTGTTCGTCCTAGAAGTTTTAGACTGCGAGACTGTAGGTGCCGGCAGTCTTCCGAGTGATGAACACATGATGCGAGTGATGCGGTCGTGACGGATGATATCCAACATGCCTCCCAACCGCGTCTAGGGTACATAATTACACTATAACCAACCTAGTCAATTATCTATAGATTGGAGAGCCCACATCACTGTGTCTTTATCGAAATAACTGTATAACTACAGGTGAATTAGTAACCCAGCCCTAGGCGTCACCCCCAGTCGCTCTGATTGAGTCCTAGATTTGCAATATCTTGCCCGAAACTAGACCACCACATGGGGACCTGAAAGACTAATGGGCGGACGGACTGTTGCGACCCCTGTGCCTGTTGCATTCGATACACACGTCTTTGTATCCATCGAACATTATTGTGGAACAACTGCAGCGATAACACGCGGCGATGGGACAATAATAATATATTGCATTAATACTCGCCACGTTTCGTTGACAAACACACCCAGGGCGATACGAAATGCGGGAATATTGATGTACCACTCAGACATAATCATAGTAGAAGATGACGGTATCATGCCGTCTGAACCGGAACACCGACGAGACAAGATATCCCGAGTTACTTTCCTTGATCTGTTGCATGTATATATAGAGCTGGCCGCTAGCGGGGCTGGTAGTAAGGGGCACACTTCTCACATAACCCGAGTCATTCTCCTTCTTTCTTCTCTGTATCTAAGTCTATATACGCACACGGTTCTCCCCATATTGCAACATGATTATTGCATAATAGGTCTCAGTCTTCTTATGGCCGGAGATGATGTCTTGTATTGCTGGAGACGGTGATGTCTTGTATGGCCTGAGATGATGATGGCTTGTATGGCCGGAGATGACTGTTGACTATGATGGCATTCAGCCGTAGCTGTCCATAGATGAGTGCGTACGCATTCGTACTTGTACTCTCATATATATGGCCTTGTGGCCCTCTTAGATAGAATACAATCATGCTTCTCTATCATCTCTACTTTGAACAATGCATCGGCAAAAGTGCAAATCGATTATAGGCTGCGCTACGCGCAGCTCTAGCAAGCTTCCCGTGGACCCCTGCGCGACGCGCAGTCTATAGTTAGCTATAGTCGATTCATAGAGATGTGCACGTGGGCCAATGGAACTATATACGACTGGCGGCCGGAGATGGACCTATGCCTGTCTTTACTGCCTGCAGTCTTCGCTGTTATACCGGTACTATACACACAATCGCTGCGAGTCCGCTTGAGAGCCCGCTGGCGCTTGAGAACATGCTTGAAAGCCTGCTTGATAGCCTGCTTGAGAGAGCCGCCCTTGAAAGAGCCGCGCTTGAGAGAGCCGCGCTTCGGGAGGAGTAGAGTTTTCCACGGGAAGCTTTTGGCCGATGGAAAACTCTGAGTTTGTGGAAGCTTTGGCTCATAGAAGGCTCTAAGTCTGTGGAAGCTTTGATGCTGATGTTGACGTAGCCAACCTACTTATCTAAGTACTTCTGGTACTATGATCACCATCACCAACACCATCGTCATCATCACCATCTCCATCGCCATCATCACCATCATCCCCGGACCGAATGCGTCACACACACACCTACAATTGATGGGAAGCGGGCAGCGGATTCCGCTGGAAAATCTAAGTCGGAGATCTGCTCTCCCCACGATCCAATTGTCTACCTTGCCTGCAGAATCTAAGGCTGCAATTGTCAACACCATGACCGTGAGGCATCGTGGGATCTCGTCGCAGTTGCCGCGCTAAAGATAAGGTTCAGACTATGATATCGACCGACGTCATGATTTCGGCGCCCGCCACACGCCACACGCCACACGCCACCTGCCTCACGCCTCCCGGTGCCTGGCGCCTGCAACTCAGCATGTCTCTGGATCGAGCATGCAGGAGCATACATGGGAGCATATAGTCAAGTGAGATTGGGAGTGTCTTGCCTCTTGAGAGTGTACTTTGGAGCGTAGAGCCAAGTAGGCTGGGAGTGTGCCATCAAGTGCAATTGGGAGTGTACTTGAGAGCGACTCGGAGGTGTACTTAGGAGCATACTTGGAGGTGTACTTGGGAGTGTCTTGAGAGCTTACTTGGGAGCGTACAGTCAAGCAGGCTGGGAGTGTGCCATCGAGTGCAATCGGAAGCGTACTTGAGAGCATGCTCCGGAGTGTACTTGAGAGTATACTCGGAGGTGTACTTGGGAGCGTGCAATGAAGTGCATTTGGCAGCTTGGTTTCAAGTTTGTTGAATGCAGTATGATGTATAGTATCAAGTGCACATAATCGCATGCGTATCATAGTAATCAGGTCAATGTGCAGGTCCATAGGACCTCATAGTGCCACGCGTCAAGTATGCTATGGATCACCGTCCCAAAAACAGCTTCTCTATGAGCTGCGCGTCGCGCATAGCCATTTTTCCCAGTGATGATCTCTCAGGTACCCATGAGTGATAACACATAAAGCGTAAGAGAGCCTAAGAACAAGTCAGGTGCATGTCCCAAAGGTATAATCGGTTTTTTGATAGCTCTGTTAGAGCTATAATAGTTATGGATTTTATACAAACTATCCCTCTGGGGAACTGTATTATACCAACTACCCTCATTTGAAAAATATTATACAGAATACCCCTCCTTTATAATTAAAAAGCTCTGTAAGTGCAACTAATAATTTCATTTTTCAGTAATGTATTTTAAAGTTCTAATTGTTATGTGGAAACACAAAACATATAAATTACTGTTCATATACCAGTAATACATGGTAGTAATATTGGAATGACTCAATGTCATTGTGACATGTCTAACTGCGGTCAAGTCATCTAATTTCATGCATTGACCCATTGTTTATTATTCAACTTCACAACACAAAACATTATAGCTTACCACCAAGCGCACAAGTCATCAGTTATCACTGCTGTCACTGGCTACTTTGCATTTTTTCGTCACTTTGTACGGAAGAGAGGAGTATTCAGTATAATATTTTCAAACCATGGTATTTTGTATAGTGCAGCAACTCAGGGGGGTAGCTTCCATAATAACTGTATTAGTTATTAAGTGTGAACTAGGAGGGGCAGCTGATCTTGGGTGCGTGTTGCTCCAAATGGGAGGAAATGTTTGACCCGGTGGAGCAGGAGCACTTGGAGCAATGACTGTGAATTATACCTGTAATTGATGCACCTATTTATTTCTGTTCTCTTGCCAATCTCCCGTGTAGCCGGGGGATCTGGCAGCATTGTCCCAAGCGAGCGAACCTAGATGGGCTCTTAAGACCAGGCGGCCTAGCCCTGCCTCATATCTCGTCTCATCTTTTGTGCAACACTAGCTAAAACTAAATTGGAAATCTCGGCGCCAGTTCTTCAACTGCGAACACATCAAAAGCTGCCACCATATCGACACAGCAACATAAATCATCTATACATCATCGCTGACGACCAAATCATCGTGTAAATAATCCCTCGCCCCCAAGACAGCAAACAGATTCTAGTGTGATTAAGTACAGCAAGGGGACCGAATGCCGCAATGATCGGCGGTGCCATAGGTGGAGATTAGAATTCGCTATTACACCCGGGTCTTGAGCTCGCTTTCTCAGATCTGGTGCCACATTGGATGGGTTGGAAGAGCGGAATTCGAGGTGTTGTGCTGCCACAACAGACACCTCAACCTTTTTTTCGTGCCCAGACGCTCTGCCCTAGCTTGTACCTCACTAGTGCAGTAGCTGGTGAAGCGCATAAATCGAAAATCCGAGCTTGCGAGGACTTGAGGTTCAACAGGTGCGCTACGCCAACCACTTGAGTCTGGGCACGAGAAATGCTCAACTTATAGAGAGTGCTCTGAGTAAATGAGTAAAGTCAATATTGGGTGAAATTGCACTGGCCAATGACATCAGTAAACTAAATATTGCATGATAGGTCTCTGCCATCTTATGGCCGGAGATGACTCTCGTATGGCCGGAGGTGAGTCTCGTATGACCGGAGATTGCTGTCGGCCTGAAGGGTCTATACATAGATGCATACGCACGCATTCACACTTGTACTCTCATATATATATGGCCTTGTAGCCCTCTTAGATAATATACAATCAAGCTTCTCTAGCATCACTATTTTAACACGAAATCTCTAGCTTTCTCTTAGTGCGTTGGATACGTATTCGGTTCGTATTACCAGCAGGAATGGAAAAGGTACGCATCATCCGGACAATGTCTTGCCCTGCACCGGATTATGATTCGTCTTCCTGGGAATTTTTCGACTGAAGGACTTTAAGTGACTAGTGTTCCGAGTGACGCTCTCATGATGAGAGTGATGTTATTGTGACCGAGTGATGACCTCCGACATACATACAATACGCATCAATCGCACATCCATAGTATTATAATTACATACACGATGATTCAAAATTGGGAGAGTCTAACTGACAGTATGCTGAGTCAATTAATGCAAAAAGAGCGGTTAATCAGAAACCCCGATCCTACCAGTCATCGGTGCACCTCCAGTTAACACTAGTCTTGAAATATCCTGCCAGTGTCAGGACGACAGCATCGGGCCGCAAATTACAGGCTGTCAGATAGACTGTTTGCATCCCTAATTACTAGTGGAGGGGATAGCACATTCGCTAGAAAGATTTCAAGCATTAGGTATGTTGCACAATATATCGACTTGACTGTAAGCGGAGATGATGGCAAGACACAAGGCACAGAACTCTTTCTTGTATATATCTCAAGTCTTTTTTCCTCTTCTTTCTTCTCTGTACCTTAAGTCTATACACGCACACGATTCTCCTGGTCCATATTGCAACAATTTGAAGCACTGTACTTACCGATTTCGTTATCTAGGCATAGAAATCACAATTTCCGATCTTGATCTTCGTACAGCTACTCCTCGGTGGTTTCCGAAGGAGCAGATTCTCACATTACGATAACATCGTCCCTGGCAATGGTCGGTAATCGGGATGTTTCATTACTAGCGACTAGGGTCACCACTCTAGCCGCCATCACTGTCACTTCGACGTGAGACAGATTTGAGTACATCACATAACATTTATTAGTACAGAGCTATCTTCAGCTCGTACAGAAGAATATGAACTCCTTTTCACATCAAGCTTAGAGCCGACAATGCAAGTGCTACCGTTTGTGTACCATAACCCGACAACTCTATATCCATATTAGTATCCGAACTTGTGCCTTCCGCTACTTCCATATCTAGTAAGAAAAACGCCGATTAAGTATGGTAAACTCACCTAGACAAGCAAAAAGTATGTAATTCTCTTACAAGCTCTACTCCGCTGGATAATCCTCCTGCCTGTGCAATGCAATATTCAAGACTTTCTGCAGTCTGTCAATCTTAGTGTCGAGATTTGTTCTTGTAGTCGACGCTGTAAAATCCTCCGCCGCAATGTTTTGCAATTCTGAATCTGACATTGCACCGATAAATTCGGGGGACAAAAGCTTAACAGGACCAGCCAATCCCAGATAATATCTTTCCACGACTTGGACAACAACGTTGTCGATGAATCGTTTAATGGCAACTTTGTAGAAGGACTTAAGAATATCATGTATATCATTAACAGCCTGATCTTCGTTGCCTAGATGAGCGGCCGCGGTGATCTCGAGCAAATCAATGAGCTGATCCATTCCATCAACCAGGCCTGCTTCCCCCAAGCGAGAAATCACCCGCTGTTTCCGCACTGCCGCAAGGTTGTCGGCAAAATAATGATTCACGGTTTGAAGTATCCCAGTTCTCTCGTCATCAAGAATTGTTTGGAGTTGGATCCGAGCAGCCTTGAAGGACTTTTTGTGCTGTTGATCTAAACAAAATGCAATTCCAGTCCTAATGTCGACATCTCGGATTGTTTCGGACATTAGGGCGTCGTTAAATCGGTTGATCGTATGCTCTACCTCCGAGAGATGTTCAACTGCAATAGTCTCCCAGTTCACAGTTTGTTGGCGGAACATGTTCTCAAGCACGGCAGGGTTGACCGTTCCGGGAAGCTCAGCCCCTCGAGATTCCCGATAAATCGTGCGTATCCACGTATTGATATCTTGCGCTTCTGTTTCCTGGAGGTCCTGCCCGTATTCGTCATCTACAGTTCCATCAATTGCATTGAACGGTATAGTATGCCCATGCAAGGCCATCCGCTTAGCAAAGTTTTCATTCAGGTTCTGCAGTAGCATTCGGAGCTTTAATGGATGTTGCGGGCCTAAATCGCTTGCGTAATTCCCTACCAGCGCATTTCGAACAGCACGTTGATAGTGCCCTGAAAGTCTGGTCAAAAACTGTCGTTGTTGCATGCATGTCTGTCTCGGAGGTCCCAGCTCGTCACGTTCTCGCTGTGCTTCGTCGGCGAGATGCTGAAGCTCTCTAATTAATCCTGGGAACTCCTCACGTATATGATTATAAAGCAGACGGCCAAGAAAACGTTTGAGAGAATCAATCCCGACGTGGTCCTTTCCCAGCTGGTTCCAGGGAGTTGTGTTGAAAAACTTCTTCTCGTTCGCATGGCGTGCCTCGATGGTGACACCTTCTTGGATTTCCTTCGTAGATCGATTCCTTACAGCAAACCAACCGTAATTCAAGCGCTCTATTTGGTTCTGGGCTATTTTCATGACCTGTATTACGTAATTAGAGCCACGGATGGAAAGGTTAACTGGAGGATTTATATACCCCGACTTCGTCCCCAACTTGTACGGCATCACATTTAGTAATGATACCTACAGTGCGTAAGCCCGAAGGATCGGCTGTACGCGCCATTTTAAAAACCTCTTGGTTGGCGAGATTATTGCGAGCATCCAGGACTGCTCTATTGCGGGTGAGAATTTATGTGATCAAGAGTATAAGTACATACAGGATAATAGTACGGCGGTCGTTGATGTAATCACCGATCAGGTTACGGATTATGACTGCGTCCTCTTTCGTTTGGTATTTGGTTGGATCTGTGAGCCATGAGCTTAATCACTTCTCAATCATGTTAAATATCTTACTGTGAAAGAGCCCTGGAACATCCACCACACTCAGATGATGATGCGCAGGACCAGAAATGTCAATTTTAAGCACGTCATCTGAAAATCGTTTTTCCAGGTCTTCAACATTCTCGGCGTCTGGTTTCGGAAGACCCATACACTCTGCTGCCTATTCTGGTTAGGACGCTGAACTTGCATTTGGATCAACGTATAGCTCACTCCGTTCAGAACTTCGGCAAACTCCGTACTACCAAACTTATCGTCGTCTATGGTGCGAGAAAACCCCAAGAGTCGTTGCTTCAAATCCTTATCTACACTTGAGTCTGATCCGGGAATGATGGATATCCTGATTGATGCTTTCTCAGCAGGCACACGTCGAAGCACAATTTGAGTTGCGAATCGAGTGCATAATTCGCTCGCGACAGGAAAGGCAACTCCAGTCAGACCCTCCAGAAGAGATGACTTTCCGCTAGACTGGTCTCCAACAACGACCAGCTAATGACTCCACTCAGTGCTCTCATCCCGAATATTTTTGTTAGGTCCACAAGGCAAACGTACTTGAGGGAGAGAAATATCTTCGCTAATACCAAGTTCGCGAAACTTGTCAATGACTGCAAGTAATCTAGTACGTTCAGAGCTATCCATGCCGTTAAAGCTAGCAAATCCATTAGATTGTTTTCCGTTCATGTTGACGAGTATGTGGGGTAATCAGTTTTGTAGAGGAAGCACAAGGTAAAAGTGCTGTGACATAGATGGGCGCGAAAAGAAAGCAGATATTTATAGACACATCGCTATGATGTGAGCGCTAATCTCATGATTTAATCGTATCTATGACATTTTTACTTGGATCCCGGTTGCTGTGATTGTAATCGCCTACACGCTCCAATCGGAAAGCAGAACTTCCTGTATAACTTAGTTTATTTTACCGCAAATATATACAATTTGGGTACGAAATGATCCCCTGCATTTTGAGGCTGGAAAATTCGTCTGTGAGTCAGTGATATGGTATGGTACTCAACACTAAGTGTCTGTAACCAGCCGGTCCTGCCGCCGACCAGCCTATAGACTGGCAGGTCGACCAGGAAAAGTTTATCCCCGCAAGTACCATCCTAGACACCAATCACACATATATGCATCCTAATCACAGGAGTGGCTTAAGCGATATCGATTGTCAATTGCCTCATAGATTAGAGCACTTCCCGTACGATAGAACAGCCTTACTAACCGTTCCAGGCTTCTAACACTCCTATGGGAAATTCTAATGTCAAATATCCCTCCCATTTGGAGCCGCACTTTTAGGGGTTCTCTACAGACGATTAGAATTGATAGGGCTAATACAGGAAGTCCTCCATTGTCAAAAGTAATGGTGGAGAGATAACACAGCCGGGGCAGCGTACTCCACCACCAATACCCCACACCCTTTACTGCTAATTCCGCAAAAGTAGAAAAAATAGGTATCAAATTTTAATGCGAGTGTGTGGCGACGTGATGCATCCCAGTTGTACCGGAGCCGGCCAGTCCAAAACATCAGGCTAAGACTCATTCCAGCATCCACCAGCTTACAGTTTTCAGTCCACCAAATCAGAGTCGCATACGTAACCCAACAAATGCCTCTTTGAAACAACCCTTCGCCGGTGCCTGATACGCTCTCACCATTCAAATCTAGCATACCATACTCACAATGCCTTTTGCTGTATGTCTGCCCCACCAAGATGCAGGGTAGATGATACCTACAGTGGCTGAGTTCCATGCAGTCATACTCCCCGGGAGAATGAGTGCCACCCAATAAATGTTTACGAGTCGAGCCTTTCGCACTACGAATGATTCATAACAGTTTCAGGAAAATACAATAAGCGAGGTATAACAGGTGCATACTAAAAGTATTAAAGTATGAACAGTCATGCAACAAAAATACGCGAACATGCTGTTAGCGGCACAGTTGAGTTGAGATCGGCAAAATATCAAATAGTTATTGACTCGACTAACAAGTTGTCATCTTATAAAACCCATTCTATACCGGCAAATTGTGGATAATACGATTTTTTTCTAACCTATAGTTTTCAAGATACAGGTAGTGACTGACACAATATAAGTATGATATATATCCTCATGTCGATATTTGGAACATTATCTGTATTGCGAGCTTAAAATCCGCAGTGGCTTGGAACCCCTCACCCTATATTTAGTTCTGACAGTAAAAATCTTTTGGTACAAGATGGTTCTGACCCTGACATGTATTTCATTTGGAAATGTAAACGCTCGTCCTGATGGCTGATGTATCATCCGAAATTGTCGGTACAGTAGTCCGCGAAATTGGTGCCTTTTGACCATCATTGACTTCGAACGCAAAAATAACGGGCGCTGTGTGGGGCTGTATGCCGGATATGACAGAAGCAAAGGTGCTGAGCTGGCATGAATACTGGATATAAATGGGAGAATATATTACATTCACTCATCCGCGCACCACTTGTCGAGTGGTAGATCCATGATGCAAGTGATGATACGGTGATGATGTGATAATGCCTAGCATCCTACAAACTACATCAATCGGACATACACCACCCTATACCTTACCTAATTAATGTACCAAAAATAGGAAATCCCATCTGTTAGTATCTTAATCTTAATACAAGGTTAACTAGTAATTCTGTCCCTGGCCGTTGCCCCCAGTAGCCCTGAGCCCTGGACATGTAATATCTTGCCCAAGACTGAAGGATGACGTGGGGCCCAGAAAGACCGGCTAACAGAGGAATTATTTCCACCCTTGGCTTATAATTTGTCAGTAACTCTATCGTCATAGATATATTCGAAGGATTGATTGGTCTCTCTAGGAGTCCACGGTAAGCCACTATCAGATCTCACCCACCGGCAATTGCTTTTTACTGTTGTTTACCTTGGAGAAGCTCACTTGATTCAAAGCCTACCGGGAGGCAGCCCTAACCCTGCTAGTCATGTTTTCTAAGAGCTATCGGATCATTACAGCAACAAGAGCATCCCTTTATATAATCATGGCCCCAAACGGTCTGCCCAAACTGGCTACAGAGTAAACGCTCCCGACATCACTTAAATCAGATGTTTTGTTTCCAGTTAGCAAGAGCAAAAGCGCACGGTACTCTATTTACAACGGCGCTATTTCGGAAACAAATACCGATTAATTCCAGCCGAGAATAGATGCCATTTTTGGTTATGAAATTAATGCCATGTTGGAGGTTCTCCAAAGAAATCTAACCCGTTACATTTAGGTTACAAATCAGGTACCCATGCTCCAAAATTCACATTATACATATCCTTCTTCCCCGATTCTTCCCCGGGTCCCCTTCTTCGCGACAAAGGTATCCAGGGCGGTCGTTGTCTGGTGTGCCCGTGGGTTGATAATCTGTTCCCGACGGAATGGATCGAGATCGCAGTTGATCCATGT
>Ga0307515_10017145_pt1 | contig 13216 bp, 18 predicted proteins | sample 17_EM_MG_FD_194513 | JGI IMG/M metagenome (GOLD analysis project Ga0307515, IMG submission 194513) | Populus trichocarpa ectomycorrhiza microbial communities from riparian zone in the Pacific Northwest, United States - 17_EM | ecosystem: Host-associated > Plants > Roots > Unclassified | place...
GCGGCCGACCAGCCGCATCGACATCGTGCCATTTTGGAATCGTCAAACGCTCAACGCTGACGGCGTGCGTCCGGCGATTTTCGTCGCCGGCTCTTATCTTCCGCAGGAATACCGCCGAGGCGAATACTTCGGTCAGAGCTGGAGTGGTGCGACGAGCACGGGCGAAACGTTCGGAGCTCTCGCCGAGGCAACGCTCAGCGAGGCATGGTCCCTGAAAGCGGGACTGTTTCGCTCGGTCTACTTTAACGACGGCAACTTTGCCGAGCTTTACTTGGACGCCCAGTCGGATAACACCGCGCGCTACCTGATCATCGCGGATCCGCCTCAGCGTTTTGCATCGACATCCGGCGAGATCCGCATTGCGCGAGCTTTCGATGCAGAGTCCATGAAACAGTCTCTGCAGTTTGCCGTGCGCAATCGGGATCAGCGCCGGCGGTATGGCGGTTCAACTGTATTGGATGCGGGGACAGTGCGAATCGGCGCGATAATGCCGATCGAGCAGCCGGCTTTTACATTCGGCGCGCAGACACAAGACCACGTTCGGCAGACGACTTTGGGAGTCGCTTACCACGCTCGGTGGCCGGACCTTGCGGAGATCAGTCTGGGACTGCAGAAAGTGCGTTATCGCAAGGCGGTCGCTCAACCCATTCCCGAAGAAACCAGTCTCAGCAAAGATCAGCCGTGGTTGTTTAATGTCGGAAGTACGATTCATGCGAGCGAGGCGCTGTCGTTCAACGCAAGTTATTCGCGCGGATTGGAAGAGGGCGGTGTCGCACCGGCCGCGGCAGTAAACAAAGACGCTGCTCCGCCGGCTATTAGAACAGTGCAGATGGATGGGGGAGTGCGGTACGCGCTGACATCTCAGTTTCGAGTGATTGCGGGTGTCTTCGAGATTCGCAAACCTTATTACAGCCTGGACGGCCGAGGCTTGTATCGCGAGCTTGGGGATGAGCGGCATCGAGGCGTGGAAATCTCACTGTCAGGCGACGTGACGCCGCGAGCGAACATTGCGGTGGGCGCGGTGCTCATGCGCCCGAGAGTGGAGGGAGAACAGGTCGATGCGGGCGTCATCGGGCGCAGGCCGGTAGGGCAAACCCCTCGCACGGCTATCGTCAACGGTGAGTACCGGCTCGCCTCGATTCAGGGATTCTCGATTGATACGGACATCGTGAGTTACGGACGGCGCGTCGCAAACAGCGATAACAGTTTGGAAATCCCTGCTCGCACGGTCGTCGGAATAGGTGCGCGGCATCGGTTTACCATCCGCCGCGCGCAGGCAACGGTCCGCGTGCATGTCGGGAACGTATTCAACAACTTTGGCTGGCGAACGAACGCATCGGGCGTTTTCGAGCCCAACGCTCAGCGCTCGTTCCTGGTGAATTTCGCCGCGGACTTCTGACCCAAGCGTCCAATCACGAAAGATTGATGGCTGTAAAGACAATGCCTGAGACGCTCCCGTCGCTGCCGAATCGCTGTTCGATGTGGCCCGGAAGCTCGCGCGCTAAGGCCTCGACGATTCTCAAACCATTACCCGGTACAATTTCTTCTGGACTCGAGCCGTCGTCCGCGACGACGCAACTCACGAACGGCCCGCGCGCAGAGATCTCTACCTGGATATGACCGCCCTTTGCCGCGAATGCATGCCTTGCGCAGTTGGAAATGAGCTCAGATACGATGAGGCCGAGTCGCCAGCATTGTTCGGAGTTCAGTTGAAGTGGGGGTGTACTTCCTTGACATCGGGCGCGGAGATACGCGCCGCGGCCAGCGAGACAAGGCCCGACGCTGCAGCGAACTCATTGTTGATTCGGTGGGTCAGCTCGGCTAGCAGCAGACGCTCGCCCTTGAAATCTGATTGGATGAGGGTCGTCATTGTCAGGACATCTCCGCTGATCGTCAGCTTGCAGTTGCGCGCGAGCGCTCTTTGCCTCCGGCAGGCAGAATTTCACGGAACTCTTGGACGGTCGGGAAATCCGCACGAATGGTTAGTGGGCGCTGGCCCAGTACAAATAGGTTCGAGTGGGGTGCTTAGATTCGGTCGAAACGGATTCAGATAACCGCCACTAGCGTGGCAGCGCGTAGGCGTGTGCGAGCTTTATCATCCGATCGTTGAACGCCGCATCCGAATCGATTCGATCATCCGATAGCGTCCAAGCTCGAACAAATTCCGCGCGAGCGCGAATGGCTGCTCGAAAACGGGATACGTAGGTATGCGAAATTTCTTTCGAAGGCGCGGTTTGCCTGGCCGACGCATCAGCGTCTATCACGAGATCTCGCAGATACGACTCGGTGAGCGGTACCCGAATTCCCTGGGCGCGCAGTTCCTCTTTCAGTGGGCCGTGGCACAGGAAAGCTTGGAAGTATCCTATCAGCGCTTGAGACCGGAGGGTCTGCATCGTTGTTTGATATGCTGATGTCCTGCAGTGGAGGACCACGGAGGTCACTTGATCCGTTGCTTGTTGATTATCGCCACAGCAATGATTGTTGGTTGCGCCTCAAAACCTCAGACTGCGGATGTCCAGCGTATACGTGAGGCCGGCGGAAAAGATTACGTATTGCTGTCTCTCTCTAAGCCCACGAGAGAGAAAGAGTTCAATATTCATTGCCTTTGTATAGCGTCACCGAGTGCTCGGTACTCCATCGTTCTGCCGACTGTGCCGCTGCAGGCTTCTCGTTATGAGGCACTTGATCTGCGGGCAAAGAATGCGGGTGCGTATCCTGCTCAAGATATCGCGCTGGTGTCAGGCGACGTCACGTTCGCGACAGCGAATCGACAAGTCATCGTTTCGCTCATGACGGCGTCGGGGCCCTTTCCAGGTAATGGCACTTACATGCTGGCGGGCGGTGCACCTTGAATCTTTGGACGCAACCGTGAAAGCCAAATTCGGAAGAGCCGCGGACGGCGAGCGAGAGCATCAAGGCAACGACAAAATACCTGATGTCCGCGACGGACTGACTCGCGAGGAGCGGATCGTTCTGTACGTTCTGCATGAGACACAGAAGGAACGCGGCGATCGAAACGTGCCGACAGCGATGTTATGGGGGCGGGTGTGTGAGTACTTCTATATCAGTCCTGACGAGCTTTCAGAGATGCTCGCGAGGCTCGGCGCGCGCAAGTAAATCGTCGATGGCGCCGTCGTGCTGGATCATTAGTCGATCTCTAGAAGTTATCCGTGCGACTCGCGACCTCACGCCGCTTGCGGGCGCATAGCAATTCGTGCCCGCACCTCCGGCGACGCCAGACAGGTGGCGACAGCCTCATATCCGGGTGCTCCTGGATAAGGTGCCACGCGGGTCGGCGGGCTGTGATTGGCGGGGCAGAGGATGATCGTCTCTTCGGGACCCACAGCAGCCAAATCGAGGATCGCGGTGGAGCGCGTGAGCAGGAAGAGCGACGGAGCCTCGGGGCCACGGTGGCGCAAATAGGCAATCAGCGCCTCCTGCGTGGCCTGGTCCAGCCCCTGCTCAACCATATCAACAACCAGACTCGTCGGGCCTTCGGATTCCAGTGCAACGATAAGGGCGACGAGAGCCGGCGACTCCTTAGCGCCATCCTCGATTAGCCAAATCAAGGCCTGATCCACGCGTGACTTCAGCGCGGGGTGTGCATGCATCCGCTCCTGGATTTCCGCACCTCCGTCTGCCAACCGCTCCAAGCCTATGAAGGCGGCTTCCGGCAGGTTCTCCGCGATGGCGCGGGCCAGTCGCGTCTTGCCGCTACCCAACGGGCCGATGATGTAGTTCAACGGTCCGATGTCGCGCAGCTCGAACCTTTCGCCTCCCCAAGGCCAGGGCAGGTCAAGAGCAATTCTGACCTCGCTAGCCTGTCGCACTAGCCGTACAAGTTCTCCGACAGTCGGCGCTTTCCCCTGCACAAGATCGGCCCGAATGGCGCGAACTTTCTCGACCGCATCGGCTAGCTGGCGGACACGGTCTTCGAGTGCTGCTTGGTGTACCGCCAGAGCCGGCTCCAGGCCTTCCGCATCGCGTCGTAGTGCCCGTCTCACTTGCGCAAGACTGAGGCCTAGCGCGCGCAAGGCCGCGATCTCGGCAGCCCGTGCCATCTCGGAGGAACCATAGGTACGCCAACCGGCTGCGTTGCGGATCGGTTTGATCAAGCCGTGTTGCTCGTAAATGCGCAGAGCCTTGGTGGAGACGCCGAGCCGCTTGGCGGCCTCAGATGGCTTTAGAAATTGTTCGGAAGTGCGCACGAATGACCTCTCTGTTCATCAACGGCTACCTTTATAGAGGTGGCCCTAAGGGCCAGATCAACATGCAAAATCATGCTTGGGAAAAATCGCACCTACACAGTGTCTTTTGCGACCTCATATGACCGCAAACGGTGGAGCTGTTCGCTAGTGGCGCGAAAATCAAAAGCCGGTTCGGCCCACTGAAGAAGCCGAACCGGCATATCGCAGAGTTACCTAGCGTTCGAGCGTGAACACCACGTCGTATAGACCAGGGTGTGCCTCACCAAACGCTTTGTTGCGTTCGAGCCAGCCCCCTTCACGAAGACGATCGATGACGCGCCTCGCAGCTTCGGGGTTCTCGCTCTGAGCATAGTTAACCACTCGGGTTCCGTCGCGACTGCGATGTAGGCTGGCTGAGATCCATCCCGGTGTAGTGCTCGCGAATTTTGCCGCTTCGGCAAGAGAGTCGATGAGCACCTGCTGTCCGCCCTCTGGAACGCTAAAGACATTGATCTGTGTGATGATCCCGGTGTTCGCGTAAATGATAGGCACTTTCAGTTCCTCCTAGTGAGGCGAGACTGCGCCGGCAAATCAACGCTTGTGGATACTCGGACCACGACACGTCAAGCTGCCGACGCTATCGCGCCGATTGCTTGCCGTGGGTTCGCACGATGGCGAACGGAGCTTCCCGAACGGAAGGGATTGGGCTTACCGAATGCCAATCCTGGTCCTTTCCGACATCTCACTATAAGCGCGCGGTCTGGAGGGTGCCAGCCAATCTCATCGGTGGCAGCTTCGGTCCTGAGGCTTCAATCTTGTCGCTAGGAGTTAGCGCTATCGCTTCGGCTATTCTGGTCCTTCTGATCCTGCGAAAGGGCGGCTGGTAATCACCCCGTCTTCGGCTGCGCGATGTGCGCCCGCTTGATCCATGATCGTTCGGCCGGTCTAGATGACCGCTCGTCCGCCGCCTGATGCCCGGCTACGATTTCAAGTTTTTCACCGAGTGCCGAACGGAACGCGTGCATGCAAGCTCACATCGATTTCTGCCCCACGGTTGATCCCAACGATCTGCTCAGCGAAGTCCTGCAGGATCTGCGCCTCACACGCGCGTCCTACGGACGAAGCGAGCTCACGGCACCCTGGGGCATCGAGATTCCCTACAAGGAGGGCATTCGCTTCCACTTCGTGGCCGAAGGAAGCTGCTGGATGTTGAGCGGCAAGCAGGAGCCGGTACGGCTTGAGGCTGGCGACGTCGTGCTGCTTCCGCACGGTACGGCGCACGTCATCGCCGATCAACCGCTACGCCGTCCGAAGTCGCTTGCGGAAATCGGGCCGCAACTCGTCGGCAATGCCACGTACCGTCTGACGACGGGCGGGGGTGGTGCGCGCTCGCTGATCGTATGCTGCACTATTGGTTTCGAAGGCCCGACCGCGCATCCGCTCATCGAGCTGCTGCCCGAGATGATGCTCGTACGCCGAAGCGACACTCACGATCTCGCGTTGCCGATGCTGCTCAACCTGATGGCGACGGAAGTGGCGAGCCAGCGAATCGGCGCGGCCACGATCATGGCGCGCCTCGCTGATATCGTCATGACACGCATTATTCGCGCGTGGGTCGAAACGCGGCCGGCGGATCTCACCGGATGGCTTGCCGGGATCCGCGATCCGCAGATCGGCCTGGCGCTGGCGCGCATCCATCGCAACCCCGGGGAATCGTGGAGCGTGGACTCGCTCTCGAACGTGGCCGGCTTGTCGCGTTCCATGTTCTCCGAGCGATTCACAGCGCTGCTCGGCGTCTCGCCTGCGCGGTATCTCCTGCAGTGGCGCATGCGACTCGCTGCGGCATGGATGCGCAACGAGCATCTGACCGTGGCGGAGGTTGCAACGTTGCTCGGCTACGAGTCCGACGCATCGTTCAGCCGCGCGTTCAAGCGGTTTATCGGCGTCGCGCCCAGCGCGTTTCGGCCACGGGTGGCCGACGTCAACGTGCCCTGAAAGCGGTCACAGGCACGAATCGCTTTCCCATCCGCATGCGCGGCGCTTCGACGCGAACCGCGCCCCGGTCAGAGCGCTTGAGCTGCTGCGATCAGCAGACCGCCGATGATTGCGAGATTGGTCTGCCAGCCGGATCTAGCCGTGTCGCGCTCGGGCCCTTCCATATCCCAAAAGTTCAACAACAGGAACGATGCGATGACGGTGAACACGACGAGACCGATCGCCGCCGGAGCAACCCACAGGCCCAGCATGAGCAAGAGGCCGGCCAGAGTCTGAAACACCGAAGCCGCGATCAGCGCGACGCGCGCCATCGGAACGCCACGAGCCGCAAGAGCGGAGGTCACGGCAGGCAGGATGAAGAAATGATGGATGCCGCCAACCACGAACAGCCCGCCCAAGAGCACGCAGCCCACTATCCTCAATAGTTCAGCGTAATCCATGGGCTGTGTTGGAATGGGTGGTGCGTTTAGTCATCTGGAATCGTGTCGAGCTTACCGGTGTTGTGGACGTAGATCACGCATTCTTCGTCGAGGCAAGCATCGGTATGGACGTGCTTGGCCGGCTGATACCACCAGCTCCCCGGCCCGAGCCGAGGTGCCCGCGCTTCGTTCTCACCCTTCGCCCAGTGTTTCATCGTTCCCTGGATGACTACTGCCTGATAGTCCGTGGAATGCGAGTGCATCGGCAGTACGCTCTTCTTCATGCGAATGAGCATTGAGATGGGGGTCTTTGCGGGATCCCCCCTCACAACGGCAATCCCCGGGCTTGACTGCTGATCCGGGTACTCCACGACATAGTGGAGCGTCTCTGCGGGCTTCACGATCATCTGGGAGGAGTCCGCCGCCGCGATGCTGCCGAGCGCCATCAGCAGAACGACGTATCGACGCGGAATGTGTTGTGCCGTGGCTCTCATGCTCATTTCTTATCATTCGGCCTGAGCACGTCGGCTCTGGCGTATTGGAAGAGGAACAGCACGCACGGCTCCTTGCTGATACATTTGTCTATGTGCATGCCGCGTCCGGCCTGACGGATATAGGATCCGGGTTCCAACGGCGCATTGGCACCCTTGCCGTTCTCGTCTACATGAACCCATGTTCCCTTGACGAGCACTCCATGAAAATCCCCACTGTGCGCGTGCAGACCGGAGTCGAAGCCTGGTGGCACCTGCACGAGCTCGCCAAACCCGCCGTCGCGTTCACGATCGCCCCACAGCTCGCTGATCATGATGGGCAGATCAGGCGCCTGTTTTCGCCACGTCATCTGATCAAAGGTCCGGGACAAACTTCTCGCCGACGCCTCACTCGCTTTGTCTGCACGTCCGGCTTGTGCGAACGCCAAGCACATGAGGGCGGCAAAGAAAATAAAGATTCTGACGCGTGTGAATTCAAGCATGCGGAAACTCCCTAGATTCAGCGCCCGGTTGCGCACGCTCAATCAATTCTTCTTGGGGAATTCAGTTTTGTAAGGGTCTTTGTTGAACAGGAAGATCGTGCAGGGAATGGTCGATACGCACGCATCCTCATGCAACTGAGTACGCACCTGCGTCCAATGCGCGCCGGGCGTAAGTCGTATGCCCTTACCTTCCCCGGTGGAGGGAACCCAGTGCTCCCAGGTTCCCGCGACGACCACAGCCCAATAGTCCGCAGTGTGCGAATGCGCCCCAGACTTGAATCCTGCGGGAGCACTGAGCAACGTGCCGGCTTCTCCTGTGGCGCGATCTCCCCAGAGTGGCGCCAGTTTCACGGGCACATTCGGAGCCTCTTGATACCAAGGGAGCTTCTCGGCCGGCAGGTAGCGGTTGACCATCGGCGTCTCAGCCCTCGGTGCGCCGGGGAGCAGAAAAATGAGTCCGAGCAGCATGCCGCACCTACGATGGCGCTGCGCCGGCTGGCAAAAGTCACCTCTCTTGCCGAACGGAAACTCAGCTGATGTCCGAAAAAGCGCCACGGGCGATTTTTTCCAACTAATGAGACCTGCATTCTTCAGTTTGATCGTCACTGCATTGTCCTCCTGCAGTGCGACGCTACAACGCCACCAGCCCGTGAAACCATTGCACGATGTCCGAAATCCATGGCAGTTCTCCGGCATCGCATCCGTCGAGGATCAGGCTGTGTCGATGCGAGATCGTCGACCTCATCGGCTCGAAATGGCTGAGGCCGTGTGAAAACGCGGCTGTGACCGCTCGTTGACTCTTCACAGCTTTTCCGGATGCGTAGCGCCGGCACGGGTGCCACTCACGCGCACTACCGCTCGAGTAGTCTGGTCCGACGGTCGACGACGATTCGACCTTCGCGGAAGACTATGACCACGTTGCGTACATCCTCGATCCGCTGGAGCGGATCGCCGGTGACGACAACAAGGTCGGCGATACGCCCGGGTGCAATAGCGCCAATCCGTCCAGTACGCAGGTCCTTACGTAATCAAGAATTAGGCGCGGCGTTCTTGCTGGGCCCATGCGATCGCCGACGTCAAGTTCTGGCGAGCCGAAATGGACGTGGAGGTCGATGAGTCCGGGCATGAGGGTGTGGCCGCTGACATCGAGCACAGTTGCTCGGGGTGGAATCTCGAGTTCCGCCGCGTCGCCAACCGCGACGATAAGCCCGTCCCGCACTACGACAACCGCGCCAGTCCGGCGCTCCAGTTCTTCGCCCACCAGCACAGTCGCCCCGGTCAGCACCATCCACCCCTGCTGTGATGGCCCGGGGGTATAGAGCGTCATAACGAAATAAATCGTTCCGGAAGCAGCAAGCACCGTGATGCCCGCGAGCGCGAACAACACGTAACGCGGAAAACGTCTCATTGGCGTCTAATCTGCGGACGGCTAGCGCTGTGCCGTCTCATTCAAAAATCTCCATGCTGCCGTACGGACGGATACGACACTGTGCAAGTCTGGTAGACAAGCTGCCTAAACGGTTGTAAGTCGCAGGTCAAGCACATCTCGGTAAAACACGATGCTCCGTGCCAAATCCCTTTCCTTCGATCGACGAACTCAAGTAGGTGCTCCCCAACGCCGTATCGACGACCATGATCCTTGTTCATGGCGGATTTGTGGCTTCTATTTATCGTTTATCCGGAAACGGGAGACCAGTCTTTCAAGTTCATGATCCGGCCCATGGATTGGGCGGTACGCAGATAGCGTTCGTCCGCGGTAACGAGCACCGCGTCCTCTGATTCCAGCGCCACCGCGTGATACAGCGTGTCGAACATGTGCTGCTTAAGATCGATTGCCAGCTCGCATGCGCGCCGAAGCACGATCGGATCATCAGTAACCGGAAATTCCAGCGCTCTGAGCATGACGACGTCTTCAGCCGCACTAGCCGGGCTTTCGCGCGCGAGGACTGCGCCGACTTCGATCAGCCAATGCGGAGGCTGCCGCACGGATTCTCGTCCTTTTACAACCGACTCTACGAGTTGCGTTGCTAAGGCGGTGCCCGGCCCACGTTGCGGGTTTTGCAGTAACCACTTCAAGATCACGCTAGCGTCTAGAACAACGCTCACGATCGGCCGGCCGCCCGCGTTGTGCGAATTTGGCGGTCGGAAAGCGTCGGTCGCTGCTTGCGCCGCTCGGTCAGCGTGCGGAAAAGGTCTTCGCGGCGCTTACGCTGTTTAGTTTCATCGACTGCGCGACGCATGAGCTCGGCAATCACCCCGCTCTTGTTCTGCCCTTTGAAAGTCCGATCGAATTCCGCCTTGACGTCATCCGGAACGCTGAAGTTGACCGTGGCCATGCCGGTCTCCGATTGTTGAAAAGTTCAACAATGGAAGAATAGCTGGAATCGCGCAAGCATCAATCGGTCATTCGCACAGGTTTTACACGGATTTCGCGCGCAGGCAACGCCCGCAATGCGAGGAATGAGACTTCCGGAAGTCATCATCGATGGCGAAGTGTTTGAATACGTTCCGCCACGTAAGCTCGAGCAAACCTATCGCTGGCTTTTCACCGAGGACAGCAAGGCCGAAGGCTTCAAGCGGGTCACGTGGGAAATCGAGCCGAGCCGGGCCGGATTCTCGAGACTCACGCTGACTCATGAACTAGGAGGCGCACCGACGACGGCCGCTGCCGTGTCCAGCAAGTTCAACGAGCGCGATGGAGTCGGATGGAACTGGATCCTGAGTAAACGCCTGTAGGTTCTCACCAAGATCGACTTCGCCTCGACAGCAATAGCTCTGTCCCGTACAGCAAAGAACTGCCTTCGTTAGGTTATTTCACACTATTGGATGCGGCGCGGAATGCTCCCGTTTGGGCAGCAGAGGAAAACTCATCACCTCACAGTACGCACCCGTTAAAAAGATGCGCGCGAGATAGTTGTAGTTGCATGAGCCGCGCGTATAGTCCGCGCCGACAGCACGCACCTCCGTTCGCAATTCAATTCGCGACAGCACTACTCCGACGGAAAAAGAAGCGACGATGCTCAGCGACTTTTTCACACAGCGATTTGATGCCTGCGATTACTTTCGCTCTGCGGAGCGCGCGTTAGTCGATACGCTCGGTCATAAGGCCGCGCGGTGGGAAAGTGGCAATTGCCGTTTTGAGAAAAACCAAGGGGAATAAACATGGCAGATCCGACCGTGACTCTTGACGCGAAACCGTCAAACGCACCCGGCCTCGAACTACAGAGCCGACTGCTCGACACGCTCGCGACGAATGAGAACATTCCAAGCGGCATCCTGCACCGCTGCGCGGCTTACAGCAGTCGCATCCGTGATTTTACGGGTGCTATCGATAGCCCGGTGTGCTCACAGGCAGAGTGGGCGGATATCTATCATGAGCTGGCATTCGGCCAGCGTCACGGCACTAGCCTGCTTGCGGTTGACTTGGTCAACATGCGCGGTGCGGACTACGTTGCGCGCGGTCTGACGCCGATCTTTGTTGCCGACTTCGACTATGAAATTGTTCGCCCTCGATTCTGGGTTGCGATCCAACGATATCTGTCGGCGCAATTGCCGGCCGACGCATTTCCAGTGGATGCGCATCCCATCGATCAGATGATCGAGAGCCGCCGCGCCTTCTTTGCCACGACGATCGTCAAGACGAGCTACGGCATACTCACCACGCTGCCGCGGATTCATCGTGGACTCGAGGTCTCGTTCGTTCTGCCGCGCAACGGCTTTTTCTCGAATCACGCCATTCAGCTCACAGGCGTTGAAGTCGATTTCGGGCGTGGTCTTGGATATCAGCCGCTGGAGCTGGATGTGCCGGTGACCGTTCAATACGCCGAGCCTGGCGTGAAGACCATTCACCTGCGCTGCTCAACGGCATTTGGCGTAAAACATGCGCACTTCGGCCTGGAGGTTGCGCTCGCTACCGCGCCACCTGCTGATGTTTATTGGAATCTGACCGCTTATGAGCCGTATCAGGGAACGACTGCGCTAGGCCATGCATGGGTCTACTACGGTTCCGTGAATGGCGTGAAGAAAACCGTGCTGACCGAGCCGGTCATCGTGGCTGAAGGTTTTCCCGGTAACTATCCGCTCGACTATCTATGGGAACGGCTGAATCAGCAGGGCCTCGCTACCACGATGTTGGCTGAAGGGCGTGATCTGATCATTCTAGGTTTCGCCGACGGTACGCTGCCTATTCAGGCCAACGCATTCGTGACAGTCAGTTGTATCCAACAGGCCATCAAAGAGCGCAGCGGCAATAAGCTCTTACAAGTCGGCGGCGCCAGCATGGGCGGATTGATTACTCGCTATGCGTTGACCTTCATGGAGAAAAACAACCTGCCGCACCAGACCTCGCAGTACTTCACGATCGATTCGCCGCACGGTGGCGCAACTATTCCTCCCAGCATTCAGGCGTTCGTACAATACATTTCCGTGTATCAAGCATCGGCAGCGCCTTTCGCCTCGATGCTGTTATCCGCCGCGGCACAACAGATGTTGATGTTGTGGATACCGGCCTACAGCACTTGGGGCTCAGGCTTGAGCATCGGCCAAAGCCCATTGCGCGGGCTGTTTCTCAACGACCTTCGTGCTCAGGGCTGGATGCCCCGCAATCTAGTTTCCGCAGCAGTTTCTGACGGCGTCGGCACGGGCGCACAGAACGGCGATACCCCAGGCGCCGAGGCCGTTGGGTTCACCGCTACGGCTTGCATATGGGATAACTCATATGTCTTCCCGCTCGGCGGCAACCAAGTGACGTTCGCCAAAATGGAGTGCAATAAGGTGGACTCATATGTCTGGACATTCTGGGCTAGTAATGGCCCGGCCTACGACAGTGCTCCCGGTGGTTTGACTGATGCGTTCGCCCAGCTCTACGCAACCCTGCCAAACAGCAAGAGCCTCTACTTTTCAAATGCCTGCTTCATTCCCACGGTCAGCGCATGTGCAGTGGGCGCCGGGTTTTTTCAACCGATCTCGCAGAACACCCCGTCGGATTTCAATCAAATCAAGTTTTCGACTACGGGGAACTTGAATCACATCGATCTGTCGCCGGAGCTGGCGGTGTTTCTGGCGGGTTTCATACGCGGCGGTGGCGAATCTCTAGAATCGCCCGCACCTGCTGAGCGACCCCGTTCACTAGGCCAAATCCGCAAAGGAACGAAATCCACGAGCAAAGTTGAAGAGCCGGTGTCCTGAGGAATGTGTCCGTGAATTTTTCGAGAGCCTGCGATATGCACGCATCGTCAAAGAATGCACGGATCGATAAGCTCAGGGCCGCTTAATTTCTCAAGCCTGAAGGTTGAGCAGCTGTGTCGGACGCAAGGTCCGGCACAGCTGCGAGCGCATCGCCTAAGAACCTCACAGCGTCGCCGCAATAGCCGCTTCGACCATCCCTGAAGACTATTCGGTAGCCGTTCGAGCTAAGCGGCCGCTGTTTCGAAGATGGCATCGAACACGCCACTCGACGCCCCAAGTACGCGGCCGTCTTCCAGTACGATAAAGCTAGTCACCTGCGTGCCTCATCGCTCCGGGCGTGCAACGCAACTTGCGACGAACGTCTGAGCTCGCACTAGAAACATCAGACTGGGCTTTGATGAACGAGCAGAACCGCATGGATGGAATGCGCGACACATGGCGGTTGCTGTCTGGAA
>Ga0307515_10017146_pt1 | contig 13216 bp, 4 predicted proteins | sample 17_EM_MG_FD_194513 | JGI IMG/M metagenome (GOLD analysis project Ga0307515, IMG submission 194513) | Populus trichocarpa ectomycorrhiza microbial communities from riparian zone in the Pacific Northwest, United States - 17_EM | ecosystem: Host-associated > Plants > Roots > Unclassified | place...
TAATAAAGATGACGCGCTATTCTTACCTTCCTCTATACTATCCTCTTCCTCTTCCTCTAAGTACTTTACTAAAAGATGTAGGCTTCGGGCTATAAATATATGGAAACTTAGCTAAGAGCCTAATAATAAAGAGCCGCTGGTAAACAGTAAGGGGAGGTAATATTAGTACTACGCCCGGTGCATTTCCTGGCGTAATATAGTTACCACTAATATATAGTTACATCTTCTTAATATACACAGCATTACTGTTAAAGAAGAAGACTTAGGTCTTAAGCGAGTTATAAAGAATAGACTTAAAGAATTGTTTTAGAAATAAGGACACCTTAGCGCTTAGAGGCTTAAGAGGCAGAAGGAAAGAATCCTTAAAGAATATATTAATCTATTAGTTATATAAGAGGCTTTAGCACAGCTAATTATTATTTAAAATCTACTATATAAGGCAGTATCTTGGCCAGAGCTTTATACGCTTCTTTTATTAGTAAACTATACCTATAAGGAAGTTCTAATTAGCTCTAGTAGTATTATACTAAGGCTAATTAAGGACTTCTTTCTATTTAATAAAGCCCTTCTTAAGCAAAAGCTCTCTACCTCTCTTACACCTATATACCTCTTACTTAACGTATAGACGTTACTAAATCAAAAGACTTTTATCGCAATCTGCGCCCACTTTATTAATAATTCTTGTGTACTACGCAAGGCTCTACTTACTCTACCTTTCCTCCCTAACGCGTACGGCGGTGACGAATAGCTTAAAGTCCTTTAGCAAGTTCTTAAGAATTACAACCTACTTAAGAGAATTGGCTATTGTGTTGGTGATAATTATAGCAGTAATAATAAGCTTCTTAATCGGCTTACTTTAAAGCTTAAAGAGGAAGGAATAGAGCCTAGATATAACGCTATATAATACCGCATTCGCTGCTACGGGTATGTACTTAATATTACCGTATAAGCCTTCTTCTTCTCAGAAGATAAGGAAGCTATTAACGCGGCCTTTAAAGAAGCTAAAGAGCGCCTTATGGCAGAGGCTATACTTAAAGACAATTAGATTAAAGAGCTTCTTGCTAAAAGGTTTAAAAAAGGGAAAGCCAGTTAATTTACCTACCGTTCGATCGGGCCTTTAGGTAAAGTCTATAACGTTATTATATATATTTAAAGCTCTCCTGCTTACTATAATTACTTTATCGCAATTACTCTGTGGGCTATTCCTATGGATAATAATACGCGTTAAAACTCATGGTATAATATAATACTGGTGGCTCTTAAACTAAAAGACGCGATAGGAAAATATCAGGAGGAATTTGTTAATAACTTTAATAAGAAAGATATTCTTAACGCCGCTAACTAGAAGGCTTTAGAAAATATTAGAGACTTTTTATAGCCCTTTAAGAGAGTTACAAAAGAGACGGAAGGTGATAAAGCAACCCTTAATAAGGTTCTTTTTACAATAGATTTTATAGTGTAGCACTTTAAGAGATCTCTTAAAAAGTACGCTATAAACTTAAAGCTTTGCGACTGTATACGCACTAGTTGGCACGCCTTTAATAAATACTACCTTAAGACTGATGAGGTTACTGCGTATGGCGCCGCCTTACTACTCGCTCCTTACCGACGGAAGGCCTACATTAATCGCAATTGGAAAGCCTCGTAGAGGAAGCCGGTAGTTAATGCAGCTTAGAAGCTTTAGGTAAAAGAGTATAAGGGTAAGTTTAGTAATAAGGAAGCAACGTAGGAGGCCTCCAATCGCGATTAAGAGCTAGATAAGTATAATATTTAGAGCCAAGAGCAGTTAACTCTACATGCAATTAAGGATGAGTTTAATTACTTTATTAACGCCTCCCCTACTAATCTTCCTTCTAGAACTACTGCCCTTAATTAGTGGCTTAATCCGAGCAATTATACTAATTACCCATCGCTCTACCGTATAGCAATAGATCTTCTATCTGTACCGCCTATGTTAGCTAAGCTAGAACGTATCTTCTTAGGAGCTCAACGGATAATATCCTGGCAGCAAATGTCTCTTGGCTATATAAATATTAAGCAAACGGAGTGCTTAAAGTCTTAGATAAGAGGCGGAATTGTATCCGGGTAGAGGAGGGAGCTTTTAGTGAATGTATTAGAAAAGGAAGCAGAGGGTGGGTAACAATTTGGGAGAACCCCGAGGATAATTGCTACCTTAACACCTTGCCAAGACTGGTGATATGGCTTATATAAGCCATTATCGCGATATTATCGCGATGATGAATGTTTTAAGGCTCTTAATGATATGAATACGATAATTGGTATGAATATACATTCATTCATTATTGGGAGCCCTGCTTGGAGGGCTAGTAGCTATATAATACAATATTGAGGAGGCTGGTACCAGCCTCTCCTACGCCACCAGAAGGTCGAATCTCAACACATGGATGCAGTGACTGGCAACGGAATGGTGCTTGTCATACAGATACGGAACCATGAGAAAGTGGCTCTTATTTGGAAAGAGTATACTGTTCAAACATTCCCTACTTCATCCTAAGGAACTCATACTGATAATCCGTCTTGTTCCACTTAAAATGGCGTAATCCCGTTCTTGTTAACAATCTTTCCCACGTCAGTATCCCTCTCCCCCTCTACAACACTCTTGAGCAGCTTCCCACCAATGCTCGGATGACCACCCCCATCTCCTTCGCCTTCTCCCGTATGTTTCCCAGACCAGTAGCCAGGAACCCGGGCCCGACACCCCAGACCTTCACCCCATCCTCTTTCAGCTTGTGGTTCCAGTCCAGCATCATCATGTTGAGTGCCGTCTTGCTGCAGCGGTATGCAATCGTCTCGAAGTCCACTTTCTTAGGCCACCCGGCCGGCTGAGGCGGCGTTGGGAAGTACGCCTCGCTTGCCAGCGTGATTTGGGAGAGACCAGCCACGAAGATCAGGCGGGGGTCGGCCGACTTGAGCAAAAGCGGCATGAATGTCCAGGTCATGACCTGTGTGCCGGCAACGTTCACGTCGTAGGCCTTGGTGAAGCTGTCGCGGAGAGAGATTTTGCCGGCGACGAATTCGGGGTCGAAAGCGGCCCCTGAGAGATGTTAGTTTGCGTGGAATGTCATGTAATATAGGGAGGTGTGCATACCAGCATTGTTGATAAGAGTGTCGATGTGCCCTGGACTGGCCTTAACTTGCTCAAAAGCCTTCTCGATCGACTGGTCACTAGTGAGATCGACTTGGACTGCTTCAACGGTGTTGGTCGACTCTGGACATTCCTTGTAGAGGGTCTCGATCGCAAGTTTAGCCTTCTCTAGAGAACGACTGCCGAGAAGAACGTGGTAGGCCTTGTCAGACTGCAGAAGTGCCTTGACGGTCTCGTAGCCGATGCCATTATTGCCGCCGGTGACGAGAACAACCTTTAGGGACGTCATTTCCGTTATTTACTCTCAATTCGCCCAATCGTTGTCTTCTGTGTCTCGTTTGTTAAGTGACTTAAATTGCTTATCCTGAACTGAAGCATTCTGTCACTGACCCGCCCCGCCTCTTTATATCGTGTTCACTACCAGGCGGCCAGATTGATTGGCCAGGATCCTTGTTAGCGCTAAGAGATGCATATTTAGACAGTTTTCAATGTCCTATTGCCCGTTTGCCCATCCATGGTGATAAGGTAGGTATGAAAGGGAAAGCTGTTTCTTGGGCCGGAGATAACTGACGGTTACTCCGGATAACATCCAGGGGATGCTGTTGACGAGGTCCGACGCCGGTTACTTTGAGCGGAGCTAGTTGGCCCCAAGCGACAGTGCGGAATTAAGCTCTGCAGGTGGCTTACCTCCGCTTAACGCCACAGGGTTAGCAGTAAATGCCCCAGGCTTAACGCTCCCGGTAAATTACTGCCAGGCGGCCTGGTCCTGGAGACAAGCAGAAACATGTGGGTGGTTTTGTTTGAAATATTTATATAAGCTATTAGTATGAAGGATGGGTAGTGTCATGCGCGAGTACAGAAAAGTGGTTTAAACAAGTAAGGATTCGGTAAATTTGTAGTTGGTTATGGTTTCTGACATTTTACCATCCTTTTCTGAAGCGACTGTACGGTCCCTAGATGAGTGGTGTGAAGAGCCGTTGCTAGCCCCGGCAGCTGCCTAAACGGGTAAGGCGTATTTTACCAGCCTCCAAACTATCGCCAGGCTGAAGCTTGTCACGCTGGTGACGAAAAAGTCAGACTCATTAATTTCGACCACGAAATATAAAGAGCCACATAATACCCAAATTTGTCTGCGACCTGTTAGAACTACCGCAAACAGATCGCTTAGCGTAGCTGCGAAGTTTTCACTTCCAGAATCTTAACAGTTCGGTTGGCGGGATTTCGCGGCATTGAGTTCTTGCCTTTGTCGGCCAGCTTGTTTACAATTCAACTTCCTCCTCAATTTGCAACTTCACCGCTTCACTTTACAGTCATGGCCGCATCCACTCGATCCAAACTTTCCATCCCCGACGGCCCCAAATCAGATCACAAGTTTTTTCGAGAGGCAAAGAAGCAACTTCTGGAAGGTGATTGCTTGGTTCTGACAGACGTGCCTGAGGATTTTGCACTGCCATTAATCGAGGGTCTCCACTCTGATCCGGTTTTGGGTTCTGAATTCAAATATCGGTATGGAATATCCTAAGGTGAACAATTAATGCCAATACTGAATAGTGTTATGCAGATTCAACTACGAGGACGAGAAACTCCTCGCCTTCATGCCAACCAGACTACACGATTCCATTCAGCATGCGATCGGTGATATCATTAAGGATATGTTCATCAATAATTTTATCTCACAGAACCAATGGCTTCGACTCAGCACCTCGGCCGGGACCAGTAAGTTTCCTCCCTGTCTACCGCTCTAAACCTTATATACTAATCACTGATATGTAGCGTTTTATGAGTTCGTTGGCGAATATGCCGGAACAGTCAAAGAGCCCGATTTTCAAGTGGACGTCGACGAACGACTACCGGCGCCTGGTGCTCCAGTGTACTGCCCAATCTGGGTGAATGAAACTGGCTATTCGGAAAGCAGACCCTCCCTAGATCGTGACATCACTAAGTGGCTGGTTGGAACTGCATATGGAGTTCTCCTTGCTATCGAAGCAAAATTCTATAAAAGACAAAATTCAAGGGTCGCAGGCTATGTTGCCTTCCATACCAACAACGACACTACAATTAATAGAAAGGCACGTATACTCTTGATCATTCTTATTCCATTGTATCTAAATGATCACCATCTAACTGTCCTAGGAAATCTTCCCAGCGCCACAGAATCTCGCCGACGATCGGATTGCATTCACGAGGCAAGACCTCTTTGGGAATTCGCTACCTCTTGGACCAGGACAAACCCTTGGAGATATCTATAGTCTCGATGTTTCGATCTTCCGCCGTCGTGCTGATATAGGGGCACAAAGGATGAATTTGATACCTGTTTGATCGGCAGCTGCTGGTCCGAAATGTGGTCGGGAGGAGCGAAAAGGAGTTTGCGGTTAGTGCTAAAGGAAGCGAAATAAAATGGGGCATGGGTTAGCTTTGTATGAAATAGATTCAAGCCCCAACATCGACAGGGGATTTGGAGCCAAATGCCGGTAACAATATAGCAACCAGGGGTCTTAACGATCCCGGGATTCTTATCAATAAAATAACCGTAATCGTTAAGAATGGTGCGTAGAATCGCGATAATCGTTAAGCCATAGCTATTTTATTAATAAGACCCTCGCCTAAGCATTTACGCTAATCTGTATATATACAGCTATTACAGAACTTACCCGTAACACCTTATTTCTACCTATCCTACTATTTTCTGCCGTCCCTAGCGTTAAAAGTTGCTTACTAGCAACTCTAAGCCGTAAGGACTATTTTTAGAAGCCTTCCTAAATATTACCTTATATACTGCTCTTGTGTAAGCTAGAGTTTTATTCTACCCTTTTAAAATACTACTTTTATACCGGCTTTTTAAACGCTTAGTTCTTTTAATATTCTTTCCTGAATAATTATATAACGTCCTTTAAAAAATACCCTCTCTAGCTTATTACTTATAATAGGAATTAAAAGAATTTTAATTGCAAATTATAAAAGAAGGAGCTATATCTTTTATTGCTAATCCTAGCACTGCTACTAAAGTGCTAGCTGGCTTTAAATATTATATAATGCTTTAAAATAGTAATTATTATACTTATATTTATCTGCTCTAACGTTACTTCTAAGCCCTTTTAAAATCCGATTATACTTATTAAGAGGCTCCTATTCTTAAAGAGGATTACTTTTAATATAATTATATAATATTTAGGCTTAGTACGTCTCTTTAACCTTTCATAAGGCTAGTATTTGCTATACCTTCTTTTAGTTTGCTTAATAAAAAAGTGATAGAAAATAAAGAATTATATAAAGGTTTACCTAGTTCTATATTAAGAGTATATTAAGAGCTTTTAGGTTCTTCTTTATATACTTATTAACTTTTAACTCTACTTTAAGCGCTATATTAAAAGGGTTAAACTAGAAATTCTATTTTATATAATTGTTTAACGGAGTTATCTTTCTAATACTTTACTTTAACTTAGCTGTATAACCCGTAAAAGTACGGTTATAGATAATAATATTATAGAGCTTTCTAAGTACTTTTCTTACTTAAATAGTCTACTTTTTTTTAAACTTCTTATTAAGATCTATTCCGTTTATTTTATTTTATTTATATAACTTAATTATAGAAGTATTAATAACTTCTTAGAAAAGAAAGTCCTAGATAGTAAGGTTAATAATATACCCCTAATAATAAATTCGTTAAATAAATCCTAATTAATATTTAAAAGCGCTATAAAATTGGAGATTGTATAATAGAGAGTATTATTTATTCTAAAATTATCCGTAATAAGAGCTCTAAGTTTATATATAATCCTATATTTCTAAAAAACAAAAAAAAGTATTCTATTAGTTATCTCTACTATAGCCTAAAACTATATAAAGAGTAAAAAGAGTTTTTCTTAGCTCTTTTAGTTATCTATAAAGTAAGCGCAGATTATAAGAAAAAGCTAATTATTTAAAGATATCTAAATATTAATGTTTGTATCAATTTGATGATACAGTTGAGTCATATCCTAGGGCACGAAATACGTATAGTATCGTATACTCTTTGGGATGGTGGTGACTGTCTCTTGTATTAAAGCAGACTACGTGGTCTATATACTAATGCGACCTCCCCCTAATTAGTTAGTGCTTCAGGAGTGCACTAGACGCGTAAGCGAGTGGTTAGTGCACCGAATGCGTAAACGCGTACCTGGCGTACCGAACGCGTAGGCACGCGGTTAGTACGATAGGTGCTATAATTATATACTGGCGGTACTTAAAAAATAAAACCACCTGTGTATAGCCTCTATAATTACTTTAGTGGAACTGTAAAATATAAAAGAAATATATAAGAAATCTATAGGGGATCCCTCCCAAGGTATCTTCTGGGCTGCCTTCTAAATAGTACTTTAAGCGGGCCGTAAGTCCTACCTACGGTCCGTAAAGTAAACCGTATAACCTTCTAACGGGCCGTAAATATACCGTACGGCCTTCTAATAGGCCGTAAATAAACCATAGTGCTCCGTTAGTCTCGTTCTACCCATTTTATAACCTTTATATTAAGCTTATTTATGTTAATTAGGGTTTTAAGGGCTTAATATAGCTTTGCCTTAGTTATAGCGTCCGCTAGGTTGTCTCCGCTAGTAATCTATTTAACCTTCGCAATCTTATATCATTTATAGGCCTAACGTAAGCACATTAGGTCGACTATAAGCCTCTTCTCCTATATTGTACCTAGTTTAACTAGGCAGTTATAAAGGGACTTTAAATTAGTGCATAAAACTAGGGGTAACTACTCTAGTTATAGAATCTTCTGGACCGTTAATTTAATTGCGGCTGCTATATTAAATCTATAAGCTAGTGCATATAGTTTAGAAGCTAGTACACTATAGGTTACTCGTTTACACTTAATTAAAGACTAGTATAGTATATTTACGTCCTAATTACGGTCCGTAAGTATAATTACAAAGCCGATTTATAATAATAGGTCTTTATTATTAGCAAAGGAGGCGTCCGTAAATGCTAGTAAGCTAAGGGAACTTAGGTCTAGTAGTACAAAAGTAAGTCCCCTTACTGTATTATTAATTTGCCACTAAATACGCTTATTAAGCTGCTTAATATTTTCTTCTTATAGATCTACTACCTAGGCTATAAAGGATAAGTTATAGGCAGATTTGGGTTAGCAGACTATAGCAATATAGGCACCTCTTACACGCTGTGTAGCGTATTAATCCTTTATATTTACGGTCTTATAGGTCTCTCCGTAGGAACTAGTAAGGTTTATAGGCTTTACTATAACAAGCTTTAGGTTTTAAGCTTAGCGTTCCTAGGTTAGCTAGATTAAGTTGCCCCTTTATATAATTAAGCCTCCGTTAAACTTAATTAGAGTCTACTTAGTTAACTGCTCTTACGGCTTTGCCAGAAACTTAGCTTCTTATAGTTTAGTCTCTTTAGTATCCGTAAATATCCAGTCCGCTAAGAAGAGGGTATTATTTGTTTGGAGTCTAATAATACTAAGGCCGTTTAATAGGGTATATAGAAGGCAGGGGTTATAGGTTAACTGCTCTATCTTAAGTTTATGGACGTAGTGCTAGTAATATATCTTAAACCAGTGGTTTCCAGCTTCTAGCACTCCGTAAAGTAGTTTTATAACCTATAAAATTATTCCTAGTTATAAATTAAGCTCCAGTAGTAGTTGTATAAAGATATTCCTACTTAGGTAGGTATTAGATTATACGTAGGCTTATAAGATATCCTATAGGTAAAGAGCTATAGGTTTACTTTGCTATAGGCCGGGCATAAGTATAAGTATAATCCGTTAGCTAACTTATTGGATTATAGGTAATTATATAAGGACTAAGTTCTTTTCCTGGTTATTATAAGCTTATATAACAAGCCTTAACTTTTTAAAAGCTTTATTAGTACTAGGGTGCTTAATTTTATTAATAAAGCGCGAGTTAAATATACGGACGCCTTATGGAACGTCTCTCTCCGTTATAACCGCAAAGACGCCCTTTTTAAGTAGTCCGTTAATCTCTTTACGTTATAAGTCTATAAAAGGGGTTTCCTATACTAGAACTAATATATCCGCAGGTAGAGATTGCCTTACGGATATACTTACGGAGGTTAGATAATTCTCCGTTATAGGGTTCTTACGGGGGCGTCCTTAGCCACGCTTTATAGTAGGTTTAGTAGGTTTAATAGGTTTTTAGGGGACCTCTAGGGTAGGTAAGGGTGCTTCTAGTTTATTTAGCTCGACGTTATAGGTATTTTTAGACCGAAAATAGGGTTTTACGGATATGCTTCTAAAGCTTATTAGTCCGCTAGGGAGCTATATACAGTAGGTCTCGTCTTTTACGGCTAGTAGACAGTAAGGTCTAGTCCAATTACCGCTTTTATGCTATATAAGGACTTCAGAATTAAGCGGGAGGTTATATACTAAGGTTATATTAGGTCCATTACAGTAGTATAGGGCATTATTAATAGTTTGTTTAGCCCGTAATTTAACTATTTCGGCCATTACCTTTTGTATTATAGCTGCTTAATTTATAACGGACGGGGTAGGGGGGTCCAGTTTACTTATCCTTGGGTAGGCTCTGTAGACTAAAAGGGTAGGTACTAGTCTATTAGGGCCAGTGGTGTTATTAACGGCTTTTACAGCCATCTATAAAGCTAGTTCCTTTTAGATATTCTTATACTCGTCTATAATAATCTAGTAAGCTCTCTATAAAGCTAGGTAAGCTCGCTTAATAAGCCTAATAGACTAATACGCCTTAACTAGAACGGCTTTTGTTAATATAGCTATGGCCGTAGTATACTGCTAAAATTCCTTACTAATAAAGTTCCTACTAGCGTCGTAGGTAATATACTTAGGAGGTCCGAGGTATATATTAATTTAGTAGGTCCGTAAAATGTCCTAAGTATATTTTATAGATATATTTTATAACTAACAGGCGGCTTAATAGCGGGTTGCCTCGTTAATTATATATAATACTAGACTGCCGTTAATATATATAATGTTCACGTATACTAAGTGGTTGAAGTTAAAGTCCTTATAAAGGGTGAACTTAAATCTGCCTAGGGAACGTCCGTGTTTCTAGTAAAAAGAGCAGTATTTAGTTAGGTAGTCAATTGCCTTCCTATTAACGTTGTTATATCTAGAGCGTTTAAGGACTCTATATAGCTTTTCGGCTAATAGGTAGCCGAAACAGCGGTATAGGCGGTAGATTTCCGTACTGGTAAGGTAGCACGGGTTATAGTTAAAAGATTCCTAAATATAGGTCCGTAAAGTCTCTCCCTATATAAGGAACGGGTATCTAAATTATTATGTAATTAGTAGGGTAATATTCTTACTTCTTAGGGCAGTTATAGGGCTAATTAGGGTATCTGTAACATTATTGTAGTAAACCTATAGTCTATTTATGTCCGCAAGGCAGAGTAGAAAAGGGGTGTCCGCTTTTACTATATAGAAGTTAACTGGGCTAATTAGAGTTTTAACTTTAACTAATCTAATTAATGCGGTTAAACTAATGCCGAATTAAACGTTTACGGCCCTAGTTTATATAGTATTAATATCTATATTATTATTTATAGTGGTTTTATATATAAGGTATTGTCCGTAACCTATAGTAGACTTCTTAAAGGCACTTATATTAATTATAACGCTATAGAATTCTTTAGGGGTATAGCGTTCTATAGTGATATATGCAAATAGGTCCTATTTAGGGTCCGTAACATCTATAATAGGTCTAATGGGTGTGCTTACGGGCTAGTTTTTGGGTATAATTAAGTGTGTAAAGAAGCGGTTGGCTAATATGGTCGTAATATTAAAGGCTTAGCTATCCGTAAAAGGTCTAAAAGTAGTTAAGAACGTCTCTAAGGTCTCCTATTCCTAAGTATTTAAGTTAAAATTAATTATAAGGGCTTCTATTGACTTATTAAGAGACTCTTCTACTTCCTTTCCTTTATAGTCTAAGATAAACTAGTTAATCCGTCTGTTAAATCTCTTTTTAGACTTATTGCGTTCTTCCTAGGTATGCTTTATAGACTAATATTCTTCCTTACCGCATATAAAGCACTTTTAGCTAGTTTATCTATAGGGGTATACTTTTATATGGGAGTTACTGTGGGGGTTACGGGTGGGACTTGGTCGGTATAGGTACTGCTAGCGGTAGTGGCGGTCCGTAAAGTAGGCGTCTAAGTTAGTTTATGGGTTTTGTAGGTCCGTAACGAAGGCTTAAGTACTATTTAGCGGGTTTAAGACTTTGTACGTTATAATAGAGGACCGTAAATTGTTAATAAGGCCAGCTATAATATCTGCGGGCTTATAATAGGCGTATTTATAGGGTTTTACTTCCTAGTAAGCTATAATAAGCTTATTATATAGGAAGTCGTCCGTTTAAAGCTTAATATTAAGGCTGTGCTATAGGTGCCGGAGGTCTTTAATAAGAATTTGCAGGCATTCTATGGTCGACTTTTTAGTATTCTTATTAATTACAGTCCGTAGCTTAGTCGCATTCCATTAGGTAAGGATATTACGCCTATATTCCGGCCCTTTAAAGTAATTATATATAGCTTCGTATAGCTTATTAAAGGAGACACCAAGGGGGTTACTTTTAAGGTTGGTGTAGTAGTAGTTAAGGGCTAGGCCACATAGCATGGTAGAGTAGGCTTAGCTAAATTCCTATTTAGGAATGTTAGCCTTTTAACAGAGGTCTGTAAAGATAGTTAGTTTAAAGTTAAAGTTATCATTTTTACCGCTATACTTAGATTTATTGGTATAGAGCTTAGCCAAGTTAGCTAGCTTCTTGCTATAGGTCTTTACTTAAGTAGGTTACAGATTTATAACTTAGGCAGGTTGCGGATCTATAGCTTAGGCGGCAAGAGGGTTTTAGTCCGTATTTTAGTTTATAGGGGTATTATAGTCCGTATTTTAGGTTACGGGGGTATTATAGTCCGTAGCGTGGTCTATAACTTAAGAGTAGGGTATATTTTAGCCAGCGAGGTTAATTCTAAAGCCGCTTTAGTTTATAGGGCAAATTTAGTTAAGTAGGTTAGGTATAAGGCTAGCGATTATATTAAGTTTAAAAGAAGTAAAGAGTTCTTTTATAGCTTTAACCTAGTCTAGGATTTCCTCTTTAGTCTATTCTATTTAGTCCTTTTTCTATATTATGTTGTATAAGGACCATATAATAGTAACTTGTTTATCCTTTTTAACCTATATACCTTGGTGACGTAAAAGGGTTCGTAGGTTACGGATAGTATTAGGGTTATAAGCCTTAAGAATAGCTTCTATAAAATCCGTAAAGTCTTCCTTATATTGCTCCTATAGGTCGTTGTTTAGAAGCTTATAGTATCCATATTTAAGGATTTTGAAATTAATGTAGTTGTTAACGCCGTCCGTAGATGTAAGGTCGACTCCCTAACTCTACTTCTTTTAACCTTTATTGATTTGCTTAGTTATATCTGCTATATTATATAGCGTAGTATATCTATATAAGCTATAGTAGGTAGTAGTAGCTTATAGCGGGTAGAGGAGGTCTTATAATGGTCCGTAAAATTAATTAGCAGGTCCGTAATAGTTTAAGGGGTCTTATAGTAGTCTATAAAGGTAATTAACGGGTCCGTAACGGTTTATAGAAGGGTAAGGGTCTCTATAAGGGGTCCGAAAAGAGGTTAGAGATATTAAGGGAGGGTGTAGTAGGAATAGGAGTTTAAGGTTTAAAGGGGGTTAAGGATAGGGGGTTCCATAAAGGTCTATATTTGCGTTTATAACTTCTAGTAAACCGTACTAAGACTTAAATAAGTATACAGAGTTAGTAATAGTCCGTAATCCCTAACTTCTAACCTTCTAGTAGGTTATACTAGAAGTCTAAACGGGTGGTCGCTGTCGTATATATCGCTTAGTAGGAGGTATTAAGTAATTACTAATCTGTGCGCGCTTACTAATTAGTGTTTATATTAATTTAATAATATAGTTAAGTTATATCCCAGGGCACGAAATATATATAGTATCGTATGCTCTTTAGGATAGTGGTAACTGTCTCTTATATTAAAGCAGACTATGTGGTCTATATACTAATGCGACCTCCCCCTAATTAGTTAGTGCTTTAGGAGTGCACCAGACGCGTAAGCGAGTGGTTGGTGCACCGAACGCGTAAACGC
>Ga0307515_10017147_pt1 | contig 13215 bp, 5 predicted proteins | sample 17_EM_MG_FD_194513 | JGI IMG/M metagenome (GOLD analysis project Ga0307515, IMG submission 194513) | Populus trichocarpa ectomycorrhiza microbial communities from riparian zone in the Pacific Northwest, United States - 17_EM | ecosystem: Host-associated > Plants > Roots > Unclassified | place...
TGCTAAAGGTACTTGTTCTCGTCTTGACTCGCATTGTATTGTTGCTTTCTTTAATTCCTCTTGCATGGTCACTCCTTTCTTCTCAGCACATAGTATTTTCACTGCATGTAGCTTGAATGCCACTGCATTCATTTTTCTATTTCAAACTACTAAAAGCACCTACTGGCATAATGGTTACCCAAAAGGAAGCATAATTCAATCCTCTTGTAGACTAGAGATACGTGTCAGTAACACTTTGTTTTGCGTAGTGCTTAACATTTGTCATTTAATCTTATTTTTGTTACTGCAGCTACTTCCGGTGTTTGAAATTTTGAGATTTGCAGTAGAGGTGTCTGTGCTGTCAACTTTTTGTAGTGTTTTTTTGGCTCCAAACTGATAATTATTTGGATTTGTCATCGGACACTTGCCTCAGAGGAGGGCTTGACAAGCTACACGATACTCATTAATTATAGCAGATGTAGTTTTGTTTCAGTTCTTAACTGTGAGTTGAATGATTTGGAGATTTTTTAAAAACAAATCTATTTTGCGGTATAAAAGTCTCTTGTGCACTGACGGTATAAAAGTTTCAAGAGCTGCATCATATGGAACTTCGTGTTTTTGGTTGATGGGTAAAACTAACCGTTTAAGAACATTTAAAAACTCCATTAATTATCCATTTTTTTAGGGATATAGAGCATATTAATTATTATCTCCTTAAATCCTGTAACTTGAGAATAAAATTACTCAAGTGTCCTTTTTCTATTTTAAATTGGAATATTCACCTTTACATTAATTCTTTTCTTTTGGCTTTTTTTCTCCTCGACAAATCCACCGAGAACTTAATTTTATCTCATACTTTAACGTGCTGACTATCAGCTTTTAATTTGAAGAATAAATAAAAACTATTATAGGAAATACTAGAAGGCGAGGGAGCTCAATGCTTATAACTCATCTCACATTTTATAGTGATTTTTTTTTTGGTCACCAAACTTCTTTGCTTTTTGATTGCATCCTTATGTAGCTAAATTGAAGGTGAATTGTTTTTTTTCCCTGTTATAGAAGGGTAAAATTGAAAGTTTGGGATCAAAATAAAAAACATGGACAAAATAGATAGTCATTTTAAAATTGAATAAAAAAGTTGACTATGGTTTTAACATACCAAATTGAAAAAAGTTTGGTGACCAAATTTCCAGTTTGGTGAATAATATCTATTCCTAATCAATCAAATATTGAAGGATAAAATTGAAAAAAGAATTTTAATTATACAAAAAAATTGAAAAAGAAATAGCAAATAAAAGAATGAGGATGAAAATTGAAATACAAAATAAATTGTATCCTTATTTAATAGGTGAAATTAAAAAGAAAAATCAATTTTAAGAAAGGAGAAAAAAAAACAATCAAAAGAATGAGGATCAAAATTGAAATAATTAACACAAATAAATTTTTGATTTAAGGGTGAATTGAAAAGAAAAAATAATTTAACAAAAGACTAAAAAAAAAAAAATCAAAAGAATGAGAATCAAATTGAAAAAAATAATATATAAAAAGTTTAGATTGAAGGATGAATTTGAAAACAAATAAAACTTCTACAAAACATCAATAACAAAAATTAGAAATCAAAAGAATGATGACTGAAGTTGAAATACCAATAATAAAGAGGGTCAAGCTATAATTTTTCAGCGGAGGAGAGAGAAAAGATGAAAAAAAAGAAAAGTCTATCGGTGACAAACCGCCTTACAATATTGACACATGCCACACAAATAGAAAGAGGACAAAACGACATTTCCAACAATACGGTGGAAGGGTATTTATGGATGCTGGGAGGCGCCACACAAAGTGAGGGGGCACCTCCTATGCGCCTACACTTTTTCCCACTAAATTAATATTTAATCTATGTAAAGACTAAATTGCCCTTTATAAAACCGGTAACAACAAAAAAAACCATAGTGAAAAGACCAAAAAGCTCTTCATGTTTTAATTTTATTTATTTATTTATAGGGTAAATTTGTTATTTTACTGTGTTTGAAAGACGAATACATTTCCCTGATAGTTTAATTTTTTTTTGACTTAGAGGGTAATTAAATCATTTTATTGTGTTTAACAACAATTAAAAAAATACATCACTCCCAATCAATCCTTTAATAACTAATAAATTATGAGAAAAGATCTAAATACCCCCAAATTAGTTTTTGTGAATTATCAAGTGAATCATGTTATTTGGCTAATAGTTTTCTTGATATGGGTTGGCGTGTTCTAATTAGTGTGAACGACTAAAATTAGCAATATTTTTCTTGATATTGGTCTTCCTTCTCCATAACCATCAAGCTAGTTCTATTAGGAGTAGTTTCCAGATTGAATTTATATTGTTTCAAGAAGGCGTTTGCCAAGTCTTTTCATTTCTTGATCATGATATTGTCTAGTCTTATGTACCAGCTCAAAGCGGATCCAATGAGACTATCTTGAAAAAATATATCAGCCTCATATCATTATGGTTCATTTTAGCCATCTTGTTGTAGTATGACTGGAGATGGGTTTTTGGGCATTCTAATCCGATATACTTGAAGAAGTCCAACACTCGACACTCCTTCGGCACCACAATGTTTGGAACCAAACAACTTCAGTTGCTAACACAGGGTCAATCACATTATTTCCTTTAACTACTCTCAATCTCTCTTTTAGGGCAACCCATTTATCATAGTCCGTGGGACTGGTAGACTTATTGTCAGAAGGTCCTTTTTCTGTTGGATCCACGATGATTTGAGCTTGACTTTGATAAATGGGGGCAAAAGGGACAAAATGATGCCCATTTACTGAGTTTGCCCCTAAGTTCTGAGATGTGCGAGGGACGTGGACTGATGATGTTCTCATAGGAGGTTGTGCAGATATTTCCTTTCCATTCTTAAAGCTTAATACTTGTTCAAGAAGATATGTGAGTCTAGCTACTTCACCTCTGATGCTCTCAATTTCCATTTGATAATGAGCCTCTATCTCAGCTCTTTCTTCATTTGCCATCTTTTCTCTTGGTCAGGTGTAGTAGACCTAGGTGAGGGAACCTACATTTCAACTTGGGAGCATGCATGTTAAATGTATGAGTATGTTTTTATAAGATGAACTCGCCTTTCAAGGGTTGACACATGGTCATAACTCTTGCATGATGAAACAAGAATTTGATTCTTATCCAAACTCTACAACGAAAATTTCCTGAGTGATGACCATTATGTCACCCGCAAGTCCTAAGTTCAAGATGCTTCAAGAAGGGCTTACCTTGATGCAAAATGAAGGTAGCATAAACAACCTAAGGACATGTTTTATTCATTAAGTGAGTATGTGTAGGTTTTCTACTTGGTCTCAAAAGGATCTCAAATCTGAACCCTGACCCATAGTCATAGGGTAGACCGCTAATCCCCCACCTAACTTAGAAGCTTGTGTGTGCTTGAAAAATTAAAACATATGATGCATGAGACAATTTTATACGTGTGTGAATAATATGTATCAAAATTAAAGCGTAGAAGCAAATAAATAAAGGAAATGTATATTAACAATAAACACACAAACCAAAAAATAAAACACAATAAATAGACAAAAACAAAGCTTAGTCCACATGAATCCCTTATAGAGTTGCCATTCTGTCGCACGAATGTGGTGTCGCGGTGATCATCCTCTTGGAATTCGTGGTATGGTATGGAATAGAAAGGATAAGGAATTCTTATTTTTTATCAGTGGAAAGAGGGAATGAGAGTCGCCACCTAGTATTTTGATAACTGGAAACTCTAACTAGTCTTATAGATCATGCACAAAGACTGTTTACGTAAAGGAAAAGTATTAACACCCCTAATACGCCTTACCTGAGGTAAGCTGTATTATTTAATTGTCTGATATAACTAAAGTATTGTTGTGTTTTCTAATTATTGGTCTGTATAAGGTTTAAGAAAAAGTCATCATCAATAAGGAGATCTTTATCTTATCAGGTAAAAACCTAACTGTTCTAATGTCCATATAAAAAATAAAAGAACTACCTTTTTATTTAATATCAGAAACACATCTTACATATAAGTTTGTAATCTCAAATACTAAAAGAAAACAAAATAATTTTTTGGTATTTTTGAAATATGGGCCTCGTTCTCATTGCTTTAATAAACTGGTTGATACATTGTGTTTTTGAATTTTTTGTATGAAAATATGATATGAATTTTTTTTATATTTTTGAGAGACTTTTCCGTACGCATGAAAACAAGATATTGTTTTGTTATTTTTCTATATATATATGTTTTGCAATATTTCAGAGGAAACCAGGTATTTTAATACCAGATCTGTATCTTTATAGTGTAAAAATACAAACCAATATTAAGTAAAATTAGTAGAAAAATACACGAGAAAATCATAAATTTTTTGAAAGAATTTTATTTTTTTTGGAATTTGGATTTTTTTGTTTTTGTTTTTATTTAATATATAATATTATATTATATATTATTATAATTATATAATCAAATATATTGGGATGAGCCTGACCCAGTTATGTGGGCTGAGTCCATCCTAGTTGGGCTGAGGTTGGCCCAAAAGAGTTGGGCTAATATCTACCCAAAATAGGGGTTGGGTCGATATTGGCCCAACATGTTCTTCTCTAAAGGGATTAGGCTGGACCCGACCCTTCCAATTTGGTTTAGGCCTGCACTGGTCCAACCTATGAACAATGAGCTCTCCACTGTTCACTAGCAGAACAATGGAGATGGGGTGGGGGTGAAGAAAAAGAAGAAGAGGGGGAAGCTGATCTAACGATGGCTCATGGCAGCGTTGTGGTGGTGACGAGTCAAACTGGCGGTGGTTCCAAGCGTAGCAACGAAGACAGCAGAAGGAAGTGGATGGTGAGAGGCTGGGAGTTTGTGTTCCTTTTATCTTTTTCTTATTGCTTTTTGTTTTCATTCCTTTCTTCTTTCTTTCTTTTCTTTCTCTGTTTTCCCCTGTTTTTTCTTTCTATTTTTTCTCGTCTCTTTCGTTCGTTTTTCCTCTCTTCTCGTCAGTTTTGTCATCCTCCTCTGTGTTTCCTTCTTTGTTTTTTTCTTTCTTTTTGTCATCTTTTTTTTTATCGCCCCCCTCCTAGTGAGAGGGTATTTATAGGAGGAAGGGGGAGAGAGAACTACCCTACCCCTGTCCAGTCATGTAGAAGGGGTAGGGTGGCTTGGGCGGCAACTGTGCAGCCGCCCCAAGGATGCCCACAATGCTTGTCCCCTCTGTTTTTTTTTTGTCTCGATGGTAGGCCATGAGAAGAGTGTGGGTTGTGTTGGGGTTTTTGGGCAAGTGAGGGAGAGAGAGAGAGATGCTGCAAAGAAGGGGAAGAAAACCTCATTTCCCTGCCTGCAACACGTCCAGAGGAAGAAGATGACAAGCAATGCCATCAAAACAACACTGTTTTGTTCAGTCGGTCTCTCTTTTTTTTCTTCTTATAACAGTGAACAAAATAGAGTCATTTTGTACAAAATGCGCTGTTTCATTTAAACAAAATGGCGCAAAAAAAAGCTTTATTTCCAAATGATTCAATTTTCAATTTGTTCAATCAAGTTCTCAATTTAAATTTTGATTTTAAGAATCAATTCAATTGCATCCCTGCCAAATTCAAATATCAGCCCTGAAGTTGGTCGTCTTTTTCACTTTGGTCCATTATTTTGAATTTGTGCATTTTAACCCTCAATTGATCAACAAACTTTCGATTTCTTCAATTTGACCCTTGATTTGGTCAATTTCCGCCCCTATATTCACATGCCTTTTCTAGTTTGGTTTGGTTTGGTTTTAGATTTTTTCAATCAAGTCCCTAATTTCCCATCAAACTTCAATATTTATGCAATTAAACCCTTAATTTGACCAAATTAACTCTTACAAATTGTAATTCAACCCCTAAACTTTAATTTCTTCTAATTAAAGCCTAAATTGACTTAAAAAATCAATTTTCTTGTAATTAAACTCTTTATAAATTCAATTAAACCTTCAACAAAATCTAATTAGGTCCTTAAACATTCAATTTTAAATTTCTCTTCCTCAAATTGAATTTTCTTTGCCAACAAGGCCTTCTTCAGTCAAAAATATATTGTTAAATTTCAATTTTTATGTTTTTGAACCTGCTCAACCAATCTTTGGTAATTTTCTGGGCGTCTCGGTGTCCTCTTCTTACTGATATATATATATATATTTTTTTTTTCTTCCAATAATTGTTTTTTATTTTTTTTGTATTTTCTCTTTTCCTCTCTTTTTGCGTGGGGACTCTAAAAATAGGTAACAATAATGTGCATCAAATGTTTGTAGAAAACTTCAATTCCCTAAAGAGATAGAGCAAAATGATATATAGGCTAAGTAACACTCATAATCTTATAGTCAAAAGTAGTTACACACATCATTCTCTCTTAAGATACTCTAAAGGATCTAGTCACCGTCGATCTTCATATGAGTCTCCTTCACACACCAAAAAAGACCTAGGTGTGAAATAAGATCCATGACTCTATAAGATCCTTAACACATCCTAATCAAAGAATTTCCATTTTATTATAGAATTCTGCACACTTGACTATTTAAAGACTATGTTTCTGTAAAGGCCAACTTAGATAACTACAAAGGACTCATACACCTTCGAGAGCACGTATAAAATATGAGAATGATATTAGAGCTTATGACACAAGACATTGATACTATATACAAAGTTATTCCAATAACATTTTGTGGATCTGCACGTACATGACACCACAACTTAAAGCGTAACTCTATTATCCACTTTCATGATCTTAGCTCTAAACTCATCTATTGCTTTAGCACAAACATTCCCACTAAAAAGAGCACTATAAAGTTCTTCACCATCACATAATGAGAAGATGAAAGCAACAAAGCCTATCTTTAATGGTTAAACAAAGAAATACTTAACAAGGAAAGACTCCTTGAACTTATAGTTGTAGAAGCTCTAATTAGTGTAGTATATACTATTCACTATGAGAAAGGTTATACAAAAAGTCTCCTTAAATTCAAATAGGTAATAAAAAATTACATCGAGTTGGAAGAAGCTAGTGTGATAAAACCCAGGTCTCTATGTTTTCACGCATGAGCAAAGTCTTTACCAAGCTATCAATCTCCAATAAGAGCATCTAAAAGAAGCACCAAGGGGTACATTCATGATCGTTTGACATTCTCCAAGCTCATGACTACACATTTGACCACCACACAGATTGATTGTGTGATATTCTCCTCCCATTAAAAGCAATGCAAACACGAAGAACCCTAATAAGTTTTGTCTCTTTCACCATGACAACGAGCATGACACTAAGGAGTGCCATACACTAAAGATAAAATAAAATGATTTATAACTAGATATTACCTCCACTAGTTTGTGAGAAAAGAAAAGTAGCTAGAGCTAGGGAAAGAAGTCCGCGCACTTGTACTTAATGCGCTAGTTAAGATTCAATAATCACTAGATTATATTAAAAAAAATATCTCTCTTCTGAGTTTTTTAATAAAATATTATTGTTTCTCCAAGAAAAAACTTAGTATAGTTTCTATATCTCCCCTGAAAAATCTTCATAACTCCAATGAAAGTCTCCATCACGATCTCCATGACTGATGTCTCAATGAAAAATCTCCATGGTCTATATCTCCAAATCTCCATGACTATGTGTCCAAAACCTATCTCTATAAAAATCTCTAAAACTCCATAAAAACATATCTTCATGTCTTCATTATGTCTCAATAAAAATGGCATTCACAACTATAAAGGTAACATGTTTAGAAAAGATAATCCCCCCCACTTCTAACTAAAGTCTTCCAAATATGTTTGTTTTAAAGACTTGGGGGAAAATGATGGTATAAAATAATACAAAAGAAAACAATCAAATTTTTATAAAAAGAATTCAAATTGTTGAGCCTTAACGTAAACAACCTTGGTCACCCTAGGCCAGGCTTGGGTGACCAGCCTCTCTAGTCACCTCTTGGGCGAGGTGACCAATCCTTTCCCCCCTTCTCCATTTTATCTTTCTCTCCTCTCTATCACTCTCTTCTTTTTCTCTCTTTACTCTCTCTCTTCTCCTTTTCTCTATTCCCTCTCTTTTCTTTGCCAAACAAAGCTACATGACTCATACCTCTATGTATTATTCTATGAAATATTATCTGACAATTTTACATGTAGCACATATTTTTTCTATCTCATACACAAGATTATTGCAGGATAGATATCATATTCTATCACTAATAGCTACATATCTCAATTGTGAACATGCACAAAACCCACAAGAGCATCATAATAACCGATAATCCACTTGGATGGCCAATGATGCGATTCCTCCTCCTTGAAGAAATTACAATACTATACTCAATATATAAATACACTTAGACTCACCAAGTATAAGGAAAATAGATATTGACAGGCCATAGAACCACACACAACAAACTTATAATCGAGTCACACCCCGATATGCACGCAACATACCTTTCTTTTTATTTTTACATTATCTTCTTATACACATATTAACTTAAGTATCAAGGTGTTACTCATTCTGCGAGAGACTATTTTACCAGAATAACTCAGGCTAGTTCCAGAACATAGCTAGATCCATTTATGTGTGAAGTTTTTTCATAACTTTATTAGTATTATAGAGCAAACTTTTTCCTAACTATGCTTTATATAGGATTATAATGAATTAGTCTTCTTTGATACTGATAGATTTGCTTGTATTTTTTTGTCCCTTCCAAAAAAATGGATGGATCATGTAAATCCCGGGAAAATCAAAGCTGGATTAAATTAAAGAAAATAAACTAAACTAAAAAGACGTGGGGGCCAAAAGAAAACAATTAAAGAAAATGGGGCCTAAATGCAAATAAGAATAATTATAGAGCATAAATACTCCTCTTCTCACCAAAAATCTGCAGCTATCGTAAAGAAAGAAAAGAGGGAGTTTTTGTATCCATTTTTGCAAATCAAGAGAGAAACACCAAAATTTCAAGAACCCATCCAAGATTAAGTGTTATAGGTAGAATAAACACTTGTGGGCAAGGGATTAATAAGAAAATTTGAACAAGAAGAGAAGAGGGGAAGGTCGGCTGTCATTAGAAAGAAAAGGAGGGAGTTGAGGATCGAAACCTTGATTCGTACCGGGTAAGGTATTCTAAACATGGTCTATGAGTCGTTTCAAAGTCAATTATGAATTGATGCCTGAATGTTGAATTATAGATTAGAGTTCTTAGACTTGAATTGAGGAAAAAGTATTATTTGTTAAATTAAATAACTTCATGTGTTGTGTGTAAATGGAAAGGTTGACGAATCTGGACAGTTTCGTCTCTTGACTTTCAGAGGGATTTCAGGTAGGAGGATGAAGGAATTAGGATCAGGTTCCTCATAGAAATTGTAGTTTTGAATGTTGACTAACTAAGGAAATTAGTCTTGCTCAATTCGGAGTTATAGAACTCCAGCTATGGGTCACCAACCGAGACTGGGTCATGACAGACCCTGTAGGGTAGTAGGTTTGGTTCATTGATGAGCAATTTTGACTATCTTGGAGGCCGAACTGGGTTCTCCATCCTTCAAAGAACTTGTAGCCTCATATCCTAGCTTTCCAACGAGACTAATCTCGCTTGAAACGGAGTTCTATAACTCTAGATATAGTTAAAAATATGAGGAGAGGTTGGACAATAATAGTTCAATGTCTAGACAGTAACAGTTGGACAGTAACAATTCAATGTCTAGACAGTAGCAGTTGGATAGTAACAGTCCAAATGTTTGTTGATGAGCAATTTTGATTGTCTTGGAGGCAGAACTGGGTTCTCGTTCCTTCAGAGAACTTGTAGGTTTATGTATTAGCTTTCCAACAAGACCAATCTCGCTTGAAACAGAGCTCTATAACTCTAGATATAGTTAAAAAGTTGAGGAGAGGTCGGACAGTAACGGTTCAAAAACAAGACAGTAACAGTCTAAATATTTGTTGATGAGAAATTTTGACGATCTTAGAGGCAGAACTGGGTTCTTTTCCTTTAGAGAACTTGTAGCCTCATGTCTTAGTTTTCCAACGAGACCAATCTCGCTTGAAACAGAGTTCTATAACTTTAAATATAGCTAAAAATCTGAGGAGAGGTCGGATGGTAATAGTTCAATGTCTAGATAGTAACAGTTCAAAATTTAAACAAAAACATTTCAAATATAAATAAAGGAATGATAACTATGGTTGGACAAAGAACGATAATATTAACGGGGGTAATGAGAAAAACGTAAAATATTAAGAAATGATTGAAAGAAAGACTTATTGGCTGTTGATATGGTTATTATAAAACATATCCTTGAGTGAGGAAAATTTATGGGATAAACCTGTGATTTGCAGGAGGGACCATAAGCGTGGTGCAACAGCAACAAGGGAGCACGAGTAGAGCTTCCATTGCAGGTAGGTGAATTGCACCTATACTTTCTAGTTAAATTCCATGATTTAATATATTACCGATGTGAAATGTGAATTACTGAATGTATGTGTATTCAAGGTGAAAGGTTGTTGTGTGAATTGTCAAATGATGAAATTATCAGTGACAAAAGAAATATGAGAAGTGTGATTTGGGGCGCGAATTAGCATACATTTAGTGTATGTTAGGATCCTGGCTAAAGAGATCGCCACGTTTGGACTAACATACATTTAGTGTATGTTAGGATCCCGGATGAGGGGATCAAACATGTATTGACTAGCATACATTTAGTGTATGTTAGGATTCCGGGTAAGGGGATCACCTTGCATCGACTCTTACGGGGTGATGATAATGATACTAGTGGAATTGGTATCGGTAATGTGTTAAGCAGAAATAATCCTGATTGATCTTATAAAATCTAGAATGGAGGTTGATAATAGGAGAGGAAACATTTATTAGTAGTTGAACAAGGAAGATATTCTAATGAAAACCAGAAGGGAGAAGTGAATAAAATATGAATGCATGTTACCCTTTTTAAATTGTTAGATATTCGTGTTGTTATATTTATTGTGATATTCATGTTTCAATAATATGTATTTTGTTTCAAGACCATCATATGCATGACAGGAGTAGATCCTAGCTTATGTTCCCTTCTTGTAATCTAGGTTATAGGGAGTATACCCTTGTATTTTGTAAACATGAAAATGTTTGTACAACTTAATTTGTATAATTAATGTTTAAACTTGATTAAATGAACTTAACTCTGTTTTTCATATAACCATATTTCATGTATGAGTATTTATATTTTTATCCATCCATAATGATATTTTGTTAAATAATGTATATCATAAATATTATGGTTGATAGGTGTGATAATATTTGTGGGATTGAGACCCAGGATGATTGGGTCGGGATTGAGTTAGCAGATGCGAGTTATTAGAAGTGTAAACAGGTTACATGTCGATAACTTGGGATCTTCCGGTATAGGGGAGACTCCGTCGAAATTTTGGTAGACTTTAATATGAAGACCAAGAATATATATAGAAAAAAAAAATTTAATTACTCTGTTTTTCAGTTGACATGAAATTATTGTTTTTATCCCGGAACGGGGATGTTACAGATCATGTATTTTGATTGTTTTTTTTTTTGGAGGATCACACAAGACAATTTTGGTATGCAATAGCAAAACAGCAACATGGAAATTGTCCAAGATAAGTATCAAAATGCATGATGCTTCCCTTTTCCATTAATTGTTTATGGAAATCTGACTGGTTTGGTATGGTATTTACTATCATTATGAAAATTTCTTCTTTAGGCACCAGGATTCAAATCTCATATAAGATTTTTAAAAGTAGATTCTTATGAATCTTTTAATCTAAAGGTGGTATTTTGATCAGAAAATATTTCTTACATATTTAAGTATAATATTTGATGATAACGTAGTTGTAACAAATACAACCATATCTTAATTTTTTTCTTGTTCTTATTTCTTCATAGCTACTAATTAGCTTTTGGTAGTGTTAATTAATTTCTAATCATGGTGGATTTGTAATTAAACTCTAGCTTGTAAGACCTATATATATACACGAGGACATAATCACCCCTAAAAATATCTGCCACGTTTAATATTTAGTACTTGTAATTTATAAACAAGTTTTTTATATAAAATTGTCGATGGTAAAAGAATAGTATAGATCTTAAATGACTGGTTTTTTTACAGATTTTTATAGATCTTAAAAATGATTGTTTAATTTTTTTTCTTTGTTTTTAATCTAAATCAGACAAAAAAAGGAGGATAAATTTAAATTTTATCTTGTATTTGTTAATATAAATTATTCGAGTGACATCCTTTGCACTCTTTAACTAGAATCAGAAGATTTAGTGTAGTTGAATTACTTTAAAATAGTCAATTTGGTTGGATTTCAAACCTTTTTTATAAGGCAAGCTTGAAGAAAAAATATGAAAGGAAGAAAAAAGAGACCAGGTTATTTTTTATTTTATTTTATTATATGATAAAAAAACAAAAATTAATTTACCATAAACCCAATACTAAATAATAAAATTAAATAAAAATTATATATTAAAGGATGGAATGAGAAGAAAAAAATACCCATATTAAAAGATGTTATTTAAAAAAAATTAAAAAGGGATCAAAAAAGCAAAAGAGCCTGTTACAATAAAGTCCAAACATGTGGGTATGAGGGAGACCCGTATGCCTAGGCCTGTATTTTTTTTCTTTTTATAAGGGACGGATGACTTGCTTTCCGCTCCTTTATTTGAATTGTTATGAAATGATTAAAGAACTTAGTGCTTGTTTAATATTGTGATAGATTTTGCTTTTCAATGTATTTTTTATTAAAAAAAATCAAATTGATATTTTTAGGTGTTTTTTCGGTGATTTTAATATGGTGATGTAAAAAATAAAAGAATTTTTTTTAATTTTTTTTATGATACATTTTAAATTGAAAAACACTTAAAAAAAAAAACTTAGTGCTTGTTTAATATTGTGATAGATTTTGCTTTTTAATGTGTTTTTTATTAAAAAAAATCAAATTGATGTTTTTAGGTGTTTTTTTTTATGATTTTAATATGTTGATGTAAAAAATAAAAGAATTTTTTTTAATTTTTTTATGATACATTTTAAATTGAAAAACACTTTTAAAAAGAAAATGTTATACCAAACACTGACATTACCTGTTTACTACATCATAATATATACTCTACTCCATGTAGTTGTTTTGTTAATGCTATGCCCTTTCTTCTTCTATATACCTTTTTATTTATTATTTCTCCCTTTTCTCTCTCAACAAAATATATACCTCTTCT
>Ga0307515_10017148_pt1 | contig 13213 bp, 10 predicted proteins | sample 17_EM_MG_FD_194513 | JGI IMG/M metagenome (GOLD analysis project Ga0307515, IMG submission 194513) | Populus trichocarpa ectomycorrhiza microbial communities from riparian zone in the Pacific Northwest, United States - 17_EM | ecosystem: Host-associated > Plants > Roots > Unclassified | place...
CAGAATCGGCAGCGAAAACTGCATCGCTGCCCAGTCCAGAATCGGCAGCGAATACTGCATCGCTGCCGATTTCTGCATCGGCAGCGAAAACTGCATTCATCATCATCTCTCTCTCTCTCTAAATATATATATATATTTTCCTTTGGGTGTTTACATATATATTAACTTTTTCCAACGGTTTCACCGACGGAAACTCCGTCGGTTATTACGTCGGTGATTCTGACGAAAACATAGACACGTCACCGTACGGATCTGCCATTTCAAATCCCTCGGTGATTCCGTCGGCAATTTAAACGGCAAACTGGTCACATCACTGTACGGGCTGTGGTTTTGAATCCGTCGGTGATTCCGTCGGAAAACAATAACCCGCCAAAACCTCCACGTCAGCGACCCGCCTTTTTTTTAAATTCGGAAACTTTTCCGTCCGTAATGCAGTCGGTAACTACCGACGGAAATTTTCCATCGGTAGTTACCGACTGCATTACGAACGGAAAAGTTTTCGTCGGTAATTACAGACTGAATTACAGACGGAAATTTTCCGTCGGTAATTTCGACCTCAAAATACCGACAGAAATATTCCGTCGGTAAATCCTTTGGTATTTAGCGAATTTCTGGTAGTGCTTTATGCAATTTACAAGCTTTTGTTTATTTATCATTTTTTTTATTTATATCTCTTTACAATTTGTTTTTTACTTTTATTGCTTCATTTCTTTGCGTTTTTATTTACTTTATTGCTTTTGGCATTACCCTCATCTTTCTTTCTATTTACTTGTTAAAGTCACAAGGTTACTATACTTGTCTCCGCTCGAAATTAAGTTCTTAATTATGTTTCTCCTTGTTGGGAGGAAGAACCAAATAATATGTAGTATATTGATTGAAGAATCAATGATCGATCAACAAATTATTAACTGACAAATCAACAAATTATCATGTCTGGTGGGATTAATTTGTTTAAAAAACAATAGAATAGCTAGTGACTAGTGATCAGTCATTAACCCAACTGATTGAGGTCATCCCCTAGCCACGAGGAGGCCAAAAATAACTCACAAATATAGAGGTCTATGGAGTAGCCTCCATCAGACATGCCATTAGATGACTTTTCATCATCTAATTCCTCACATCAATATAGAATTGCATTAGGAGATAATAGTAATTTTCACATACAATCCATAAACTCTTCCATCTCTTCCAACAACACAGTCTCCACTAAAGTCTAATGAGTATGTTAGTGTTTTATAGCTTTGAAACAACCAATCATAAAGCAACTAGGAAACTAATGCAATTCTTCCATAGTAGCTTCTGGACCTTATTCCAAATCATTTCCTATGTTGATTGCCCTAAAATCTTAACCCAATAGACCTATAGAAACCTTTGGTAAAATTCCAGCTCAATCCAATGCCCAGATAAAATATTATGCTTGTTAGAGTAAAACTGTGTATTAAAAAAAATAAACATCCAACTACGAAAATTAATTAGCCCATGAAGTAGCTAGATTATGCCCCTCTTGTGCTTGAATTAAATTGAATAAGGTCTGATATTCACTTGTTGATGTTACCTCCTTGAAATCCATTTTGACCCAAATATTTTAAATAAACATATTAAATGCATCTTTGAGCTTATTTGCAATTGATCTTGTAATTGACCCAATTGTAACTCTCAATAGATCTTTTGGTGTAATTTGGATCGTATATCAAGACATATAACCAAACTTATATATAATCATCTATACCTTAAATGGATTGATAACCTACATCCAATTCCTGAAGAAATCAAGATAGCTAACTCTAAATAATTTTTTGAAGAGGATAACCAATCAACAAGGGAACACATTACTAAGTTTACTGATCATTGTAATGATGATGTTGCTAATACCTCTGTGAAATAAAATTACTTGGTTCATAACTAACTAAGACTACCTTTCATTAGTTCTTTATATTGCCACCTAATTAGGAAGAATTCAAGACTTATTTTCATAAGTATTTTTATAGATGTGAACTATCGATAACACTGGTTTACTTAGATAGGATATTCCAATATCAAGAACAATCCATATAAAGTTATGCCCTTCATTTCAGAAGTTTAAAAACCAAGTGCACTCCAATCATAATGGAGCGGGAATGCATTAAATTAATTTTAGATATAATTCTATACATTATATATATATATATATATATATATATATATATAAAAAGGTTTGTAGAAACTAAATATTAAGATATCTATATTCTTATAAGTGATGTTGCTCGATATGACAAGACACTAGCAAGACAAACAAAAAAAATCCACTTAAGGGAATATACCTAGTTTGCTACTTAAACAAGGTAGCAATGGTCCATTTAATGGCTGATTTAAACTTTGAGAAGGATTTTAAAGTTTAAAAATAACTAATATCAATCCCCAAACTCAAAAAGTCATCGCTATATTAAGAAGGACAAAAGGAGGCTAACAAGACTATTGATAAAGAAATAAAAGTGGTCAGAAAAAACTAATGGAAATAAAAAAATACATATTCAACATTAAAAGAGCTAAAAAGAGATATATGATCATTTGATACGAGGACAAATAAATCTCATGGGAAATCACATTGTTGCTAAAAAAATAAAGGAGAAGAAATATTATAAGTGATATAAATTATGAATACATGATATTAATAATTATGTCATCTTCAAAAATCAAATCTAAAAAGGCATTGAAAGCAAGTCGCATTCGCTTATTGGATAAGATAATTAAGTTAGGTTACAACCCCTTACTTAAAGCAATAATAGTAATAACTACTCCTAAATCAAATGGACTTATTGGTAAAGGAGAAATATAATAGACAAAGTTTGATCGACCATAATAAAGGTTGGAGTTGGTCACTAATGTTACCACAAGTAAGAAATATATCGATCATGATAAGACTAAATGATTGGCACTAAAAGATCATGTAAAATCACTTTATAAAATATATAGGTGCTCTACTTATCATTTGGTCATACATAAGAGAGAAATATTTGAAAACAAAATTGAATATATTGGCACATATCAAAAGTAAAAAAAAAATTAAGGCCAATTGACAATGAATGAAATAAACTTTAACCACAACATTAGTCATCCAAACTTAGAGCATGAAAAATTAGGCAGTGATCACCAGCATCTCCTAAACATTGAAAAATGGTGAAAACAAAGTCAGCTAACCAAAACTCGATTTAAAAGGACATATTCTTCGAACATACAAATGTGAAAGGATTATGTTAAATCATACAATATACCAAATGAATAGGTTTTGTAATTAGAAAAGACTAGTTAATTATAAATAGCAACAAACATTTGTTAGATTACTAACATGTGATATTAATGATCTACCACACATATGATTAATGCTATATTGGATTAAGGTAAATCCAACACGAAAATAGTTATACAACACTACCTAATAGTTGATTTAGGTAAGGACATACCAATTCTATATAAAAATAAATACCTTGGTAGAAAGGGTGGTGAAGGTTCCAAGTCAAACACCATCTTCATCCATTCAACAACTCAAGAGGCAGATTTTAAAGAATCTTTTAGAAAAGTGGAAAAAGGCTATCACAAAAATAATAAGGAAATCTAAATAAGCCAATCAACACAAGAAAAAAAAATCTAAGATAATGGTTAATCATAGGAAAAAATAGAAACATGAAAAAGTCATTCAAAAAACAATAGCTAAAGATTTAGAGCTAAAAAGATGAGCAATACAATGATAGTCTAAAATTGTGCCACTCAAGTAACATGCTCAAAATATATCCTTGATCATTTAAAGAGAATAAAAGGGGGACATTCATGCTTAAAAAATCAAGAAAGTTACCCCAATTAAGAAGAAAACATCAAGTTGTTGCAATTATGGTGAAAATTAAACAAAACAACAATACTATCTAAACTAACCTTTCACAACCTAAATAAGGTTTAATTAGTATCTTCATAAATGAAGATACATAACTTTAAATAGAAAATGACCTTATGGATGATGATGACACTTTTTTATATTAAAAAATCGTAGAAGAATTGATCTCTAAAGCTATCCCATTAGACCCGGGAATTTTTAGAGAGAGAAGGTCTAAAGAGAGAATGATGTTTGTCATAACCCAATTTTGGGTTATTCCCCAAAAATCACCTTTTTTCAAAATCAAAATAAAAAATATAAAATAAAGGCTGGCAACATTAAGAAAGCAGGCCGGGAAATCAAGTTGCAATTTTTGGAGGAAATTCAAGGCCTAATTGTACCCTATTGTGCCCAAAAATGGAGAACAAATGCAAATTCAAGGTTAAATTAAATGATTATTGGACGAGTTTGCATAAAAATTAAGTCCGATGACATAATTAAATTTTTAATAGGCCAATTTGATTTAATCATGGGCCAAATTGAATTTTAATTATGTTTGAGAATTAATTTGGGTCCACTTGAAGGATTTAATTAAGTGTAATGACTTAATTATACTTTAAATAGGTCAAATAAATTTTATTTGAGGCTTAATTGGTGAAAAATTAAGTTTAAGAGCCTAATTTGGGCTTAATTGAGGAGATTGAAATTTTAAGAGACCAAATTTAATTTTTTCCCAAGTTAATTTATTGAAATTAGAGGCCAAATTGCAAGAAAATTGATGTTTTTGGGTCAATTAGGGCTAAATTGAAGAAATCCGAGACCAAGGACCATATCGCAATAGGCGCATAACTTCGGGGCTCCAATTGAAGTTCATCAGGGGCTTAATTGCAAAAGTTTAGAGTCAATTAAAGGTTCAATTGAAAGCAATTTAAAGAGGGAGGACTGAAATGAACTTTGGCCAAAATCAGAACTTTGGTACTGCTCATCTTCTTCTTTAAATCTATGAAATAACTGCTCAGGTTACCTACTTTGCAGGTGCATTTAATGCACCTAAAGTCCACCAAATTTAACCAAAGGTGCACTAAAATGATCCTCTGCAGTTCCTCTACAGCTCCATGTCAATAGTTCAGTGTGAATGACAATTAATCGGCGCCGGCGTCGGCCTAAACATGCCAACTCAGGCAGCTTTTTCTGCAGATTTGACAGTGCACCATGCCTACTTAGAGCCAACGGATGGGATCATTCCCAACAGAATCAAGGGCTAAAAGTTTACCCCGGTATAGACGAGATTACCCTCTTCCACTTCCTATAAATAAAGGCTCCATTGGTGACCTGGAGGAGGAGAAAATCAGGTCCAAAAATCACAAAAAACCAGCCTTCCCCCTGTTTTCATTCTCCTTCTTTCCTCGTCAGTCTTCTACAACTCTCTCCACCTCTTCCCCAGCTGCCTTCTCCGGCGAGAATACCAACAAACCCGACCTATACACCACCACGAACACCAGCTCCACCACTGGAAGCCAGCACAACCACCAAGCAGCCACCACGACTCTCTCTCTCTTCTCCTTCCGGCCTTTCTCTCTCCTCTGCAAACTTCTTCATCCTGCGCAGTAGCAACTCCGGCAACCAAGCTCTCCATCAACGCCGCCACCAACCTCTCCACCAGCACGACCATAGGCCCTCACCGCCTCAGGTGGTTCTCCATCCCTGCCTTGCATCAACCGTCCCTGTTGCTCACTGCTGCTGTTGCTGCATGCAGAATTCATTCTGCATGCAGCGACCAAAATAATTAACTTAGCTTTGGGCTGGGCCAGTTTTGGCCCAGCCCAAATGGCTAGGCTGGATCCGGCCTGGCCCCTATTTTTAAAAAAAAATCAAAAAAATTCAAAAATCATTTTTAAAAAAATATGATTTTCTCGAATATTTTTTTATCAATTTTGCATAACATCGGGTTGTATATTTACACTGTAAAATACAAATCCGGTATTAAAATACCTGGTTTTCTCCGAAATATTTCAAAAAAAAATCAAAACATTTTAAAAAAATGTCAAAAACTTTTAAATCAATTTCCCTTTTCAAAAACAAAAAAAAATATTTTGTTTTCATGCATACGGCCAAATCCTAAAATTTTTCCAAGCATATTTTTCATAAAAAAAACAAAAATTGCATCTTTTTCATGTTTAAAAAATAAAAATGAATATCGTAACCAGTTTATGATTATCCATTAGGATTTGGCCAACATGTCAAAAATCTTTTTCCAATCTTTTTTTTAGGATCCAAATATAGACTTTAATATTTGTGAGGTGTAAAATTACACGATAAAGTACACCCTCAAGTATTAAAGATACAAGGTGTAAAAATGCGATGCTAAAATTCAGACTTTAGAATGGTTAGGATTTAACCTGATAAGATAGAGACTCTCTCATAAAGAGAAATCTGCCTTGAGCCTTAGAAAAGACCAACGAATAGAAACCCGACTTAGAAAAAAATAATCAAACAACAATGCAGCTTACCTTAGGTAGGGTGCACTGGGGGTGATGCATCTTTCCTTTGCACAATCAGTCCCTTACCTAGACTCTCGCAGACCATAGGTTCCTAATGACCATAATACTAGGTGACGACTCCTGAATCTTAATCATAATTTTATGATTAAAACCCTTTCCAACACATAACACCTCACACCAGGAGGCACGATAGAGAGCCTCCGTTGTCGCCAGACGACGTCGCGCCGGCTTGCGCGCCCTCGCGACATGCTTCTTTAAAAAACCACGGCCGCCCCCACATGATGGCACATGCATTGCACTCACCAAACTATTTTCCCTACTCGTTTACCCTAGTCCCCACAATTGTTTTAGTTTCAATTATGGTCCCTTAACACTCAATTATTTTAAATTAGCTAAATTTTGTTTTATTTTGCAAAACCAAGCACTGAAAATTTCTCTCGACACTGCAAGATCATTGTATCAAGGCAATAAAAACAAACAACCAAGTTAAATTACAAATAAAGTCAATGCGAATGGATCAAATTAAAAAAAAATAGGGATTGAAATAAAAAAAAGGCATGAACTTTCCCTATAATCGTGCAAATCAATCACTAATATTGGAAAAAAAGAATTGAAAATTTATTTAAGTTTTAAATTTGCTCTCTAAGCTCTAATTATTCAAATTAATCAAATTAAATTTTATTTTACTAAACTAAGAATTAACCGAGTGATGGGACCAACCATAAATCAAAGCAATTTTAAAAGATTAAATAAAAGAAATTAATTAAGGATCGAAGTGTAAAAAATCCTAGGAACTAAAAACAAAAAAAGAAGAGGCACGGTTTGATTGACAGTGCTTCCCCTCACAGTCGGCGGTGAAAGACTGAGAAGGGCTTAGGTTTTTTTTTTTTTTTTGAGAATAAGTTTGTGCCACTGTTGTCATATAGGGTTCGAATCTAGAGGTAAGGTCGTGGAAAGTAATTTCTTATGAATTCATCAAATATCCTTTACATTAATTTAACAATAAGAAGACACGAAGGATGCTTGGGGCTAGCTTTTATATATGCCATTGATGTTATATATTTCAGCAACCAATAATGAGTATATTTCTGTGGATTGATGTGTAATGTATCATGCTCTGATTAAATAATCTGATTTTTTTTTTTATGATGGATTAGATGCTTCAGAAGGATATCAATATTTCTTGTTCTTGAAATTCCAGCAGCCGATCGAGATGCAATTCAATGCTTTTCAACCAGTTATGGTCTGTAATTTGCAGTGTTGTTTTTATATTCCAAGCTAGCTTTAGGCCATTGATTTTCATGAATCCAGGTATTCTTCTTACAAAACATTAGTTTCATGGAGTATTTGTTTTAGTTCCATAAATGATTATTTCTCGACAATATAACTCTCACTTGCCATCATTAATTTTTGTTCTGCTACGTGAAAACAAAAACCGATTATGTGTAATTAAACAAAGCACCATATTTTGTAATTTCAAGTCCTATATTTAATTAAGTTCATATTTGCCTAATTCATTTTTGTTTCGAATTTCTTAACAGCAATGGTAGTTGCAAGGGCAAATAGAGACTGGCTCAGTTAGGAGGGTTCATCAAGATGCTGCTCAGGGCAAATTGGCTACATGTTTTGGAGTGAATTTCCTTGGTAAATGACTTTATACTTTACAGAATTGAAATAGATTTTACAAGAATGTGATTATGTAAGTGGAATTATGAGAAACAATCTCAAAATTCTATGATTGTTTTTTGTCCTAGAGGTGAAAAACGACGGCTAGGGAAACATTCATAAGTAGAGAATACAATACAATGTCAAAACGAGCAAGAGTGAAGAATAAGGCCTAGAGAAAGAGTCATTATTACACAACACAAGATTATGAAAACACAAGATCATAAGTACATATATGCATGCAATGATCCACAATTTACAATTATGGAACAACATAAGCAAAGGGAGAATTAAGAAAGGTGAATAAAAACTTTCACCAATGACTCTAAACTTGTAGGAGATTCATTTTGCATGCGAATTCTCCTCTTAGCACAGACATATTCATTCACCTAAATACATGATCATCATCAGCATGCAACTTCTAAATCAAGACATTAACCTTAGCTCCTACTATAGCACTATTATTACCATGAATACATCATCTTACATAAATAAATCGCAACATTATAAGTGCAAGAGCTTTTGTTATATGTCAGGAAAGCAGTCAAGGAAATGGCTAACATGGTCTTGCTGCCCAGCTGCTAGGTCATAGTTTTGCGTTATAGAAGGAAAATTTTGAAGGGGAAATGATGAAGAACTGGAATCATTCACTTGTGATGCAAGTAAGGTGTCCAAACTTTTCCAGTCGATATATTGGCTGCCATTGTTGCTCCTTTCTTCATCGTAATCTTCATTGATCTGGTGGAAGTTACCTTCTTTGGGAGCAAAACTTGTTGAAAGTGTACTAGGGCTATCTAGTTGTGGGAGTTCAACAAGCCGATTATTATTGTCCAAAAATTCTTGGTGTGAAATGAGGTCCGAACTCGAGCTAAAATGCTGATGAAAACTTGCACTTTGATTCGGATGAACCGTATGTGTAGTAGTTACTGTATCTGAGAATGAAGGAGGTCTAGCATGGTTGATATTATTGACATAATAAGCATGATTCCAAGCTTCAAAACCTTGTCTTTGATTAGGGATTGGTTTCTTGAATGCCCGGCAAACCACCCACCCTTCTTCCTGCAATTCACACCCAAAAATATTAGCTTATACGTACACCAAGTAATATTTGTAAGTTCATGATCATGATAATTTAAAATATATTATTGCCCTAAGAGGATAAAATAAATGTAACGAATGCTTTTTTTGTGAAAGAGTTAAATATTTGCTAAAGAGTCACTCAACCCAAAAACTAGGTGTTTCGTGAAGGTAAAAGTTATTTTTTAATAATTTGCTTTTTGTAATATTGATGTAATATTTAAATTTTTTTCAAAAGTACTTTATATATATTGCTAGCTATAGTTAATATGTCAAAGTGTGAATACTTGTTCGGTTTATGCAGCTATATATTCCCTCCAAGAAAGAACGTTTAAAGAATGCTTTTGTACGTGCAATATTGTTGAAAAAGGAAAAAGAAAAAAGTGTTGGTATTGGAATGGAGAATGAACTTGCCTGTTGGGGTCCATGCTCAGATGTTTGGAGACGATATTCATGCATGATCCAGTCAGTTTTCCTTCCATTTGGTGCACGTCCCTTGTAGAACACTAAGGTCTTCCTCATCCCAATAAGTCTGTTCTTGGTGAGCACGGCCTTGTCCCTTCCTGTTGCCTTCCAAAATCCGGCAGCAGTGGCTCTGTTAGTCCGTGTTCCGGTCGGATACTTCCTATCCTTGTGACTGAAGAAATACCACTCATTCTGTTCATCATACCCTAGCTTGCACTTGGCTGCAAATTAAGATATATATGTACTTAAGTTAGCACAAAGCACACATTTAATGGAATTAATCCAGTAAAACCCATTTCCAGCAGCTAATTATAGATTAATTTCCTTTTAGGTCCATTCCCATTACTCTCAGTCTCCACCTAATTAATAAAGTCAATATTTCCTTAGGTCTATCCCCATTACTGGATCTTCCCTCTTAGTTCATTAGGTCATAAAAACTTTTCCTGGTACAAAGCATGTGCAATGTCTATGTGTCAAATTTTGATAAAAGGAGTGCCGCTTTTGAATATTGCTTCTTAAGTTCAAATGGGGATGGCTGTTTGAACAAGAGAAAGCATTGACTAGAGAGAAAATTAGTGCACCGTCTTTTTAATTGGTGTCGTTACAATCAATAGTCTAAGGCCTATATAGCCAGTAGGGTTTGCAACATTGCAACTGTTTGGTGTTAAATTTCAAATTGGGCATGTAGTTTTGTTTGTATGATTATGATATATATATATATATAGCTCCACAAATAGTGTTCTTAGCTACGATACAAAAGGCGTGGATTTTTCATTACCTTGGATGTCCCATGGCTCCATGTTATATAGATCAATGTCAACGATAACATCTAGATCGATTTTCAGTGAGTGAATCTTCCTCTTGAGATAGTATCCTACAAGTTCTTCTTCTGTTGGATGAAACCTAAAGCCTGGTGGGACACAGGATTCCATCTCCACTGATAATATTCTTCAAGCTCCTGATCAGTAACATGAAGATAATGAGAGAGAGGGAGGGAGATCAAATAGCATGTTCATAAGCATCCTTTTAAGGATTTACCCATGTTGATTATGTTAATTCTTTATCACAACTAGAAATGAGCAAATTTGTGTGAATGACACAAGCAAAAACACAAGCTTAAAGGCTCTTTTAGCGTAGGCCTGAAATCAAAGGAAACTTTGGAAGACATGTATGACTTCAACATGGTGAAATGCTAGAGTTCGTAAAAGGTGATGGGAAGTTGCACACATGCTTTTGCCCTTGAATGAATCAATGTTATCGTCATGATTTCACATCCAAAATATCCATTCCTAAACTCTTAACTTAGGGCTAGCTATGATGATGCCTAGCTACTTCGTGGACCCAAGAAGAAGTGGTCCTGCATGTGTTTCAGCTATGTATTTATAAAGTCATCTTCACAGATAAAAATGGCAGACAATTCGTGGAACCCACCAATCAAAACATAGATTTTATTCCAGCCAAGTACCATTTGTTGTCTTTAATTAGTTGCATGAACTTTGGCGAAGTATATTGAACACAAAAGTTGGCCGGAAAGCTTGACTTTGCTGGCACAAGCATGTTATGTTTCTTTGAGTGCAGTGCACTCCCTGTTACTGGTGGTGGAAAAACATTTTCACACCCACCACCCCCGTGTGCTAGCTACGACACTATCTCACTCAATAGCACAGGCAAGCAGTCCTCTTGATCAATGACAGCCACATACTCTCTGCTGTGCTACACATGCTTAGATCTCTCTCCCTTTCCCTTTCCCTTTCCCTCAAAACACCAGTATTATTCCTCATGATTTCTACATGTTTTCTTATTTTTATTTTCTTAATAATGAACTAACTCTAAACTTCAAGGGATCATCACCTTTCATAAACTTACACATGTTGGCATCTGCTTATTCAAACTCTTGATCTCCAACTTGGGTTAATTAATAACCACATTATGTGACCTAATGTATGTGCAAGCAAAATAGTACTTATTTACAAAGAATTTCAGTGACAAGTAAGAACTCTCAAATTAATAATATTGGGCTTCTGCATCACAAACCCTAAATTCATCAGGAAAAACAAGTACATCTAACAATATATGCAACTTCTAGCTAGCATATTGTGCTGCCCTTAAAGTTGGTGGCAAACATTTGGATTTGAAACTCTAATATGCAAACACAAAAGAAATATACATGTATATATATGCTACTACAACCAATTAATTTCACATTACACGATTATTGATATACTCACAGAGGGGCAATGAGAGTTCGCTGTGTTCTTCGACTGCCCACCGGATCAAAGAAAGAGAAGGGAAAAAAGAGGGTGAGAGAGAGACAAAGAGGATGTCTTGGCAATGGGTGAATGTTGTTGGAAAGAAAAAGGGATGGAGCTTTTAATATGCAAAAGAGATGAATCTTGCTGTTCTATGGTACAGAAAGCTATAATTTATTTTCTGTTCGAGAGATGAACATTAATATATATACACACCCTATCTGCAGTAGCAGAAAATAGAAATGTTACAGAAGAAGTTATTGATTGCGCGTGGGGTGGCAGATAGGATGAAAGAAAGGTTTGTTTGGACGGCGTGACACCAATTTTCACGCCACCCCCCACCGCAATTTTGTTTTCTAAGATTTATTTTCCTACAAACTTATTAATCATATATGCTTCTACTGTTGATATAATTTTTGCGTTTTAAAAATGTTTTTAAAAAAATTTAATTTTGTTTATTTTAAAATAATATATTTTTAATGTTTTTAAATTATTTTGATGTGCTGATGTAAAACATAATTATTAAAATATAAAAAAATATTATTTTGATACATTTCCGAGTAAAAAACACTTTAAAAAACAACCGCAACTACACTCTCAAACACGTTCAATTAATTAAACATGTTTTATTTTGGGTAGCTTTATTGAAACAAGGTTTGACTTCTAATGACTGATTTCAATTAGTAAGCAAGGTTCAAGTTCTAGAAAATATGATTTCTCAATAATAATTATATAATGGGAAAAGATAACCTTCTATCATGCTCCCATTAAATCGAGAAACAAAAAACTAATTTAAATAGTTTTTGGACATTACTTTCTTGAAATAGATCAGGGAAATAGAAAAAACGTTTTTTTGTATAGTTTTTGTACATTATTTTCTTGAAATAGAGGAGATAAATCGATAAATAAAATAGAAAAAAACATGTTTTCCTAATATTTTTGTTATAAAGTAATAAAAAATTATTTGTTTTTATATTTATATCTTTGTATATATTTTCTTCAACTAAACACATTAATATCCTAGAATAATAAAAACAAACACAATCCTAGTAATACTGTCTTAATTTTTGGATCATGTCATTCTCTCTATCTAACTCCCACAAACCAGCTTCCGTTGTCTGTTTGGTGCGCCGCCCTTTGCCATTTGGCACCTCTCCTCTTCGGCCACGTGTGTTCCATGTCAGCTGTCAATATCGAATAGCTAATCATTTGTGTTCTCCTCAAAATTTGTTTTCTTTCAGTCCGTATTAGTCCCGCTGAGACCAATGTGTCCTTTTCAAGCTTCGCGTTGTTTAACGTTTTTTTTTTTTTTAATCTGTTTCTTACAGAAACAAGGTATTGTGAGATTAATTAATTAATTAATTAGCAAGGATAATTAACTCTATCTTAGATCTAAGTACTCTAAAGGGTTT